>SDBS01006321.1_pt1 | contig 11527 bp, 10 predicted proteins | sample 2277091 | NCBI WGS metagenome assembly SDBS01 (sample SAMN10404972, study PRJNA504765) | marine sediment metagenome | isolation source: marine sediment core GS10_PC15, 163 cmbsf | place: Arctic Ocean: Southern Knipovich Ridge | collected 2010 | reverse complement strand
AATTGGCGATCGTCTCCTCGTCCTTCGAGGGCGTCGTCGTCGCCACGGCAACGTCTGCGCCCGCCTCCGGCAGCGCGACGGCGATCGCGCGGCCGATCACGTTCGAGGCGCCGATCACCAGCGCCCGCTTGCCGTCGAGTGCGAACTGGTCGCGCATCAGGAGCCTTCCGCGAGCGGTACGACGGGCGCGAAGCCGGTCGGTGCGTGGCCACCGGCGAGCCCACCCCCGTCAAGCACGATGGCCTGCCCGCTCATGTACGACGTGAGGCCAGAGGCGAGAAGTACGACAAGCGGCCCGAGTTCCTCGTCCTTGCCCAGGCGGCCCATCGGCGTGTACTTGCCCTCGCGCCACCACTCGATCATCGCCTGGTTGTCGTGGGGAAAGAGACCGGGCGCGATCAGGTTGGCCTGGATCTCCGGCGCGTACGTCATCGCCAGGGCGCGGGTGAAGTTGACGAGGCCGGCCTTGGCGGTGGTGTAGATGAAGTTGTCGCGGGCCGCGCGGAACCCGAAGCCGGACGTGACGTTGATGATCTTGCCGCCGCCCTCCTCGAGCATGTGCGGGATCGCCGCCCGGGAACAGTGCATCGCGCCGGTCAGGTTCGTGTCGATGCCGACGCGCCACTCATCGTCAGCGATGTCGGTTAGCGTGTGGTCCATCCCGGGCGTGGCGCCGCCGGCGTTGTTGACCAGGATATCGATATTCCCGTACTCCGATATCGCTGAATCGATCATCGCGCCGACCGAGCTCGAGTCGGTTACGTCACATGAGACCCAGAGCGCCGGCCGGCCCTTCGCGCGGACGAGATCGGCCGTCTCCTCAAGCTGCGAGTGGGTGCGAGCGGTGAGAACGAGGTCCGCACCAGCGTCGGCGAGAGCCAGCGCCATCGCCCGGCCGAGGCCGCGGCCCGCGCCGGTGACGATGGCCACCTTGCCGATGAGGTTGAGTTTATCGAGGACAGGCATCGGGCCTCCTGCTTCTGCTCCACGGGACGTTTCGCGAGCCCAGCTTACGGCTACGCCTTACCGGCAGCAACCGAGCGGACCACTGCGCCCGCGTCATCGGCGACGACGTAGGCACCGCCGCCCGTCCGGTCCATCTCGCGGCGCGCGATTGGCTCAGCGATGCTCTGTGTCTCGGATACGCCCGTCGCGTCGACGACGGCGTCGAGGCCGCCGAGCGACTTCCCGACCTGCCGCACCATGATCCGCAGCGCCGCCTGGTTCGAAGCGTCGATCGCCTGACTCATCGCCACGCCGAGCCGTCGTGCCAGGCGTTGCGTACCGAAGGCAGCGTCGGCATCCACCGTCGAAGCCACGAGCGCCAGAGTCGCGCCCGCATCCGCCAGCGCCTCCGCGCATTCGCGCCCGAGCGCGGTCTCGGCGCCGAGGACGATCACGCGCTTGCCGGAGAGGTCTGGCAGGCTCTTAGCCCCCGGATCGGCTGCAGGCTTCGTACACGTGGTGGATGCCGTGCAGTCCGATCGCGCTGGCAAGGATGTCCGCGACCGGCACGCTGTCGGAGAGGAAGCGGCGCTTCGCCTGCAGCTGTTCATCTGGCAGGTCCTTCACGTAGGCGATTAGCTCGGCGTAGTTCGTCTCGAACGCCTGCATGATCTGGCCGGGCTCCATGCTCTCCATCTGGCCCACCGCCTGCGCGTTCATGGCGTTGATGTCCATGCCGGCAGCGATGTCGGCGTCTTCGGGTGCGTTCGCCAGGCCCGCACCGAGTTGCGGCACGACCTTCGCCGTCGCCGCCAGGTGACAGTACACCTGCTTCGGCGTCCAGCCGCTCTGCCGCTCCGCGTCCCATTCGCCCTCGGCGAACAGAGACGTCGTGCGTTTGCCTTCTCGCACCGTCAGTTCGAGAGCCTGGATGATGTCTTCGCGAGTTGCCATGTCTCCTCCTTCTGTCTGGTGCGAATTCTAGCGCGCGCAGAAGAACGGGAAAAGCGACCGTGGTCACATTCGCCGGGGCGGCTAGTTCTCGTCGTAGAAGCGCACTGCCGCCGCGACGCCTGCGCCCTTGTCCAGGCCAACGCCGTGCTTCAGCAACTCGGTCTCGAGCGCGAAGAGCAGTCCGAGTACGTTCTGCGGCGTCGAGTTGTAGCCCATCAGTCCGATGCGCATGATCTGCCCGGCGAGGTCGCCGATGCCGCCGCCGACCTCGATGTTGTGCTCCTCCAGCAGTCCCTGGCGCAGCTTCCGCTCCTCGACACCCTCAGGCACACGCACTGTCGTCAGCGGCGACAGGCGATAGCCTTCCTGCGCGTGCAGCGTCATGCCCATCGCCTCGAGGCCGGCCGTGAGCGCGTCGGCGTTTCGCTTGTGGCGGACGATGCGCGCCTCGATCCCCTCTTCGAGCACGATGCGGATCCCTTCTCGCAGCGCGTAAAGCATCGTCATCGGCGGCGTGTGGTGGTACATGCGCGTGTTGCCACCGCCCCAGTAGCGCCCGAGAATGTTCAGGTCGAAATAGAAGCTGGAGACCGGCTCCTTGCGGCTCTGGATCACCTGCATCGCCGCCTCGCTTACCGTCAGCGGCGCCATGCCCGGCGGGCCGGACAGGCACTTCTGCGTGCCGGCGTAGCAGACGTCGATGCCCCAATCGTCGATCCTCAGCTCGCAGCCGGTCAGGCTGGTGACGGCGTCGACAAGCAGGAGCGCGCCCGCTTCGTGCGTGATGCGCGAGATTTCTTCGAGCGGCTGCAGGATGCCGGTGCTCGTCTCGCCGTGCACAATCATCACGGCCTTCGTCCGGCCGGCCTTCTTGAGCGCCTCGCTGATCTGCTCCGGTTCGATGATGCGTCCCCAGTCGGCCTCGACCGGGAAGACGGTGGCGCCGCAGCGCTGCGCCATGTCGACCATGCGCGTACCGAAGAAACCGTTGACGCAGACGACGACGTTGTCACCCGGCTCGGTGATGTTGTATATGGCCGCCTCCATGCCGGCGGTGCCGGTGCCGGAGATCGCCATCGTCATGTCGTTCTCCGTGCGGAAAGCCGTGCGCAGCGGCCTCTGCGTATCGTCCATGAGCTGGATGAACACGGGGTCAAGGTAGCCGATGACCGGCTGCATCATCGCGCGGTAGACGCGAGGGTGTACGTTGGACGGCCCTGGGCCGAGGAGCTGCCGGTGCGGCAGGTTCAGTTCGCCTAGGGGTTCAGTGGTCATGGGTCACATCTCTGTTCTTGTCATCCTGAGCGGCAAGTCCGCCGAGAGGCGGACGGGAGCGAAGGATCTGCGGCCTCGCGCAAGCACTCAGCCTCGATAAGGCTCACCAGTCCGCGCCGAGATCACTCCAATCCGGATTGGTGCTCCTTATTAGAGCGAGCTTTCGCCTTCGCGTCCACCCCTTGAGCTGCTTCTCCCGCGCGAGGGCCGCGTGGACGTCCGAGGTCTGCTCGAAATAGACCAGATGCTTCAGCCGATAGCGTTTCGTGAAGCCCTCGACGACACCGAGCTTGTGTTCCGCAAGGCGTCGCTCAAGATCGCTCGTCGCGCCGATGTAGAGGGTGCCGCTGAGGTTCGTGAGGATGTAGACGTAGTAGTCCCGCACGGCCGCAGGATCGCCTATCGCGAACCGGAACCCCAAGCCCTCCGTGGCGCGCTAGCACTCCTGCAAGTGTCATCCTGAGCGGCAAGTCCGCCGAGAGGCGGACGCGAGCGAAGGATCTGTCGTCCCTCAAAGCGACGGCGGGGTGAATTCCGCACAAGCGGCCGCGGAGTCCTGGCGCTCATTCACACCGCAGTTCGCCGACGCGGCGCAGAGATCCTTCGCTTCGAATGGCCGCCGTTAGTTCTCTACCGGCCTCCAGGCCCTCGAGCAGCACCCTGCCTCACGCCTCGCTCAGGATGACAGACAGGGAGGACGACGCCTACGCCGGCGGTTGCCAGCGCAGCACGGGCTTGCGGGCCGCGGTCGCTTCGTCCAGACGGCGGAGCGGCGCGGTGGTCGGTGCGGACTTCACGATCTCGGGCGTCTCGGTGCACTCGCGGTCGATGGCCAGCATGGCGTCGCAGAAGGCGTCCAGCGCCTCGATGCTCTCCGTTTCGGTCGGCTCGATCATCATCGCCTCGTCGACGATCAGCGGGAAGTAGATCGTCGGCGGGTGGAAGCCGTAGTCGATCAGGCGCTTGGCGATGTCCAGCGTCCTCGGCCCGCGCTTCTTCTGCAGCGAGCCCGAGATGACGACTTCGTGCATGCACGGCCGGTCGACGGCGAGCTTGTAGGCGCCCTTGAGCCGCGCCTGCACGTAGTTGGCGTTGATGACAGCGTTCTCGCTGACGTGGCGCAGTCCGTCGCCGCCGAGCGACTTCATGTAGGTGAGCGCGCGCACGAGGACGCCGAAGTTGCCGTGGAACGCCATCGTCTTGCCGATCGATTTCGGCGGGCGTGTCAGGCTGAATCCTGACCCCCCGGAGGAGACTACGGGCGCCGGCAGATATGGCGCGAGGTGCGACTTCACACAGACGGGCCCGGCGCCGGGGCCGCCACCGCCGTGCGGAGTCGAGAACGTCTTGTGCAGGTTGAGGTGCACGACGTCGAAGCCCATGTCGCCGAAGCGCGCGCGGCCGAGGAAGGCGTTCTGGTTCGCGCCATCCCCGTAGAGGAGCGCGCCTTTCGCGTGCAGCATTTCGGCGATGCGGCCCACCTCGCGATCGAACAGGCCGAGCGTAGAGGGCAGCGTGTACATCATCCCGGCGACTGCCTCGTCGATGTTCTCGGCGAGGAAGCTGGTGTCCGCGTTGCCGTCGGCGTCGCACGGCACCGTGACGACGTCGAAGCCGGCCATCGCAGCGGTCGCCGGGTTCGTGCCGTGAGCGGACTCAGGTACGAGCACCTTGCGGCGGGCGCTATCGCCGCGGTCCTGGTGGTAGGCCTTGATCATGAGGATGCCGGAAAGCTCGCCCTGCGCACCGGCGGCCGGCGCCAGGCCTGCCGCGTCCATGCCGGTGATCGTACAGAGCCACGCCTGCAGCTCGTACAGGAGTTCGAGCGCGCCCTGCACCGTCTCGGCCGGCTGTTGCGGATGGACGGCGGCGAAACCGGGCAGGGCCGCGACGTCCTCGTTAACCTTCGGGTTGTACTTCATCGTGCATGAGCCCAGCGGATAGAAGCCGGTGTCGATGCTGTAGTTGAGCCGGCTGAGTCCCACGAAGTAGCGGATGATCTCGTTCTGCGCCATCTCGGGCAGGCGAAGGTCGTCGCGCAGGAAGCGCTCGTCCGGCAGAGGCGACTGCGGAACGTCGAGCGCCGGCAGCACAACGCCCTTCCGTCCGGGGCTGCTGCGGTCGAAGGTCAGCTTGCCCCCGACATCGGCATGCGGCGGGGCCGTCGGCTGTTCGGAGGAGACGTGTTCGTCCGTCATGGTCATCGTCCGGCCTCCGCCAGGGCGTCGCGGAATCTGTCGATGTCTTCGCGCGTGTTCATCTCCGTGACGCAGACGAGCATGCCGCCGTTGACAAGGTGCGAGACGTCGAGGCCGCCGATTATGTCGCGTTCGAGCAGGCGCTCGTTGATCTCGGCGGGCGGTTTCGGGCAGCGCACGACGAACTCCTTGAAGGCAGGCTTCGACAGGTCAACGGAGTAGCCGTCGAGCGCGTCGATCTCCGCCGCGGCGTAGCGCGCCTTGTGGTAGCAGGTCTCGGCGATCGTGCGCAGGCCATGCTTCCCGACCGTCGCCAGGTAGACGGTCGCGGCCAGGCCCACAAGCTGCTGGCTCGTGCAGATGTTGGACGTCGCCCGCTCGCGGCGGATGTGCTGCTCGCGGGTCTGCAGCGTCAGCACGTAGCCGGTGCGGCCGTCGAGGTCCGTCGTGCGGCCGACGATACGGCCCGGCATCTGGCGCACGTAGTCGGTCTTGCAGGTGAAGAGGCCGATGTAGGGGCCGCCGTAGTTCACCGGCCAGCCCAGGCTCTGCCCTTCCGCCACAGCGATGTCCGCTCCGTACTCGCCCGGCGGCGTCAGCAGGCCCAGCGATATCGGGTCAACGGCCGCCACGTAGAGCGCCCCCACCGCCCGGGCCGCTTCGCCGAGCGACCAGACGTCTCCGAGGCCACCGAGAAACGCCGGCTGCTGGACAGCGAGGCAGGCGTGCTGGTCCGTGACGCCTGCATCGTCGACGACGTCCACCGCCAGATCGGGGCCGAACGCGTAGGTGCGGACGACCTCAAGCCAGTCCGGGTTTACGCTGCCGTGGATCGCGATGCGCTCGCGCCCGGTGATGCGGCAGGCCATGAGGCAAGCCTCGGCCAGGGCGCTGGCGCCGTCGTACATACCGGCGTTGGCGACGTCCATACCCGTCAGCTCGCAGGTGAGGGATTGCAGCTCGAACATCGTCTGCAGCGTGCCCTGGCTGATCTCGGGCTGGTAAGGCGTGTAGGCGGTGGCGAACTCGCCACGGCTGATCACGTGCGCGACGGTGCTGGGGATGAAGTGCCGGTATGCGCCCGCGCCGAGGAACGACGTCGTGCCGTTCGCCGCGACGACGTTCTTGTGCGCCAGGTCCGCCATCTCGCGCGTCAGTTCGAGTTCAGAGAGCGCCGGCGGCAGATCGAGGCCATCGATGCGGTACTCCGGCGGTATGTCCGCGAAGAGGTCGTCGGACGAGGCGACGCCGACGGCGTCCAGCATGCGGCGGCGGTCTTCGTCGGTGTTCGCGATGTAGGGGTGCGGCGACGAGGCCATCAGACGCCCTCCGCCTCGATAAACGCCTCGTAGTCGTCGGCCGAGAGCAGCCCGTCCAGCTGCGCCGGATCAGAGAGGCGCACCTTGATTAGCCAGCCGTCGCCATACGGGTCGTCGTTTACGGACTCGGGGGCATCGGCGAGGCTGGCGTTGGCCTCGGTCACCTCGCCGGAGACCGGCGCGAACAGCTCGGACACCGCCTTCACGGACTCGATCTCGCCGAGCTTCTGAGCAGCGCTGATCGTCGAACCGGCCGCTGGCAGATCGACGAAGACGATGTCGCCCAGCTGGTCCTGCGCGTAGTCCGTGATGCCGATCGTGCCCGTATCACCGTCCACGCGCACCCACTCATGCTCCTTCGTGTACTTGAGTTCAGACGGACTGACCATGCGTCTCCTTCCAGACGGATCCCTCGGATCAACTCTTCCTCGGTCTCTTGTAAAACGGCCTCGGCACGACCTCGACCGGCAGCGGCTTCCCCCGAACGTCCACCTCCAGACGGCCTCCAACCTGAGCGAGCGCCGGCGGCACGAAGCCGAGTCCGATGCTGACTCCGAGCGTCGGTGAGAAGCCACCACTCGTGACAACGCCAACGTCCGCGCCGTCGGTGCGAATCGCGTGTCCGTGTCGCATGATGCCGCGACCGATCGCCCTCAGGCAAACGAGCTGCCGGTCGACGCCGCGCTCGTTCGCCGCCACAAGCGCCTGGCGTCCCAGGAAATCCGCGCCGTCGTCGAGCGTGACGACCCAGGCGAGGCCAATCTCGAACGGGTTCGTTTCCTCGTCGATGTCGTTCCCGTAGAGGGGCAGCGCTGCCTCCAGGCGCAGTGTATCCCGCGCACCGAGCCCGCACGGCGTCACGCCGGCTTCGAGCAGGGCGCGCCAGAGCGCCGGGCCGCCGTTGGCCTCGATCACGAGTTCCAGCCCGTCCTCACCCGTGTACCCGGTGCGCGAGGCGAAGATTGTGTGCCCGTTCCAGTCGGTCTCGCCGCAGCGCCGCGGCTTGAGCGAGCGTACGAAGTCCGCGCCAACGACGGCATCGAGCCGGGCGAGCGCGTCCGGGCCCTGCACGGCGATCATCGCCGTCGAGTGGTGACGGTCCACGAGCCGCGCGTCGAACTGCGCAACGTGGCGGGACATCCAGTCGCGCATCTTCGGCCCGTTGGAGGCGTTGACCACGATCAGCCAGCGCTCATCCTCCAGCCGGAACACGTAGACGTCGTCCAGGATGCCACCGTCCTCGCGGCAAGCCGCGGCGTAGTGACCCGCGCCCGGCGCGAGGCTCGTCACGTCCCACGTACTCACCACGTAGCGCAGGAAGCGGCCGGCGTCCGGGCCGTGGACCTCGAAGCGGCCCATGTGCGAGACGTCGAACATTCCGGCCGAGGCGCGCACAGCTTTGTGCTCCTCGACGATGCCGGCGTACTGCACCGGCATCTCCCAGCCGGCGAACGGAACCAGGCGCGCGCCCAGAGCCACGTGCTCGCCGTGCAGCGGCGTGTGGAGGAGCGTCCTGGCCTCAGGTGACATTTGGTTGTTGCCTAGCCTCGACCCCGCCGAGTAGTTTGTTGCCAGCGCCCCGGTAGCTTAATAGGAGAAAGCTCTTTGCTGACTACGAAGGAGATGTGGGTTCGAGTCCCACCCGGGGCGCCTCGACGGTGCCGCTGAAGCGGTGACATGTCTTGAACAGAGTGGTAATCTGTATCCATCGTAGTCAGCGAGCCTGATCCGATTGGGCTACCGACGAGCGGAGCGGTCATAGAGCCGCTCCGTTTTGTTTTGTCTCTTCCCACTTCCGCTTGCCGCCATCCAGGCGGACCCGGCCGACGCCCGGGTACTCGTGGTGCACCGAGACGATCGTCGCGTTCTTCTCGATCGACTTCTCGACGAAGCGCTTCTTCGTCTCCAGTGATACGAGCGGCATAGTGTCGAAGGCGCTGATCCAGGCGAGGCGCTCCAGCTGCACGGGGTGCTGCGACAGCTCGCCGATGTAGAGCGCGTAGTCGCCGCCGGACTCCACTTCGACGACGACGTGGTCCTCCGTGTGGCCCGGCGCGCGCACCATTCGCACGCCCGGCACGATCTCCGTGTCGCCCGCCACCAGATCGACCTGCCCGGCCTCGTCGAGCGGCTCGATGTTCTCCGCCAGATACGTACCGCGAGTACGGTCGTTGGGGTGCGTCGCAGCCTCCCATTCGCCCTTCTGGATGACGTACTGCGCGCGTGGGAACGCGGGCCGCAGCTTCCCGTCGTCGACGACGGTGTTGCCGCCGCAGTGGTCGAAGTGGAGGTGGCTGTTGATCACGAGGTCAACGTCCCCGGCCGCGACGCCTTCTGCACGCAGGTTCTCGATCAGCGTCCCCGTGTGCTCGATGTCCATGGCGCCGGGGGAGCGCGTGACTTTGTCGCCGCAGCCTGTGTCGACGAGCATCGTCTTGCCGCCGCCGCGGATGAAGAGCGAGTTCAGACCGACGGGCAGACGGTACTTCTCATCGATGTCCGGCACGTACTTCTCCCACATCACGCGGGGCACAAGGCCGAAGGTAGCGCCGGCGTCCTGGCGTATAACGCCGTCGCTGACGACCAGCAGTTCGAAGTCACCTATGCGGAACCAGTAACCCATGGATACGTGAAGGTGCGGTAAGAGGCGCGACCACGCCAAAGGTACGCCGCGCCGATTCGGGCGGTCAAGGCGCTGACGCCCGGTGCGTGTGGATAGTGCTCGCCTTGCCCGCAACAGGTGCGAATTCTACAATTCGCGTACCGGGCCCTTCTGCGGGCGCCGGTTTATTTTCCGCTATGAGCACCGAACAGATGAAGGACATGCCCAAGGCGTACGACCCGAAGGAGGTCGAAGCGCCGCTGTACCAGATGTGGATGGACAAGGGCTACTTCAAGCCCCGCGTCGATCCCGACAGGACGCCGTTCTGCATCATCATGCCGCCGCCGAACGTGACCGGCGAGCTGCACCTGGGCCACGCGCTGACGGCGACGATCGAAGACCTGCTCATCCGCTGGCACCGCATGATGGGCGATGAGGCGCTCTGGGTGCCGGGCGTCGACCACGCCGGCATCGCCACGCAGAACGTTGTCGAGCGCGAGATCGCCAGGGAAGGCGTCAGCCGTCACGACCTGGGCCGCGAGAAGTTCGTCGAGCGCATCTGGCAGTGGGTGGGCCGCGTGCGCAGCCGCATCGTCGTGCAGCACATGCGCCTGGGCGTCTCCTGCGACTGGGACCGCGAAGTCTTCACCATGGACGAAGGGCCGCAGCTTGCCGTCCGCACGACGTTCAAGCGCCTCTTCGACGACGGCCTGATCTACCGCGGCGAGCGCATCACGAACTGGTGCCCGCGCTGCACGACGGCCATCTCCGACCTCGAAGTCGACCACCGTGAGACGCAGGGCAGCCTCTGGTACGTCAGGTACCCAATCCTGGACGACGACGGCAACCCGACCGATGAGTTCGTCCGCGTGGCCACGACGCGCCCGGAGACGATCGTCGGCGACACGGCAGTCGCGGTGAACCCGGATGACGACCGCTGGAAGGGGTTGATCGGCCGAAAGGCGCTCCTACCCGTGATCGAGCGCCCGATACCGATCGTCGGCGACGAGGCGGTCGAGACGGAGTTCGGAACGGGCGCGGTCAAAGTGACGCCGGGACACGACCCGCTGGACTTCGAGATCGGCCAACGCCACGACCTGCCGGTGATCGTCGCCATGGACGACGAGGCGAAGATGAACGAGCAGGCCGGGCCCTACAACGGCATCGACCGCTTCGAGACGCGCAAGCTGATCCTCGCCGACCTGGAGAAGCTCGGCCTCCTCGAAAAGAAAGAGGACCACGTGTCCTCGGTCGGCCACTGCTCCCGCTGCGACACGATCGTCGAGCCGATCGTCAGCAAGCAGTGGTTCGTGAAGACGGCGCCCCTGGCGAAGCCCGCCATCGAAGCCGTCAAGGACGGCCGCATCGAGATCATCCCCAGGCGCTTCGAGGGCGTGTACATGCACTGGATGGAGAACATCCGCGACTGGTGCATCAGCCGGCAGCTCTGGTGGGGTCACCGCATCCCCGTCTGGTACTGCACCGCGGCCGGCTGCGATGAGATGTTCACCTCGATCGAAGACGCCGCGGAGTGTCCTAAGTGCGGCTCGAAGGACGTTGAGCAGGACCCGGACGTGCTCGACACGTGGTTCTCGTCCGCGCTCTGGCCGCACTCCACGCTCGGCTGGCCGGAGGAGACGGATGACCTGCGCTACTGGTACCCGACTTCCGTGCTGGAGACTGGGTACGACATCCTCTTCTTCTGGGTGGCGCGGATGATCATGACCGGCCTCTACAACACCGGCGAGTTACCCTTCCGCCACGTTTACCTGCACGGCCTGATCCGCGATGAAAAGGGCGACAAGATGACGAAGAGCCGCGGCAACGTCGTCGACCCGCTGGAGATCGTGGACAAGTACGGCACCGACGCCGTCCGTTTCACGATGGCGACCGGCGGCGCCCCCGGCAACGACTTCCGCCTCTTCGACGAGAAGCTGGAAGGCGGCCGCAACTTCGCGAACAAGATCTGGAACGCAGCCCGCTACTTCATCCAGAGCGCGGGCGAAGAACGCGTCCAGCTTCCAGACGCCGCTACGCTGGCCTCAGCGGCGGCGCGCGCCGACTGGCCGCTGGAAGACCGCTGGATCGTCTCGCGGACGCTGACCGTCTCACGCGAGGTCAACCGTCTGTTCGCGGACTTCCAGGTGAACGAGGCGGGGCGGCTGCTGTACGACTTCTTCTGGAGCGAGTACGCCGACTGGTACGTCGAGATGGCGAAGGTGCGCCTCAAGTCC
>SDBS01006319.1_pt1 | contig 11531 bp, 8 predicted proteins | sample 2277091 | NCBI WGS metagenome assembly SDBS01 (sample SAMN10404972, study PRJNA504765) | marine sediment metagenome | isolation source: marine sediment core GS10_PC15, 163 cmbsf | place: Arctic Ocean: Southern Knipovich Ridge | collected 2010 | reverse complement strand
ACCAATGGGTCCATTTTATACAAATGATATTGCTATAGCACTTAGTGAAGCTGGAGGGCTAGGTATTGTTAGTCATACGGGCATGGTTGATTCTTGGGAAGAATTCGAAGAGTTCTATAAGGATTTATCCAATATAGGAAAAAGAGATAATGTGGCTGCTATGCAAGATAGTTTATTATATGTAGCTGAGTATACAGATAAGCCCTTCGGTTTTAATATAAGAACTTCAAGAAACGAGGCAGATGCAGGTAAGCTTGCTCGAAAACTTCCAAAATTTATCATGGAAAATCCAAAACTAAAAGACCAAGTGTTGTATGCACTAACAAGTGCTGGCTCCCCAAGAGTATTACCTGAATCCAAACCTTTTCAAAAATTAAGAGAAATCTCGAATATTAAGCTTTTTCATGTAGTTCCAGCATTATGGTTAGCTGATAAGTGCGTTGCTGCTGGAGTTGATGGTCTTGTGTGTACAGGTACTGAAGGAGGTGGACACCAATCGTACGAAAAAGTAAGTACAATGGTGCTGTTGCAGCAAATAAGAAAAAAGTATCCCGATGTACCATTGTTAGCATGTGGAGGATTTGCAAGTGGTGAAGGCCTTGCTGCTGTGGTTGGTATGGGGGGAGGTGGCATTGTTATGGGAACCCGATTCATATCTTCGAAGGAAAGCAAATTTCACGACAATTATAAGGGTATTATACCTGCTGCAAAAGCAGGAGATACTAGGTTAGTCACCGGCATGCTTGGACCAATAAGACTATGGAAAAATAAGTATTGCATGTCAAAAAGCTTAGTGGGGAGCAAAGAAGAATTAGTCCAATTTGAAGAACAAAGAACTCCTGAAGCGTATTTAGAGGAGATGAGGCATTATGCCGGAGTATATAAAGGTGATATTGATGATACAGCAATTCTCATGGGTCAAAGTGCAGGAATCATCAATAGTATCGAATCTGTGAAGGATATTGTAGATACTTTTGTTAACAATGCCGAAACACTATTAAAAAATGCTGTCGCTAATATCGAATAAATATATATTTCTTTTTTAAAATTTTTAATAAAATTCTTATTTTTAGGTAACTTTTCCTAGCAGAGTATATTTTCTACCAAGAAATTTATACTGATAACAAAAAAAAACAATTCAAGTAAGTGATGTTATATGGTATTAGAAACAAGTATTACAAAATTGTTTGGAATTAAGAATCCGATAGTAGGAGCTCCTATGGGGCCTTTTTTAACAAATGATATTGCCATTGCTCTTGCGGAAGCTGGAGGTATGGGCATAGTAAGCCATACTGGCGGACTTGAGGAATTGGCGGATTTTGTTTTGAAAGGCGGAGATTTCCCACAAATTGATCTTTTGAAAGCTATGCAAGATAGTTTGACATATGTAGCGGAACACACCGATAAACCCTTTGGATTTAATATAAGAACTTCCAGAAATGAGCAAGCTGCAGTGATGCTCTGTAGAAAACTGCCAAAGTTTATCATGGAAAATCCAAAATTGAAAGAACAGTGTCTCTATGCCCTTACAAGTGCTGGTTCTCCAAGAACACTACCTGAATCTAAATCTTTTCAACGATTAAGAGAAGCTTCAAATATTAAACACTTTCACGTAGCCCCAGCTTTATGGCTTGCAGATAAATGTGTTGCTTCTGGTGTTGATGGGTTAGTGTGCACTGGAGGGGAAGGTGGCGGACATCAATCTTATGAAAAAGTAAGCACGATGGTACTTTTGCAGCAAGTAAGAAGTAAATATCCTGACATTCCAGTACTTGCATGTGGAGGATTTGCAACAGGCGAAGGTCTTGCCGCAGTACTTGGCATGGGTGGTGGAGGCATCGTTATGGGAACTCGATTGATCTCTTCGAAAGAAAGCGAATTTCACGATAATTGGAAAAATGTTATACCTCCTGCAAAAGCAGGAGACACCAGATTAGTCACAGGATTACTTGGACCAATAAGACTATGGAAAAACAAATACTGTATGTCTAAGGAACTCGTTGGGACCAAAGACGAATTAGTGAATATCGAACAAGAAAGATCAATAGAAGCATACAGAAAAGGGCTTAAGCCTTATATCTCGGTAATACAAGGTGAAGTTGAAAATGCTGCTGTTTTAATGGGGCAGAGCGCAGGCCTAATTAGTAAAATAAAATCGGTAAAGGAAATCGTTGAAGACATAGTTTCGGATGCTGAGAACCTCTTAAAAAACGCAAGCGCTATGATTAAATAATATTTTATAAAGAAATCTCTTTTTTTTTTATTGTATTTTTAGTTTAATTTTAATTTAAAACATCTCTTTTTGAATAGTTATCCTATTTTTTCTAATTCTGATTCCAGGAAGAGGATTTTAATTTTCAAAAAATATTAATTTTAGTAAATATAACTCTTTGTGGTATAGTTCTTTAAATAATTTTATACCAACAATAAAAAAAACAAATTATGGAAATGATGTTATATGGTTCTTGAAACTAGTATTACAAAAATGTTTGGAATTAAAAATCCGATAGTAGGAGCTCCTATGGGGCCTTTTTATACCAATAGTATTGCAATTGCTCTTGCTGAAGCTGGAGGTATGGGTATAGTTAGCCATACTGGCGGACTTGATGAATTGAAGGATTTTGCTTTTGGAAAGACAAAAACACCCCCTAAGGTTAGTTTCTTGAAAGCTATGCAAGAAAGTTTGACCTTCGTTGCGGAACATACGGATAAGCCCTTTGGATTCAACTTAAGAACTTCTAGAAATGAACAAGAAGCCCCTGTCATAGCAAGAAGACTACCAAAGTATATCATGGCAGATCCAAAGTTGAGGGAACAAGTGTTATATGCCCTTTCAAGTGCTGGTTCTCCAAGAGTCTTACCTAATTCTAAAGCTTTTCAACGATTAAGGGAAGCAACTGAAATTAAGCATTTTCACGTAGCCCCAGCTTTATGGCTTGCTGATAAATGTGTTGCCTCTGGTGTTGATGGATTAGTGTGTACTGGAGGGGAAGGTGGTGGTCATCAATCTTACGAAAAAGTAAGTACGTTGGTTCTATTGCAGCAAGTAAGAAAAAAATATCCTGATCTTCCTATATTGGCATGTGGGGGATTTGCAACCGGTGAAGGTCTTGCCGCTGTGTTAGGTATGGGTGGTGGAGGAATTGTCATGGGAACTCGATTTATCAGCTCAACTGAAAGCGCTTTTCATGATAATTGGAAAAATGTTATTCCCCCTGCAAAGGCTGGAGACACTAGATTAGTCACTGGTATGCTGGGACCTATTAGGCTTTGGAAGAATAAATATTGCATGAGCAAGGAACTCGTTGGATCTAAAGAAGAATTAGTAAATATTGAGCAGCAAGAAGTAAATATTGAAGAAATGATAAAAGGATTTAAACCTTATATCTCTGTAATGGATGGCGAAGTTGAGGATGCCGCAGTATTAATGGGACAAAGCGCAGGTCTAATTAGTAAGATAAAGTCAGTTAAAGAAATCGTTGACGATATCGTATCGGATGCTGAAAAACTATTAAAAAACGCAAGTGCTATGATTAAATAATATTTTTTAAAGAAATCTCTTTTTTTTTATTTATAATTTTATTCTGATAATAACCTTCGATTTTTCAATTGTTACTTTATTTTTTACGGATTTAATTGATAGATATGTGATTTTAATTTTGAAAAATTATTAATTTAAGGAATAATAACTCTTAGTTGTATAGTTCTTTAAAGGACTCTATACCAATCAAACTAAAAAAACTAAATAAAAAATGATGTTATATGGTTATTGAAACGAATATTACTAAAATGTTTGGAGTTAAGAATCCGATATTAAATGCTCCTATGGGGCCGTTCTTGACGAACGATATTTCAATCGCAGTTTGTGAAGCTGGTGGATTAGGAGTTGTGTCTCACACTGCTGGTCTTGAAGCGAGGAAGCTTTTTTATGAGATGATGGAAGATCCAAAAAAAAGAGAAGAGTACGATGGCAGAGTCATGCGTGGAGATTATATGGAAAAAAATCTGACATATGTAGCTGAACATACAGATAAGCCTTTCGGATTTAATATAAGAACTTCGAGGAATGAAAGAGATGCTATAGAACTTTCTAAGAGCCTCCCTAAGTTCATCATGGAATCACCAAAATTAAGGGAACAAGTTGTTTATGCCGTAACAAGTGCGGGCTCACCGAAAGTATTACCAGCATCACAAAGTTTTCAAAAGCTAAGAGAATCTACTAATATTAAACATTTTCATGTCGCACCTGCATTGTGGCTTGCTGATAAATGTGTAGCAGCGGGAGTAGATGGATTGTGCTGTACCGGAACTGAAGGAGGCGGACATCAATCATATGAAAAAGTGAGTACCTTAGTCTTGTTGCAACAAATTAGGCAGAAGTATCCTGATCTTCCTATAGTAGCATGTGGAGGATTTGCGAGTGGAGAGGGATTAGCAGCAGTTGTAGCTATGGGTGGTGGAGGTATTGTCATGGGAACCAGATTTATTGGTTCAAAAGATAGCGAATATCACCCCAATTATAAAAATATCGTTCCTCCCGCTAAGGCAGGGGATACACGGTTAGTCACTGGTGTTCTTGGACCAATTCGATTGTGGAAAAATAAATATTGTATGGCTAAGAAACTAGTTGGAAGCAAAGAAGAATTAGTTGCTTTGGAAAAAGAAATAACAATGGAAGATAGAATAAACTCAGGCAAACATTATTTAGGTGTATTAGACGGAGATGTCGAAAATACTGCGGTTCTCTTAGGACAAAGCGCGGGTATTGTCAATAGTCTAGAATCAATTTCAGATATAATTAGTACAATAACTAATGATGCTGAAAAATTGTTGAAAAATGCTTACAATGGCATTAAATAATTAATTTCTCGTCTTTTTTTTTTTATATATTATTTAGTAACTGGGACTGACTTTTTAAAATAAGTAGGATTAGTAATAAAGTAAGAAAAACAAAAAATTGATGATAAATGGTTATTGAAACAAGTATTACAAAATTATTTGGGATTAAAAATCCTATTGTAAATGCACCAATGGGGCCTTTTCTGACTAATGATATTGCAATTGGAGTTAGTGAAGCGGGAGGACTTGGTGTCGTAAGCCATACGGGTAGTCTCGAAACGGCAGCAAAATTCGCTGGAATCGAAGTGCCTTATGAAATGAATACTAAAGATACAGTACAAAATAGCCTTCTTTATGTAGTTGAGCGCACAGACAAACTCTTTGGAGTCAACATTCGAACGGGGAGAGTAGAATCTGATGCACCACAGCTCTGTCGTAAAATACCAAAATTTATCCAGGAACATCCGAAATTAAGGGAGCAAGTTGTGTATATGCTTACCAGTGCGGGAACTCCAAAAATGCTTCCTCAATCTAAAAATTTTCAAAAGTTAAGAGAAGCAACAGAAGTCAAACATTTTCATGTTGCTCCAGCCCTATGGCTTGCAGATAAGTGTATTGCAGCCGGTGTTGACGGTTTAGTATGTACGGGGTATGAAGGAGGAGGGCACCAATCATACGAAAAAGTGAGTTCTCTTGTTTTATTACAACAAGTGAGACGAAAATATCCTGATGTACCATTACTCGCATGCGGCGGATTTGCTAGTGGACAAGGTCTTGCCGCTGTTGTAGGTATGGGTGGAGGAGGTATAGTAATGGGCTCCAGATTTATAGGTTCAAAAGAAAGCCAATTCGGTGATGATTACAAGAATATTATTCCTCCCGCAAAGGCAGGAGACACCAGACTAGTAACGGGTATGCTTGGTCCAGTAAGATTATGGAAAAATAAGTTTTGCATGAGTAAAAAACTTGTTGGAACGAAAGAGGAATTCTACGATTTTCGAGAAAATCCAGATATGAAAGCTCTAATGGAAGAATTAACTCACTACGTCGCGGTTTTTAATGGAGATCTTGAGAATGGAGCGTTCCTTTTAGGACAGAGTGCAGGGCTTATTCATAGTATTGAATCTATAGGGAAAATTATTAGTACAATGGTTACTGATGCTGAAGCACTAATTAAAAATGCTTATTCTAATATCAAATAGTTCTTTTTTTTTTTGTAATTTTGTTACATAGATAGTGTTTATTGGTGGATTGTAGTATCTATTTATGATTTAAGATTGCTCAAACAATTCAACTACGTAATCTGTACTTGAAAGGTAAACTAGTGCTGACTGTTTCAATGGGTATGAAACAAATGTTGCAAAATTGCATGTTCTCAACAATTATCATTAGATTTAGACTAGAGTCCTCCTATTAATTATATCTTATCAATTAATTATCAAAAAAGAGAAAATATTGAATTAAACTGGCAAAGTTAAACTGGTTATCACTACATTATACTTAAAGATCGACTTTATATACGAAATATCATTTTCATACAAAAATAACTAAATTTTTTTCACCCAATTTTCGCTGAAAGTTGTTGGTGATAATTACAGACCATCTATTAGGAGATTATCACTGGTGGCTATGTAATATCACCAACTTCAGCGTTAAAACTCACGTTTTTCAAATTGGGTAGTAAGCAAATAAATAATAATAAAAAAAACAAGAAATGATGAAATATGGTATTAGAAACAAATATTACCAAAATGTTTGGAATTAAACATCCAGTCTTAAATGCACCGATGGGACCTTTTCTCACGAATGATATGGCAGTTGCTGTTAGTGAGGCAGGCGGTCTTGGTGTAATTAGTCATAGCGCTGGGCTTGATTCTCTTAAAGGTATGCGCGATTTATTAGAATCAGGAGAGGATATAACTAAACTCCTATCAGAAAGAATGTCAGGGAGCCGGGGAGGAAGGGATTATATGGCTGATAATTTGATGGAAGTAGTAGAACATACTGATAAGCCTTTTGGATTTAATGTAAGAACTTCTAGAAATGAAATGGATGCCGTTTCGATTGCTCGAAAGCTTCCTAAATTTATCATGGAAAATCCTAAGTTAAGAGAGCAGTGTCTGTACGCGGTTACGAGTGCGGGATCACCAAAGGTATTACCCGCATCAAAAAGCTTTCAAAGATTAAGAGAACAAACAGAAATTAAGCATTTTCACGTCGCTCCAGCGCTTTGGTTAGCAGATAAATGCGTTGCAGCCGGAGTAGATGGATTATGTTGTACCGGATCCGAAGGAGGCGGGCATCAATCATATGAAAAAGTAAGCACGTTAGTTTTGTTACAACAAGTGAGGCAGAAGTATCCTGACCTTCCTATAGTAGCATGTGGAGGTCTTGCAAGTGGCGAGGGTCTTGCTGCTGTATTGGGTATGGGTGCTGGAGGCATTGTCATGGGTTCTAGATTCATTGCGTCAAAAGACAGTAGTTTTCACGAAAATTATAAAGCTCTCATTCCTCCAGCAAAAGCAGGAGATACAAGGTTAGTTACTGGCGTTCTTGGACCAATTAGATTGTGGAAAAATAAATACTGTATGTCCAAAGACCTTGTGACAAGTAAAAAAGATTTGATGGCTAAAGAAGAACAAGCACGAATGGATCCCGTAGCGATGATGAAAGGGATGTTACCATACGCTACTGCTTTAGAAGGAGAGACTGAAACATCAGCAATCCTATTAGGACAAAGTGGCGGAGTAGTAAATAGTATAGAATCTATTGTAGATATCGTGAATACTGTAGTCGAGGATGCTGAAAAGCTTATAAAAAATGCGTTTACCAATATTAAATAATTTCTTTTTTTTTTATTATTTTAATGATTCTATTAGATTTGTTAATCTCCAATAGTTTCAAAACAAAACAAAAAAACAAAAAACAATATAAAAATGATGAAATATGGTTATAGAAACGAATATAACAAAAATGTTTGGAATTAAACACCCGATTCTCAATGCTCCTATGGGACCATACCTCACGAATCAAATTTCGGTAGCTCTCTGTGAAGCAGGAGGGATGGGTGTAATAAGCCATACTGCTGGTCTTGAATCACTTGGTGCGTTGCGAGATGCAATAAATAATGGTGTAGATATAGTTAAAGCCATGCAAGCACGACAAGAGAGTACGGACAGGGATTATATGTTAACCAACATAAAATGGGTTGCTGAACATACGGATAAGCCCTTTGGATTTAACTTAAGAACGTCTAGAAATGAAATGGATGCAACTTCAATTGCTCGCAGACTTCCAAAACAAATTATGGAAGATCCTAAATTAAGGGAACAAGTGGTCTATGCCGTCACAAGTGCTGGGTCACCTAAGCTCTTACCTGCTTCAAAACCGTTTCAACGACTAAGAGAGCAAACAGGGATTAAGCACTTTCACGTAGCACCAGCCTTATGGTTAGCAGATAAATGCGTAGCTGCAGGTGTTGATGGATTAATATGTACAGGTACTGAAGGAGGCGGACATCAATCCTACGAAAAAGTAAGTACCTTAGTTTTACTTCAACAAGTAAGACAAAAGTATCCAGATTTACCAATAATGGGATGTGGTGGTATCGCGAGTGGAGAGGGTCTTGCCGCTGTGCTTGCTATGGGTGGAGGTGGTATAGAAATGGGTACACGATTCATCGCCTCGAAAGATAGCGAATATCACGAGGCCTATAAAGGTATGGTCCCACCTATGAAAGCAGGAGATACGCGGTTAGTTACAGGTATGCTTGGCCCGATAAGGTTGTGGAAAAACAAGTATTGCATGGCAAAAGACTTAGTAGGGAGCAAACAAGAGTTAGTTGCAAAGGAGGAAGCGAGATCTGTGGAAGAGATGATGAGAGAGATGTTGCATTATCTAGGTGCTCTCGAAGGAGAAATGGAGGATTCTGCTATCCTAATCGGTCAAAGCGGAGGCGTAATTAATAGCATAGAATCTATAGACGACATTGTTACTACAATAATGAGTGATGCTGAACGTCTTATAAAAAATGCGTATAATTCTATTAAGTAATTTTTTTTTTTTATTTTATTCCTGATTTTTTGTTTCTGATTCAAAAAATTTTAATTTTAGAGAGGATACTACCTAATAGTATGTGTTCTCAAACGAACTAAGAGCACAGATTTTTTTTAGGCTTTAAACAAAAATAGTGAAGTGAAAAATATGGTAATTGAAACGAATATAACAAAAATGTTTGGAATTAAACACCCTATTTTCAATGCTCCTATGGGGCCTTACCTCACGAATCAAATTTCGGTTGCTCTCTGTGAAGCGGGCGGAATGGGCGTCGTAAGTCATGCTCAGGGGATTGAAACTCTTGATGTTGTAAAAGAAGCGGTAGCAGGTGGTATGGCTGTAGCTGAGGCCATGAAGCAACGACAAGAGAGAGCGGACAAGGATTATATGTATAACAACATAAAATGGGTATCTGAACATACGGATAAGCCCTTTGGATTCAATTTAAGGACTGGAAGAAATGAAATGGATACAGCTACATTTGCTCGCAGGCTTCCAAAACAAATAATGGAAGATCCAAAATTAAGGGAACAAGTGGTCTATGCCGTCACTAGTGCTGGGTCACCTAAGCTCTTACCCTCTTCGAAATCATTTCAGAAATTAAGGGAAGTAGGGAATATTAAGCATTTTCACGTAGCGCCTGCCTTATGGTTGGCAGATAAATGTGTAGCTGCAGGATGTGATGGATTAGTATGTACCGGTACTGAAGGAGGCGGACATCAATCGTATGAAAAGGTAAGTACCTTAGTTTTATTACAACAAGTGAGACAGAAGTATCCCGACTTGCCAATTATGGGATGTGGTGGTATTGCGAGCGCCGAGGGGCTTGCTGCCGTTATAGCAATGGGTGGTGGGGGTATAGAAATGGGTACTCGATTCATTGCTACGAAGGATAGCAGTTATCACGATGCTTATAAAGGAATGATCCCACCTATGAAAGCTGGAGACACGCGCTTAGTCACTGGAATGCTCGGACCTATTAGATTGTGGAAGAACAAGTATTGCATGTCAAAGGACTTGGTTGGCAGTAAAGAAGAATTAATGGCTAAGGAACAAGCAAGATCTATAGACGAGTTGATGAATGAAATGATGCATTATGCAGGTGCATTGGAAGGAGACATGGATGACAGCGCTATACTGGTTGGTCAGAGCGGTGGCGTAATTAATAGCATAGAATCTATAGACGACCTTGTAACTACAATGATAAGTGATGCTGAACGTCTTATAAAAAACGCATATAGTTCTATTAAATAAATTTTTTTTTCTTTTCTTATATCAAAAAATATTAAATTTAACACAAATAGTGCCTAATAGTAAGTATTCTCAAACGAACTAAGAGAACTAAGATTTTAAGAAAATTTTAATTCTAGCTTTGTTTAAATGAAATAAGTTCTAAGATGAACTTAATATATATTAAAAAAAATACAAAAATAAAGTGATTTACTATGGTTTTTGAAACGAATATTACTAAAATGTTTGGCATCAAGGTTCCTATTGCAAATGCACCTATGGGTCCTTTTCTCACGAATGATATGGCAATTGCTGTTAGTGAAGCTGGCGGTCTTGGTGTTATAAGTCATTCTGGCGGTCTTGACCAACTTAAAGAGACACGTGAGGTGCTGGACCATAAGATGGACAAAACTGAATTTATGCAAGCGATTTCTAAAGCTATGAGCGGAGATTATATGCAAAAAAGTATGACTTATGTAGTTGAACATACAGATAAACCCTTTGGTTTTAACGTAAGAACATCGCGAGGTGACATGGATGCCCCCAAGCTGAGTAAAAAGTTACCAAAATTTATCATGGCGAATCCTAAACTGAGAGAACAGGTTGTATATTGTGTTACGAGTGCGGGATCTCCGAGAATGTTTCCACAATCAAAGAGCTTTCAGGAGTTAAGGGAACAGGGAGTTACAAAGCATTTTCATGTTGCCCCTGCATTATGGTTAGCCGATAAGTGTGTTGCTTCAGGTGTTGATGGACTAGTCTGTACCGGATCGGAAGGTGGCGGACACCAATCATACGAAAAAGTAAGTACCTTAGTGTTGCTTCAACAGGTGAGACAAAAATATCCTGACTTGCCATTAATGGGATGTGGTGGATTCGCAACTGGCGAGGGTCTTGCCGCAGTACTTAGTATGGGTGGTGGAGGTATCGTAATTGGTTCTAGGTTTATAGCTTCAAAGGAAGCAGAATTTCATGAGAATTATAAAAATATAATACCTCCAATGAAGGCAGGGGATACAAGGTTAGTTACAGGAGGCTTAGGGCCAATTAGACTTTGGAAAAATAAATATTGTATGTCCAAGGGTCTCGCTCCAAGTAAAGAAGATTTTATAGCTGAACAAGCTGCTATTTCTATGGATGATATACCTACTACGATGCTGCCCTATGTGACAGCATTAGAAGGAGAAATGGAAGACTCCGCAATATTAGTGGGGCAAAGCGGTGGTATCGTAAATAGCATAGAATCTATTGGAGACCTTATTTCTAAAATAACGAGCGATGCTGAAAAGCTCATAAAAAATGCATATTCAAACATTAAATAAATTCAATATTTTTTTATTTTATTTTTTTTCTTTAATTATTATTAGAGACTTTTTTTAAGGACTAAACTCTATAAATTTTAGAAA
>SDBS01006318.1_pt1 | contig 11531 bp, 21 predicted proteins | sample 2277091 | NCBI WGS metagenome assembly SDBS01 (sample SAMN10404972, study PRJNA504765) | marine sediment metagenome | isolation source: marine sediment core GS10_PC15, 163 cmbsf | place: Arctic Ocean: Southern Knipovich Ridge | collected 2010 | reverse complement strand
GTTCACGACGGCGCCCCGAACGGCCCGCGATCGCGGGGGCGCTCGATCTCCGCGAGCATGGTCTTGTGGGCCTTCTTCGCGGCCGCTTCGATCTTGATCGTGACGTCGGCCGGGCTGCCCTTCACCTCGAGCCGCACGAGCGCGGTCTCGGGGTTCGAGCTTCTCGATAGCAGCACGGTGAGCTTGGTCCCCTTGTCGGTCGCTCGCATCATCGCGATCGATCCGGCAGGCACGCGCAGCTCGAAGCCCTCGAGGTCCTCGAAGATCACCCAGATCGTTGCTTGCACGGCCAGCACGGCCCCCAGCCTACACGAAGCGCTCCCCGTCAGGCGTAGGTCGTGCGCGTCTGCTCTGTGCCGAGCGGCTTAGGCATCGGGTAGGTTCCCCACACCTCGCACTTAAAACGGCGCGGCTCGTCACTGGTGTTGGTGATGCCTGTGATCGAAAAATCGACTCGGCGCTCCAGGAGGACGCTCTTGAATGCCATCGGCTCGTTATCGAGCAGGAACAGGCTTAAGGACATTGGGGCCGTCGTCGCCATGATGGGCTGGACGCCCGAAAAAACACCCTCGAACACGAACGCCTCGCCCACCTCCGACGTGACGCAAATCGTCTCTGGCATGCAGTCAAGTTCGCACTCTCTTGAAACAGCGATCGTCACCCCTGGGTCGATATGCGCGCTCATCATCTCGAACAGCTTCGTCGCCCCCGGCGAGAGGCCCCGCGGCCGGGGGAGACGCCGGAGGGGCTCCATCTTCTGAGGAGGCGCCAGCGCGAACGGCGGCAGCGCGCCGAACCCTTCACATTCCAGCATGGGACTCGGATCCTCATTCCTGGCGCGCGCAAGCGCGATGTTGACCATGCGCCAGCGCTCATCGTAGACGCTCATCGCCGGGTGCTTCTCGGCCCTCAGTGCCCTGAAGAGCCGCGTTAGCTCGATGTCCATCGGATGCATCTCGCCGACAGCGCCAAGCGTCACGCGGTCGAGCGGCTTGGTGAGCCTCAGCTCCACCACCACTGGGTCCATCACTTCGACCAAAGCCAGCCCGCAAAGTACCCAGCCTTCTTCGGTCTTCTCGATGCCCCCCGTATACGGAGCGGGTTCGGCCGGCACACCAAGCGACGGCCGCGTGCGGCCGATGGATATCGACAGCAGCTCGACGGCCTCAAGTATGGCCGGCGCAGCAAACAAGTGCGTGAGGACGTGCCCCTTGTAGGGAGCGACCTCGATCGAAAAGCGAAGACCCTCGTCGGGGAAGGCTTGGCCACCACCCATGGGACTCAGATCCATCGGGCCGCTGTCAAACCCATAGGCGAGGACCGGGGCTTTCATTTCCGCCGCCTCTTCAGGAGTCGGCGGGGCGGTGGGACGGATGACGTGCATCCCCCAGCCTAGCGCCTCGAGGGGCGCTCTCGTGTACTTAATTGTCGCCGTGGCCGTCCCAGCCAGTCGACCCGAACAGCTTGAACGGTGGCGGCTCGATGCCTTCAAACTCGACCGTCGGCCGCGGGTCCATCTTCCTAGGGCCCGCGAGCGCGATGCTGACCATGCGCGCACGCTCGTCATAGACGCTCATCGCCGGATGCTTCTCCGCCCGTAGCGCGTTGAAGAGCCGCACCAGCTCGCCATCCATCGGATGCGGGTCCCCGCATGCCGTGATGGTGACACGGGGGATCGGCTTGACCAGCTTGATCTCGAGCACGACGGGATCGCCTACCTCGACGAGCGGCGCCGCGGTGATGAGCCAGCCATCCTCAACCTTCTCGATCTCGCCCTCATAGAGCGCCGGCGCGGACGGCACGCCAAGCGACGCAGGCGTGCGCGCCACATGGAGCGACACCACTTCGATCGCTTCGATCACGCCGTCGCCGGCGACGAGCCGGGTGAGCGCGTGTCGCCGATAGGGCACCACCTCGATGGAGAAGCAGCGATATGCGCCGGGTCGGTCTTCTGGCCAGTCCTTGCCGAGGTCCTCGTTCGGGCCGGTGTCGAGGCCGTAGGCGACCATCGGCAGGCAGGTGATTGGGGGGAAGGGCGGCAGCCGCGCGGTCTTCTTCTCGAGAGCGTCCATCCGCCAACCCTACACGAGCGCGAGGGGAGCCCTCGCCTACTTTGTTTCCACTCGCATCACGTGCCGTCGGCGATGTCGGGCCACTGCCCGGAAGCGTGAAGCGCCCCGCCAAATGCATGAACCTCGGCCTTCTCGGCCTCAAATTCGGCCAGGGCTTCAGCGCCATAGCGTTCCGCATGGGCGACGCCGGCGGCATCGATGTACCATCCGAAATGCTGCACCTGGTCGGGCGCAAAGGATCCGCGCACGTGCTGCACCCAAGCGTCGTCCACCGGTGCCCGCAGTACCACCAGTGCGCGTTCGAGCCGCTGCCAGTCCTGCACGCAACTCGGTCGTCCGTGCGGCACCATCTTCGCCCCCAGATGCCAGTGCGCAATCCCGTCGCGAATTTCCATCGACAGCACGAAGTTCCAACCCTCAAGGGAGCGGGTGCACGGCATGGGAGGGTTGTTCGCAAGGTCCGCGCGCCAGTCGCCCGTGGTTGTGACGGGCTCTGCTCGTGCGCGCTTGCACAGCTGCTCGAGCGCGAACTTAAAACGCTTCTCGCGTGCGGCCTCACGCGCCGCGCGGCGCTTGTTCTTCTTCGCCATGGCCTACGCTGGCGCCTGCGCCTCACCAGGGCACGCGCGAACGCCGCGCGGCGTCATGTAGCGGTGCTGGCTGCCCTCGTGGCTCGGAGCCTTGTTGCAGCGACGCTCACAGCCGCAAGCGCACACATGTTCGCAGCGCTCGAGCTTCGCGTTGCGCTGGCGCGCTCGGCCGCTCCGTCGCCGGCGCCGCGTCATCCTTCGTCCTCGTTCGGCAGCGCCCCCCAGAGCTTCTCGACGCGCGCCACCGAGCAGGCGAGAGAACACACGCGCCCAGAGCCGTCGTCGCCGTCGGGCCACAGCGCGATGATCATCAGCTGGGGCAGCGTGGTCGGCGCGATGACGCCGCGAATGAGTGGCGCGTCGCACTCGACGCAACGCGGCTCGCCGACGCCCTCGACCATCACAAGCGGTCCCCGATCTCGTCGAGGTCGTCGATGTGCTCGAGCACCATCCGCTGGTACTTCTCGACGCGCTCCTCGAGGTCGGCGCATCGGGCGCTCAGCGTCTCGATCATTTTGCGATCATGCTCGAACTGCGCATCCATCATGGTTTCGCGCTGCCTGGCGAGCGAGACCATGTGATCCTCGAGGCTCCGCTCTGCACGGGCATTATCCTCGCATGCGCGCGAAGTCCCTGGCGCGCCTCTCAGGGCGCAGCAGCAGCCCGCGCAGCGCGGCGCCGAGCGCCACGAAGAAGAGCGCGATCGCCGGCGTCAGCGTCACAGGGAAACCGGCTCGCACGCGACGGGATCGCACTGGACCCCGGCAAACTCGGGACCCTCGGGATCCCATCCGAAGCGCCAGCGTTTCTCGATGGCTGCGGCGGCTGCTTTGCGCTCCTCATGGGTGAGGTCGAGATACACCCGGAGGCAGGCACGGGAGCACAGCTCCGCGCCCCCAGGCTTCCAGCCCGAGAGGAGCTTGTTCGAGAGCTTGAACCATGCCGGCCCGGCCTCGTGCGCATGCGCTTGTGTGCATGGGTAGTTGTCGCAGACGATGAGCGCGAATTGCATCCGCCGAGCCTACCACCTCGATCGCAACCGCTGCCACAGCGCCCACGCAAACACGGGCCCCATGAAGAGCGCGAGCCACAGCTTGCCGAGCCGCTGGTTCCGGAAGCGCGACCCACAGCGCGAGCACGGCCCGCGCTCCCGCACCCAGCTCCGACGGCCGCAGCCGTCACACTCCAGAAACGGCCAGCTCACCCCGCTCGTCTTCGCCTTCATCGTCTTGCTCTTTGCCCATCCAGCCGCAGCGCTCACACGTGGCATACGGGCCCATCCCTCCGCCAGCCAGACCGTAGCCGAGCGCGGTCTCATCGCTTCCACACTTTGGGCACGGATCGCCGTCGCCGAACCCCTTCGGCAGCTCGTCAACCCAATCAGCCGAGTCGCTTAGATCATCTAGATTCGTCATGCACCGAGTCTAACCACCGAGGGCAGCCCTCGCCTGGAAATGTGCCGCTGCTAGTGACTCAGCTTGAGAGCGTCATCGGCGCGCGTCGTGGCCCGCGGAACCATGTACTGATGATTTCGTCCGTGCGCCGCGCCAAGCCGACAGCGTCGACCGCAGCCGCACTCACAGCGATACCGACAGCGGCCGATGAAAATCCGCTTCGAGCTGGGCCGGTTGCGCTTCGCCATCACTTCTCGCCAGGAAACCCGATCTTAAAATCGGGGCTCAGCTTGAGCGGCACGGACGCCGCGCGCACCATGGCTAGGTAGCGCTGCTCGGCCGCCGGCGTCGGCTCCTCGATGCAGCGCCGGCGCGTGGCCTCGACGAGCGCCTCGAGGGCCTCGGGGTCGAAGGCCACGCTGAGGCCGTCGCCGCGCGCTTTGCGCTGCACCTCCGCGCGGTCGGGAATGCGGCCGCGCTTCATCACCTCGGGTTGACGACGAGGACCGGTGCACCACCGACTCGGCGCACCTTGACGTCGAGGCAGCGTGCGCCCGACGGCAGCGCGGCCGTAGGCATGGCCTCGACGGTGAGGCCGCTGTCGGCCCCCATGACAAACAGGCGGATGGGTTCGGAGTCAGTGAGCAGCGCCGTGATGCACTGGTCCTGTGGATCGTAGGTCACCCGCGGAAGACCGTTTTGCAGCGCTGGGACCGCGGGCAGCGCAAACGCGCAGTCGATCGAGTGGCCGATCATGCGGCTGGTGGTGAGGCGCCATCGCATGTGTTCGTCGCAGAAGTGTTGGCACCCGCGCTTGTCGTGCAGCGTCGTGTGCGCGATCACGTCGCGCCCCAACACGGCGCATCGATGGCAACGGAGCGGGGCGACCATCAGCTTGACCGCCCCGGCGCTCGCCATCGAAGGATCCGCCAGCGCGCCACGGACGCGCGAGCGCTGCTCAGCCGGGCGAGCGCTGAAATGAGCGCCTCGTAGGGATACCCTCTTCCGCACTCGGGGGCGTGGCCTGCCTCTCGCTGGCACTGATCACGCCAGACGCCCACCGGCTCGGTGCATCGCACAAACTCCGTCTCCATCGTCCCAGCCTACACCCTCGAGGGCACGCGTCCGCTTGAATTGTGCCGCCTAGCCAATGTCCCGATTCACCAGCAGCACCGGCGCGAACGCCCGAGCGTCGATCCCCTCGGCCGCCAGGCGTGCTGCGTCAAAGCGTCCGGCGTGAGCGTTCCTTTGCCCACGCGCCAGCGCCTCACCACGAACAGCCCAGGCGCATCAGACGGGCTGTCGTAGATCGTCCAGACCTCCATGCGTTCAACCTACCACGCGCTACGCTGCCCGCGCCGGTCAGAGCCGTCGCCCATCAGCATCGAAGTCGGTGCGCAGGTCATCGGCCACCTGGCGCGCGTCGTCGAGCATCGCGAGAAGATCGCGCGTGAAGCTCGAAACGCCGGCGGGGATCTTCGGGCTCCCGTCGGGCCACTTGCCCGAGGCGAATGCGCGGATCTCCCGTTCTCGCTCGGGGCTGGTGTCGGCTGTCTTAGTCATCGCGTGGTGAGCGCTAGGGAGATCGCTTCGAGCGCATCGGCGCAGCGCTCGATCGCAACGGCCGCCCGCACCGGCGCGAACATGTCTAACGCTGAGTTGTGGTGCCCGCGGCAGAGCGCCAAATCAGTGTCACCATGGATGGTGACGTGGGCTGCTTCATCGCAGCCTAAGGTCGCACATTGCAGCTTCTTGTCGGTCATGGGGTTCCTTTCACTAGCTCTGTGCCGTCGCTCTATCCGCCAACTCCCAATCCACCACCGCGCAGAACGCAGCGGCCTGGACCTTGATGTCTCGCAACTCGCTCTCGGTCAGCCGCTCTCGATGGCCGGCAAGCTGCAACGTTGGACGCGGCCGCTCGGGACTGTAGGCGGATCGGTAGGGCTTGCCCTCGAGGAGCTGACGCGGAGTCAGGCGCCGCGCCGCTTTGAGAAGTTCGCTCATGGTTTCAGCCGGACGCGCCAAAGGCCGTCGCCGTCATCATCTTCGCCGATTTTCACAGCGTCCGATCGATCGCCGAAGTCCTTACGAAACTCGGCGGCATGGGACACACAAAATCGAAGCGGCTCCGAGACACCCGCCATCGGGATCGAGTGCGAGGCTACTTTCTCGCAGTCCGCATGTTCGCATTCACTCGTTGCCATGTCGTCACGCTACACCCTCGAGGGGCGCCCTCTGCTAGTGTCTGCCACTGCGAACGAGAAGCCTGGCGGCAGCATCTCGCCGTGCCGAAGCTCCCAAGCGAGATCCTCGCTCGTGTCGTAGGCGTAGAGCGCCCAGGCGTAGCGATCGCCGGCGGCGGCCGCGTCGCCTTCACGCAGCCACCAGGCCGCACCCGCGGCGCACTCTTGGGCGCGCTGGGCGAAGTAGACGCGATCGGTTTCGATGGCGCCGCGTTCTTCTTTGGTCAGCATGGTCAGGGTCATGGGCTCGCCCTCCGCCTCAGACCCATCGCGCGCGCCTTTTTGGCGATGCGCCTGCGCCCCTTGTCCTCGTCAAGCTCGACGCCCACGTAGGCGGTGATGGTGCGCTGCTCGATGAACGCATAGGCGTACCAGTACGGCCCGTGACTCGGGGCGTCCTTGCATTGCTTGCAACGGGGATTGCCGCAGCTCACCATCTCGCAGCGGAAGCACACGCCGTCATCCGACGCGCCGACGGTCTCGACGGTGGAGCGGGCCTTGTCCTTTTTTGGGGGCATGATGGATTACATAAGGCCGCCGGCGTCATCGCGCCACGTCTTGTGTAATCGAGCACGATTCCGTCATGCGGCGCCGGCGTCGACTCCGGGCAGCTCGGGCTGTCTGGCGACGCGCATGCCACCGAGGAGCTGGGGCGAGCGCCCCAGCCTCGACCGACACGTGCTGCAGGTGACAAGGGCGGCGTTGTAGGTCATCACCAGCGGCCTCCGGACCACCCGCTGTCTACAGAGCGGCACAGCGCTCTCGAGCGGCTCAGGCGGCCGCTCAGGCGCCGGCGGCCGCGCCGCGTGCATGCGCAGCTTACGCAAGCCGGTCCCAGACCTCGCACTTGAACTCGAGCGGCTCCTCGCTGGTGTTCTTGAGCGTGACGGCGAAGTGCATGCCGGGCTCGAGGATCGGGTGATGCATGCGGAGGTCGTCGGGGTCGCCCCACATGAGCCGCACCTGGCGAAGCTCGAGCCGCGCGCCGTCGTCGGCGAACGCCATCGGCCGCGATAGGAGCGACTCGACGCCGCCGTGCACCTGGAGCACCTCGAGCGCCGCGCCCAGCTCGAGCGCCATGCGGAGCGAGCTGGGCCGGCAGCGCTCCCGAACGGTGGTCGTGATGGTGATCGTGTAGCCCGGGCGAAGCGGCTCGTGGCGGACGTCGTAGTCTCCGCACGCGTCCATCTCAAACAGCTTCAGCTCATCGCGTGGAACCACGACGCATAGAATGTCCATCAGTCGCCGCCTCGCTGGCCCCACACCTCGCACTTGAACGCGAGCGGGGCGTCGCTGATGTTCTCGGCCTCGATCGAAAAATCGACTCCCACGTCCAAGACGATCGCGCGCTTCGACCAATGTCCCAGGTGCCGGTAAGTCGAGCCTTCGGCCGGCTTGGTCTCGAGCACCATCGGTTCGCACCCCACAAAGACCCCCCTAAGGCGAAACGCCTCGAGCACATCGAGCGAAAGCCGCAACGTGGTGGGGATGCAACGGCGCCGGTGCACCATCGATACCCTGAACGAGCAGCCGCGCCCGATGGGTGGCACCCCAGTGGTCATGTCAAAAAGGCGGATGTCGTCGTCCATCTTCATCTCCTCGAGGGGCTCCCTTGCCGGAGGGTGCGCTCCCCTGGCATCACCAATCATCCGCCGTGTGCCGGGCGACCCCGCGGCGCCTGCGAGCGGCCGATACGGTCGCTGGGCTACAGCCCACCTCGCGCGCCACGTCCACATCAGGCCGCGCCCCAAGTCCCGCGTGCTGCCAGTCAACTCGCACCTGCCTACCCCCGGGCCGAAGGGCCGCAATCCCACGCCGGCGCCGCTCGCGCGAGACAGCGGTGATCGAGCACCCCGCATCCTTGGCCACTGCCTTGTCGAACCTCTCGCCAAGCCCGAGCGCGTCCCAGTCGACGGTGAGGGGAGCGGGACTTGATGACGCTGCTCCCCGCGCCCTGCGAGCGGCGGCCACAGTCGACTTATGCACTCCCAGTTCCTCGGCGATCACTCGGTCGGGTCTCTCGCCGAGCCCGGCGGTGCTCCAGACCTCCGGGGCCAAAAGCGGCCGTCGTCCGAACGAGGGGATCCCGCGCGCCCTGCGCGCCGCGCTCACGGTGGACACGCTCAGCCCAAGCTCTGCAGCGACCAAGCGATCGACACGCGCGCCCAGGGCGACGTGGTCCCAATCTACTCCCGGCTGAGAGCCGCGGCTCGAGCAGCTCGAGGCGTGGAAGAAGATCCTGGCGGCCCTCGTCATGGCCTTCCTTCGCCGGATCATGTGGCCCTTAGCGTCGATGGGGGCAGCCGATCATATGACGTGTGTGGTCGATGCCGACCCCGCATGAGCAGAGGGGGGCGGAGTCTTCTGCCTCGTCGCGTGTGCCGCTGAGTTTCCGCGCTTGAAGCCGCATGACCTCGTGCTGTGTGTCGAGCATCCTAAGCAGATCGGCGCGATCGTTGGCCGCTTGGCTGGCGTTGTGGATGGCCATGCCGTGGGCGCGACGTTGGCCGGCCCCCGTCATATGCCAACGCGCAGCACGCGCTCGAATCTGGGCAAGGACGTTGCCAGGTATCGGCGCGGCGCTCATTGAAGGACGCCCCCCGGCGGCCGGTCCGGACACTGCAGCCCGAGGTGCTCTCTGCTGTCACACCAGTGGCACAAGGGCCCGAAGTCGGGCTCGGCGATGGCTACGCGGTGAGGCGGCAGCCCTTGCTCGAGCAGCCTTTGCAGGCTCGCAACGCGCGCCCGGTAAAGCGACCATCTGTGCTCATCGAGCGGCGCGCCCGCCTTCAGATATGCGATGCCCGTTTGTAGCTGGCTCGCACAAGATCCGTACGCCTCTGCCACGCGTCGAAGAAATGCGATGTCTTCCTCGGAAGCATAGACCAGCTCGGGCCGCTCCCAATAACCCGGCTCCCTAGGCCGGAAGGCCGGGTAGGTGCATTCGCTGTCACAGCACAGCTCCATGTCGTCGGCGGCGCCCTCGAGCACATCACACCAGCCAGGGCAGCACGGGCAGCCGCTGTGCCCGCAGTCGATGCAATACGGCTCGTGACCCTTGAGCCACAGAAACCCATCGCACTCCTTGCAGAACTTTTGCGGATCGTACGTCTCTGGGTCCTCATCCTGGCACTCGCAGTATTTGACCCAGACGGGGTATTTTCCGCGAACGACGGCGAGCCCATCGGCGGCGGCTCGGGCGCGCAGCTCGGCGAGGACTTCGGCTTGAGATTTGATCGTCATTGTCTGCAATTCCCGCGGTGGCGAAAGCCGAGCGTGCACCAGATATTTGCGCGCCCGCAGCGGCCGGCCTGGTGCTCCTGCTCGGCGGCCGGCCTGCGGCTTCGCATCGCTTCGGCCCATGCGCGCTGCTTTTGGGCGGCCCTCACGCAGCTGTTGAGGTGAGATCGCAGGATCTTGGCCGCTTCGATCTCGATCGTCGAGCCGTAGGTGCGAGAGACGCGGCGCTTGAGATAGGCGAGTTGTTCATCGCTGAGCGGCAGCGCCACCGTGATGTAACCCCACTGGCTCACGATGCACCTCGCGGCTGGCTGTTATTGGCCTTGGGGGCAGCCTTCTCGCAGAGGAGCCACGCGTCGAAGCGCTCAGCCTTTTTGGCGACGCAGCGCACCGCGAGCGTGTAGACGTAGGGCTCGGCGCAAATGCGATCGAGCACGAACGCGCGCGCAACGGGAGCATCCATCAGCAGTGCCCAGATCCGCGCGTGCTCGTGCGGCACATTCAGCTCGGCCGTAGCGCCGGGGAGCACCTTGACGCGGGTATCGACGGCAAGCTCGACGAAACGCCCCGCCTCGAGCGCCTCGAGGACCTCGCGCGCCTCCTGACGCCCGAGGTTGATCTCGAGCAGGTGCTTGAGGGTGGTCCTCACGGGCCCCACCCAGACGGCGGCAAGCGGCAAGCTCTCCCCCCGGCACCGAATGCACGGCCGCGGGTATACCGCCTCCAGATACCCCGTCTGGAGGACGTCGGCGGAGCGCTGGCAGTGCTTACAGATCCAGATGTAGTTTCGGCCCGCCTCCCCACCGTGCGTCACGCATTTTCCCAGACGCGCGCAGGGCTCGAGGCGCGTCTTGCCGCACGAATGTTGCTCGTACTGGACGCCGCCTTCCTGGGGCGCATCGAGCGGGCGCAGCGGCCGCTCGGTGTGCCAGAAGAGCGCGCGGCAATCCACGCACACGTGGGCGCCCCCCAGGTTGAGGACGATGCGCGTGTGCGGGTCGATGAGGAGCTGCTGACACTGGACGTGCGGGCTGTCCGTGGCGTTGTGGATCGCGCCGGCCGACCGGTGCCCTCCGTTGCGACGCGGGCAGATGCCCACGTCGATGACAGCGGGTTCGGTGGTAGTGTCTTCCATGTCGATCCTCCAGTCAGGGTTGACCATGGCCCGGGGCGCGGTCATACGCCGCCGGGTCGCTTCATCCTAACGCCTCGGCGCCGGTCGCGCATCCCTGGTAACCTCGAGCCCATGAAAACCGGCCCCCTCCTCGCATTCGCCGCGCTCGGTTTGCTGGCGCTCGCGTCGTCGTCGACGTCAACGGCCGCCTCGTCGACCTCGACCGGCCCGGTGCTCAGCCGCCAGGAGTGCATCGACAAGTGGAGCGATTACCTGGCGACCAAGTTCGGGGTCAACGAGCAGGACCCCGAGGCGCTCAAGCGCTTCGTAAGGCTCGCTCGCGCGTTCGGGATGCACGACGCGGCGACGTGCGTCGAGGGCCGCGCGACGGACATCGAGCGCGGGGGCCCTGGCCGCAACTGCTACGCGGTCCTGTATGAAGCGCTGCGCAAAGACTTCGGCAATCTCCAAGACCCAAGCATGGCGCGCGTCATCGCCAAGCAAGCTCGCGTCGCCGGTCAACCGGACCTCGCTCGCTGCTTCGAGGCGATGGCCGACCAGCTCGAGCAGACCAAGACGTCATCCGCGCATCCGCCCCCGGTCAGAGCCTAGGGGGAGCTGTCGCCACACTCTGTTCCGCTGGAGCGCGCTAGTCCCGCATGAGCGGATGCCCGCGCACCTCGCATGCAAACGCCGCCGCTATCGACGGCCGCGCTCGAATGCTGAAACGAGAAAGCCGATCAACTGCTGGCGCGGAGTCGCGGTTGGTCGGCCGCGGTTGCTCCGCCTCGAGCGCGGCCGCGGCGGCCTCGCGTTCGTTGGCTGTCTTCGCCATCAGTGCCGCGTCGGCGGCGCGTCGCGAAGCGCCGGGCTGGGAT
>SDBS01006317.1_pt1 | contig 11531 bp, 7 predicted proteins | sample 2277091 | NCBI WGS metagenome assembly SDBS01 (sample SAMN10404972, study PRJNA504765) | marine sediment metagenome | isolation source: marine sediment core GS10_PC15, 163 cmbsf | place: Arctic Ocean: Southern Knipovich Ridge | collected 2010 | reverse complement strand
TGCTTCCCGGGTATCCGGCCAGTACAGCCACATCCAGGCTTCCGATATCGATGCCCAATTCCAGAGCGTTTGTGGCGACGACGCCTAAAATGTCTCCATTCCTTAATTTTCTCTCGATTTCGCGTCTCTTCAAGGGAAGGTACCCCCCCCGGTATCCGCGGATGAGGCCTTCCTTTTGGATGCCTTTTTCGATGTCCTCCTTGAGATAGGTAACAAGAACTTCGGTGATAAGCCGGCTCCGGGCGAACACAATTGTCTGTAGGTTGTTTCTAAGAAAAAGAGCGGCCACTCGTCGTGATTCATTCACGTAGGACCGGCGGATACCAAGAAATTTGTTGATGACCGGGGGATTGTAAAATATGAAATATTTTTCTCCATGTGGGGATCCATTCTCCGTGATGAGGGCAACAGGGTCTCCTATGGTTTTTTCCGACATTTCTTTTGGATTGGCAATTGTTGCCGTACAGAGGATAAACTGAGGAGATGAGCCGTAAAAATTTGCAATTCTTTTCAAGCGTCGAATGATATTGGCCAGATGGCTTCCGAAGATTCCGCGGTAGTTGTGCAGCTCGTCGATGACGATGTATCTCAGGTTTTCAAAGAGTTTCATCCATTTTGTGTGGTGAGGAAGAATCCCCGTGTGGAGCATGTCCGGATTGGTGAGGATGATGTGTCCTCGTGTTCGGATAGCCTTTCTTGCATCCTGAGGGGTATCTCCGTCGTATGTAAAAAGCCTCACTTCCTCTGGAAGTTTTTTGATGGTATCATCCAACTCAGCCCTCTGGTCCTGGGCGAGGGCTTTTGTGGGGAAAAGATATATGGCTCTTGATGATGGATTCTTCAAAATTGAGTCGAGAACGGGCAGATTGTAACAGAGTGTCTTTCCCGAGGCGGTGGGGGTGACGACAACGATGTTTTTGTGCTCATGGAGAAGCTGCCAGGATTTGAGCTGGTGTGTGTAGAGTTTCGAAAAGCCTTTATCTTGGAGGACCTTCACCAGGGCTGGATGGATTTCTTCAGGATATTCCCTGTATTCTCCCTTCTTAACAGGAATGTGCTTGATCATGGTGATCGAGTCCGTATGGAGGCTCGATTTCTTGAGTGTTTCGAGGGCTGCGAGAAGTTGGCTTTCTTTGCTCATTCTATTGTCCAGTCGTATAAATAATTTATCTTATCTTAGTATGTGCTTGAGAGATCGTCAACGTTATCTGTCAATCTATACTAGGTTATGGTTGTCTGAAACACATGTTGTGCTAAAATGGGAGCTTATGCTTACAGAAATAAAGATCCTGAAAGCCGCGCAGCACAACTTAAAGAAGATCGATGTCACGCTGCCGCGCAATAAACTGATTGTGGTCACCGGGCCAAGTGGATCGGGGAAATCTTCTTTGGCCTTCGACACTCTTTTCGCCGAAGGTCAGCGGAGGTACATCGAGTGTCTGTCCGTTTATGCCCGACAGTACATTGTGCAGATGGAAAAACCCGAAGTGGAAGCCATTGAAGGCATATCTCCTTCCATTTCCATCGATCAAAAGACAATCTCCTCGAACCCCCGATCTACTGTAGGGACGGTCACCGAAACATATGACTTCCTCCGGCTTCTTTTTGCCAGAGTCGGAATGCCTCATTGCCCCCGGTGCGGGCGAAGGGTCAGCACTCAAACATCCCAGCAGATATTGAAGAGAATTTCCGAATCTTTTCCGACGGAGAAAGTGAAAATACTGTCTCCGGTTGTCAAGGGACGAAAGGGGGAATACCTCCATCTGTTTGAAAGGATGCAAAAAAAAGGTTTTATACGCAGCCGGATTGATGGCCAAATTAGGGAGCTTGACGAGGATATTGTCCTTGAGAAGGCGAAGAAGCATCATATCGAGGTCTTGATTGACGAGATCGTTGTGAATCCTTTATCGATGAATCGTTTGAAAGAAGCTGTCGACAGGGCTCTAGAGCTGTCCGACGGAGATCTTCTCCTCTTGAAAGGAGATGGAAAAGAATTCTATTATTCCTTGAACCTCCTCTGTCCGTATTGTGAAATCAATCTGCCCGAACTGGAGCCCCGGTCTTTTTCTTTTAACAGTCCCTATGGTGCATGTCCTAAATGTCAGGGTCTTGGTTTTCAAACTATCCTTGATGAATGGAGGGAGTCGCTTTTATCAGATGAGCCTTGTTCTCGATGTAATGGGAGCCGGCTCAGGGAAGAAAGCCTGGCGGTTAAAATTGGCGACAAAAACATTTTTGAACTGAGTGACCTGCCTGCCGATAAACTCATCGAAAATCTGTCATCGGTGGAATTTGCCGCTTCCCATAAGATCATTGCCGACAAGATTTTGAAAGAAATTCTGCCTCGTCTCCGTGTGATGAAGGATTTAGGCATGTCCTATTTACAGTTGACCCGCCCGAGCTCTTCCCTTTCCGGAGGTGAGGCCCGTCGTGTTCGCCTGGCGACACAAGTGGGAGCCAGGATGCGGGGTGTTCTCTATGTATTGGATGAGCCCACCATAGGGCTCCATCAGAGTGACAACAGCAAACTCATATCACTCTTGAAGGAGATCCGGGATCAGGGAAATTCTGTTGTTGTGGTCGAACACGATGAACAGACAATTCGTGCGGCAGATTTTTTGCTCGATCTTGGACCGGGTGCCGGAGAGGAGGGAGGATGGAAAGTGGCAGAAGGAACTCTTACACAAATCCTTTCTTCCTCAGACTCTTTGACAGCCAAATATTTGACAGGAGAGAAAACCATCCCTGTTCCAGCCAAGAGGAGAAAACCCCAGGGATGGCTCACTGTTTTAAAGGCTTCCGAACACAACCTTAAGCAGATAGACGTCCAAATCCCTCTTTCAGTACTGACAGTAGTCACAGGCGTCTCGGGTTCCGGAAAGAGCACGTTGGTCTATGATATTTTATTCAAAGCGCTTTCAAATATTCTCTATAAGGCCAAGCAGAAACCGGGTCAACATGAATCCATCCTAGGAATAGAACAGATCAACAAAGTGATCTCCGTTGATCAAAAACCTATCGGCCGGACACCTCGTTCAAATCCGGCAACCTATACGGGCGTATTCACAGCCCTGAGACAGCTGTTTTCGATGACGCAGGAAGCAAGAATACGCGGGTATTCTGCCAGCCGTTTCAGTTTTAATCTATCTGGAGGGCGCTGCGAGGAATGTCAGGGAGCTGGTGCAAAAAAAATTGAGATGCATTTTTTACCGGATGTCTTTGTCACTTGTGAGCGCTGCCGGGGCGACCGGTATAACCGGGAGACACTTGCTGTCCAGTACAAAGGGAAAAGCATTGCCGAATATTTGAAAATGACTGTAGATGAAAGCTATCCGTTTCTTAAGGCCCATCCCCTGCTCAAAAGGAAGCTGGAAATCCTCCGTAGAGTGGGGCTGGGGTATATTCGGCTCGGCCAGCCAGCGCCGACTTTGTCAGGAGGGGAAGCCCAGAGAATCAAACTGACCAAGGAACTCGGACGAAAGAACACGGGCAACACTCTCTATCTTCTTGATGAGCCCACTACAGGGCTTCACTTCGATGATGTGAGAAAACTCCTGGAAGTTTTGGCAGAGCTGGTGGAGTTGGGAAACACGATTGTTATCATTGAACACAATCTTGATGTTATAAAAGTTTCCGATTATATTATTGATATGGGACCTGAGGGAGGTGAGGCCGGCGGGAATATTGTTGCCCAGGGCACTCCGGAAAAGGTTGCTCAATCTAAAAAATCCCTTACAGCCCAGTTTTTAAAGAAGGCTTTAACACAGAACAATTGAGACGATGGCATTCCAAAACATCTTAGGTAACTCCAGAGTCAAGACAATCCTGTCTAAATCGCTGCAGAGGAACAGAGTCCCGCACTCTCTTCTCTTTATCGGACCTGACGGGGTGGGGAAAAAGGAGATGGCCCTGGTTGTGGCCAAGGCCCTCAACTGTCTGCAAAAAACTGAAAATTCCTGTGAAGAGTGCACATCGTGTGTGGCGATAAATAAGAAGAATTTTCCAGATGTCATGGAGGTGTCCCCCCAAAAGGACGTGATTAAAATTGAGCAGATGAGACTTCTGAAATCGACAACCTATCTCAAACCTATGGTGGGGAAAAAAAGGGTGTTTATCATTTCAAATGCCGAGAAAATGAGTGAGGAGGCCTCAAACTCTCTTTTGAAGATTCTAGAAGAACCCCCGTCCTTTTCTCACATTTTTTTGCTCACGGACAATCCTTATCTGATTTTACCTACAATAAAATCCCGCTGCCAGGTCCTGTCTTTTGCTCCTGTTTTCAAGGAAGATATAGAGAAGGTACTGCTGGAAAAGGGGTATGAAACAGAAAAAGCCCGAGTTATATCTCTGGTGGTTCATGGGAATCTAAGATATGCCTTAAGCTTAGATTGGGATGATTTACTGGAAAAAAGACAAAAAGCTTGGCAGGTTTTCAATGCCCTTATAAAAAAAGAAAATGCCTCTGTTTTTTTAAAGGAATTTTCATCGTCTCGTTTTCAAGAAAGAAAGGATTTAGAGCAAATTTTTGAGATCCTGTCCTCTTTTTGTCGTGACATTGTGGTGTTCAAAGAAGAAGGAGATTTGAGCCACTTGATGAATCCTGATTATGGACAGGATTTACGGGAGACATCCAGGCATATGAGTTTAGAACAGGCTCTGGATTTCTTGAGTAAAATAGACTATAGTCTCTATGCTTTGCAAAAAAATCTTAATGTGAAGCTTCTCATGAGTTCTCTATTTTCGCACTTTATGGGAAAGCATTATGTCTGAAATAATATGTGTCGTAACAGAACGTTTGAGCCGAGTTTACCGAGCTAAAAAGGGAGACGAGGATCTAAAAAAGGGGGATATGTGTATTATCGAGATTGATTTGGGCGAAGAACTTGCAGCTGTCATTCATTCCCCTCGTTCAGTCTGTGAGATGCCTAAATCTTCCCAAGATGCTGTAAAAATCGTTCGTAAGGCCACCATAGAGGATGAAGAGAAATTTTGCCAACTCGAAAAAAAAGAGGAGAAGGCGTTTGCTTTTTGTCTGGAAAAGATCGAGGTTCGGAACCTGCCGATGAAATTAGTCAAGGTGAGGTATTTTTCTAATGAAAAAAAGGGAATTTTTTATTATACGGCAGACGGCCGTATCGATTTTAGACAGCTAGTTAAAGATCTGGCTAAAGAATTCAGAATGCGCATAGAAATGCGCCAAATTGGAGTCCGGGATGAAGCTAAAATGATAGGTGGATTGGGTGTTTGTGGACGTCATCTCTGCTGTGCCAGCTTTATGAAGACCTTTGAGCCTGTGACTATTCAAAAGGCAAAAAAACAGCGAATTGTAATAAATCCTACAAAAATTTCAGGATTATGCGGTCGGCTGATGTGCTGCCTTGCATTCGAGGATGAAAGCCACGGCCGACTTTATTCCGAAGAAGAAAAAGTTGAAGAGGATTAAAAAAAGGAAAGAGGATACTCGGGGGGAATATCCTCTTGAAGGAATGAAAAAGGGAGGCTTTATTGGTGTGAATCGATTTGAAACTGCACTTTTCTTGAGGCAGCGATGAGGCTTCCTTCCTGAGAAAAAGCCTTCACTTCCCAAGAATAATTTCCGCCGGCCTGCATGAGGTCTTTCACATCCTCAGGGAGAGAAATGGACGCATTTGTGGTGAAGGTACTCCACAGAAGGTTGTCTTTGTAGAGGTAGATTTTGTATTCTACGCCCTCACCAAGATTATCCCATCTGAATTCTGAAGGGATAGTTTGAGTGTTTTTGACAGGAGAAATAAGTGCGAGTGAACCACCTCTGACAGCTTGGCTGTCCAGTACAAATTGAGGGATTGGAGATTTGACATTGGGGACAATACCAATAAACACGATAAGAAGGCCGCAGGCTGAGATGGCTGCCATGGTCCACTGTTTGGGTGTGAGAAAGGAGAACAATTGTTTGAAAAGTGAACTTCGAGTTCGTGCCCATGTTTTTTCGGTTTCTCTTCCGTAGTCATGAAAGATCTTATTTCCCTTGGATTTGATAACCGAAATCAGGGAGTTGCGTTCTTCGACTTTTTTGAAGCAGTTGGAGCAGCTGAAATAATGGTTTTCGAACATTTCCTTTTTTTCTTCTGTCATTCGGTTAAGCAAATAATCGTCAATGAGGTTTTCAAAATTGCATTCTTTCATATCCGCCACCTTTTTATTAACATCAACCCTTTAGTCGTTTCGAGCGCAAAAAAAATTGAATAAATATTCATTTTATTACTATTTTTTTCAAAAGTTTCTGGGCATAGTTTACACGCTCGCTGACTCGTCTTGTCGAGATGTTTAAATGCCCTGCGACTTCATCTCGGGAAAGATCCTTATAATAGTAAAGGTATAAGACTTCTTTGTACTTTGGCTTAAGCTGTTCCAGCAGATTAGCCATGTGCTCTGCTCGTTCTTCATCTTCAACATTTTGGTGGGGGCTGGAAAAAGGATTGGGTTCGGGAGCATGTTTTAAGACCTTGCTCTTTCGCCGGATATAATCGATGATCCTTCGGCTTGTGATCGTGTAGATGAATGTTCCTATCGATGATTCTCCTCGGAATTCCGACTTTTCTAATTTTTCGATCACGTTGAGTAAAATTTCGTTGACGACATCTTCCCATTCGGGAGTGTGAGCTCCGATGGATTTTTTCACTTTGAAGCTTATGATGGGCCTGTATTTGGCTACAATCTCATCAATGTTGAGCGTTTTGTCTTGTTTCTTCACGATGTTCTCATTATATAAGTTGGGATGGGGTGAAACAAGAGTGCCGTTAGTTTGCAGTCTCATAGTCTTTTATTAATTGAGTCGAAGACACATTGGAAAAGTTGAAAAATATATTTTTCAAATGTTTTCAATCATCACGGGGTCCATTCGACTAAAATTTTGGAAGAGATAAGGAGAACAGTTAATGGAAGAGACAAAACCAGTAAATGACCAGCAAATTTGTCCTATCAACAATGAAGAAGAATTTTACTCATTAATAGAGCAGCGGTACTCCGAATTGGGCTATGAACTGTTAGAGACCAGCTAATTATCCCCTTCGTGTGACAGCATCTGCTATAAATTCGGCAGTGTGTCTAATATCATATGTGTCTTTATCCCCTTTGAGAGATGCTTTGAGTTGAAACACACATCCTGGACAATCCGAAGCTATTGTTCGCGTCGGACTTTCAAGGATTTTATCTTTCTTCTTCTGCCATATTCGAGATGAAATATCAGGATTCTTTAAGGAAAAAACTCCGCAGAACCCGCAGCAAGAAAAGGGCTCCTCTTCTTCTATGGGATTGTAACCTGAACCTCTAAGAACGATTAATGGCTCGTCTTTTATTTTGAGGTCATAAAGATTATGGCAGGGGTGATGATAGAACACATTCTTTTTTCCATCCGTGTTCTCTGAATCCGGTAAAAGTCCCCGTGTAACGAGAAAATCTGAAAAGCTGTAGATTTTCTCAACCCAAGGTGAAAAAGCCGGGTCCAGTTCAGGGTAGGTCTTTGTCAGCATGGCCGTTCCTGTAGGACAGATAGTCAGGATGTAGTCGGGATTTTCTCTCTTGAAGGATTGCCAGTTTTTCCGGAAAAGTTTTTGAACATCCTTTGTCCGTCCAAGATGGAGGCTGGGAGCACCACAGCATATGTGTTCATCGGGGATAATAACTCGATAACCGAAAAATGAGAGACTGGATAAAACCGCTTCCCGGATTTCAGGGAGGAAATATTTGGAAAGACATCCTTGAAAAAAGTAGATGAGTTTTCCATTTTTGTTAGACAAAGGGGATTCGGTTTTCCTGTTGCTGATGGCGGGGAAGTATTTACCTTTAGCCCAGGGAAAGGGGAGCTTTTTCAGGTAGCCATCCTTTATCCAGAGTTTTTGGATTACAGAAAGCAGCTTTGTCCCAAATTCAAATGTGGCCCTGTTTCTGAAAAGCAGTGAGAGGTTCTTTTCCCAAAAAAAGGCCCCCTTTTTCTCTTTGAGTTTGCGCAGAAGTTTGCCCGCAGGGATCCCAACCGGGCAGAATTCTTCACATTTCTTGCAATCGGCACAAAAGTCTAGCAAAGATTTTGACAGTTCGAATGAGTCCAAAACTTCGGTGAGGAGCAGACCTATCCCTCCAGGATAGACTGGCCCTCCGTACACATGACCGCCCAAGGACAAAAAGACAGGGCAGACCAGCATGCATCCCCCACACTTAAGGCAGTAGAGTGTCTTATTCAAGCCTTTGTCTTTACGGGCTTTGAGCCTGCCGTTATCGAGGATGATGATGTGGACTTCCTGAGGTCCGTGAACCCCAATGATGAGTTCTTTTTCGATGTCTGTAGTGCGGCTCGGTCCTGTGATGAACGAGATATAGGATGTCATTTTCATCCCGGAAGAAGCCGCAATAAGAGTCTTGACCAAAGCTGTTGCTTCTTCCAGGGTTTCGACAAATTTTTCTATCGTCACGATGGCGATATGTACGGGCGGAAGAGAGGTGACCAGTCGTGCATTTCCCTCATTGCTGACCAGGACGAGCGTTCCTGATTCGGCGACAGCGAAATTTGCCCCGGATATCCCGATATCCGCTTCTAAAAAATATTTGCGCATCTCTTTGCGAGCAAGCTTTACGATGCCCTGGGCATCGGGAGGAACTTCTTTGCCCAATTTCTGACTGAGGAGTTCGGCGATTTCATTTTTTGTTTTGTGTAGTGCAGGCGCTGTGATGTGGGAAGGTCTTTCTCCGGCCAGCTGGACAATCCATTCTCCGAGATCTGTTTCGATCACCTTGTGTCCCCACTCTTCAAGATGCCTGTTGAGATTTATTTCTTCGCTCACCATAGATTTGGATTTGACAATCAACCGACCGCTGTTGGACCTAATTATGTTTTTTATGGCCGTGAGGGCTTCCTGGACATCAGAAGCCAGGTGAATGATGGATCCAGATTTTTCCGCTTCTTCCTTGAATTTTTGGATGAGTTCGGGAAGCCGCAAAAGATTCTTTTCTCGAATTCTCTTGGCATTGTCTTTGTGCTTGTCCCAGGGGATGTCGTGGATTGTTTGGGTATATTTTGAAAAATGCTGGGCAGAGGCTTTTTTCAGGGCTTTCTGGAGGGTTTCAGACTCGAGGGCTCTTTTGGCCTCTCTTTTATGTTTTTTTCTCGAGAACAATCATTCCTCCCCGTCCAGTTGTCTCATGTAAGCTTCACGGTCGACTAAAATTTCTCTGGGTTTGCTCCCCTCGGATGGGCCGACAATTCTTTCCTGTTCCATCTGATCGATGATCCTGGCCGCTCGAGCATACCCCAGTTTCAACTTTCTCTGGAGATAGGAGGCCGATGCTTGGCCGGTAAACAGGATCAGTTCCACTGCCTTATCAAAAATGGGGTCTTTTTCATCAGATTCGTCGTCCACCAGACCGACCGGGCCTTTGAGTACCCGCACAATTTTTTCATCGAACTCAGGCTCCCTCTGTTCTTTGACGAACTTGACGATTCGATTGACCTCGGGGAGAGAGATAAAAGAACAGTGGAGGCGGAGAATACGGGGATAATTAGGGGGCATGAAAAGCATATCTCCTCTTCCGAGAAGCTGTTCGGCACCGGAAGTATCGATGATGATGCGGGAGTCGATTTTTGAAGGGACACGGAAGGATATGCGGCTGGAGAAATTGTTTTTGATCGTTCCTGTGATTACGTCAGTAGAAGGTCTCTGTGTAGCCAGGACAAGATGAATCCCTACGGCTCGAGCCAGTTGGGCAAGGCGGGCGATACTGTACTCGACTTCCTGGGCCCCAATCATCATCAATTCTGCCAACTCGTCGATGATGATGACAATATAGGGGAGGGGCTTGAGGTTTTTCTTTTCCTCTTCTGTCAGTTTTCCCTTGTCTTCCTTGAGAATTTTCTGGACGCGCTGATTGTATTGCCCGATATTGCGGACCCCAATTTTGCCAAGCTGTTGGTACCGGGCATCCATTTTTTTTATCGCATCCAGTAAGACGGCCTCTGCTTTTTTTGGATTTTTGATGATAGGACATAAGAGGTGAGGGACTCCCTCAAAAACGGAAAATTCCAGTCTTTTGGGATCGATCAAGATAAGTTTGACTTCATCCGGAGTGGCTTTGTAAAGGATGCTGCAAATGATGGCATTAAGGGCGACACTTTTTCCCGATCCTGTAGCTCCTGCGATGAGGAGATGAGGCATGACGGTGAGGTCCGTGATATAGACTTCGCCATGAATGGTTTTTCCCAAAGCGATGGCCAATTTGGAGGGGGACTTGACGAACGATTCCGATTGAATAATATCCCTAATCCGTATGAGCTCCTGCCTGTTATTGGGGACTTCAATTCCAAGAGAAGATTTTCCAGGAATCCTTTGAATCCTCACGGCTTCGGCTCTTAGGGCGAGAGAAAGATCTTCGGCGAGGTTCGCGACCTGGCTGACTTTAATTCCAGGATGAGGAAAAAATTCGTATGTGGTCAAAATAGGGCCGGGATGGTACTCCAGAACTTCACCTGCGACTTTGAACTCGAGAAGTTTTTCTTCGATGAGCTGTTTTTTTTCGAAGAGTTCATTCTTGTTGATCTTTTCGATCTCTTTTCCTGGTTCGAGGAAATTGATAGGAGGAAAGACATAATCCCCTCTTTTTTGCATTTCCGGAAAAAGAAATTTTTCCGGAGAGGGAGGCTCTTTGGATTTGTTGAAAGCCGGTTTTTTCTTAAGAAATTTTTTCTCACTATCTGTTTGAACCTGTTTTGATTTTTTTTCTTTTTTCTTGGGTGGGGAGTATTTCTTTATCACACGTTCCCGCATCTTCACACGTTTCTTCTGCTTCTGGTAGCGGGTGATGCGGATTCTGACTTCTTTGAAGAAGAACCGGGAGAGACGCAGAAGGCCGTGAAATATTTTTCTGATGGAAAGCTGCGCGGATAAGATCAGGAATAAAAAGAGTAGGCCGATAAGCAAAAGCAGAGTTCCTGTATGATTGAAATACTTGATGAAAAATTCAGAAATGAAGTTCCCTATCAAACCTCCTGTTTGAATAGGGGTGTCTCTCCAGTTGGCATCTGGGGCAAGAACAGAAAGGATGGAACACAATATAAAAAGGAACAGAACCGTACTGCTTATGGTTAGAAAAAATCGCTTTTTCTCTCCTGGAAGAAACATAAGGATAGCGATGTAGAGGAAAACAAAAGGGAGGACAAAAGAGCCCAAGCCAAAAAACTGGAGCAGTCCCCCTGAAAGAGAGACGCCTACACGTCCTCCATAATTGTGGATGTCTTGTTCGGCCGATGATCCGGTAGCCCAGGAAGGATCGTGTGAGTCATAACTGATCAGGCTCAACAAAATAAATGCAGCAAGCAATATGAGAAGAATCCCAGCTATTTCACCTGAGTAGGACCTCTTCTTCTGTGGTGAATTTTTCAGGGATTTAGCTGATCTTTTCTTTTTCTTCTTCATCACGGAGGAATTATAACATAATTGTCCTTGATTATTCACGAGCCGAGGTGTCGGCAGTTTTAATGAATAAATCAGGCTATTTCGGTT
>SDBS01006316.1_pt1 | contig 11532 bp, 10 predicted proteins | sample 2277091 | NCBI WGS metagenome assembly SDBS01 (sample SAMN10404972, study PRJNA504765) | marine sediment metagenome | isolation source: marine sediment core GS10_PC15, 163 cmbsf | place: Arctic Ocean: Southern Knipovich Ridge | collected 2010 | reverse complement strand
CCGGCTTATAATGAGGCCAAGAGAATCTCGGCTACTCTTTTGGATATAGATAAATATCTGTCAAAGCAGAAATATTCCTATGAAATTTTAGTTGTTAGTGACGGTTCTACAGATGGCACAGCTAAGATAGCTAGAAAAATGCAGGAATTGGTTAAAAACTTGAAAATAATCGATAATAAAAAAAATCATGGCAAAGGATATGTTGTTAAACAAGGAATGTTAGAAGCCCGAGGCAAATATAGATTATTTATGGATGCTGATAATTCTACTACTATTGACCATTTGGATAAATTTTGGCCAGAAACAAAAAAACACGACATAGTCATTGGTTCAATAGAAATAAAAGGAGCTAAAATTGAAGAAACAGCTGCTTGGTACCGACGTTGGTTAGGGAAAATAGCTAAATATGTAATTAGAATTATAGCTGGTCTTTGGGAAATAAAAGATTCACAAAGAGGATTTAAACTTTTTTCTGAAAAATCAGTTAAAAAACTTTTTCCTAAACAAACTCTTATACGCTGGGGATTTGATTTTGAAATTTTAGTATTAGCTAAAAAATTTGGTTTTAAAGTCAAAGAAGTTCCAGTTATTTGGAAAAACCCTCCTGGTAAGGTTACCTTGAGTTCATATTTTAAAACTTTTGGGGAGTTGTTAAAAATAAAATTGAATTTAATTAGAGGCAAATATGATTAAAAGAAAAATAAGAAAGAAATTTCCTTCAGAATTAAGAATGGATTTAGTTTCTAATGACTGGGTAGTTATTGCTACTGCTCGGGCCCGTCGACCAGCAAGTTTTGTTAAAGAAAAAAGAATTAAAGATGCTGTTTCAGCTAAAAAATGTCCTTTTTGTCAGGAAAAAATCCTAAAAAAAGCAGTGGCTATTTTAAATAAACCAAATGATTCTTGGTTTGTTCTTTCTATGACTAATGATTTTCCAGCCTTTTCTAAAGGTGATGAACTTAATCAAAGAAAACAAGGACCTAATAGAATTATGAACGGTCTTGGTTATCAGGAAATAGTTATTACTTCTGTTCACAAAAAACAATTAGCCCAGTTTTCAAAACAAGAAATAAAAATAGTTGTGGATATGTATCAGCAAAGATATTTGGATTTAATAAAAAGAAAGTTTATTAAATATGTTTCTATTTTTCATAATCACGGTCGAGAAGCTGGCGCAACAGTAGCTCATTCTCATTCTCAAATAATTGCTATTCCAGTAATTGACCCGGATTTAAGAAGTAGTTTGGACGGAGCAGAAGCTTTTTACAGAAGTCAAGGCAAATGTGTTTATTGCACAATGATTAATTGGGATATAAAGGATAAACAGCGGATTATTTATGAAAATGAAAAATTTGTTGTTCTTTGCCCTTTTGCCCCTCAAGTTTCTTTTGAAGTCAGAGTTTATCCCAAAGAGCACTGGTCTTATTTTGAAAAAATGAATGAAAAAGATAAAGAACTTTTTGCTGATGCTTTTCAAAAAGCTTTAAGTAAGACTTACCGAGGCTTAAAAGATCCGTCTTATAATTTTTATTTTCATACTGCTCCTCAAGGAAGCTATGATCATTATCACTGGCATTTAAATATTTTGCCCAGAACTTCAATTATGGCTGGTTTTGAACTGGGGGCAGGCATAGAGATTAGTGCTATTGAGCCAGAAAAAGCAGCTGCTTTTTTGAGAAAAGTAAAATAAGATGTCTTCTGAAATTATTATATTGCTGACCTCAATGTTGCCAATAACCGAGTTAAGGGCTACGATTCCGATTGCTTTAATAGTTTATGAAATGCCAGTTTTACTGGCTTTTGTTTTAGCCATTATAGGTAATTTAATTCCAGTCATCTTGATTATTTGGTTTTTAAACTTATTAATTAACAAGTTTTTAATTCACCAAATCTATATTTTTAATCGATTTTTTAGCTGGTTATTTGAGAATACCAGGCGAAAGCATTCTAAAAAATTCGAGCGCTGGCGAGATTTAGCTTTAGTTGTTTTAGTGGCTATTCCTTTGCCTTTTACTGGTGCTTGGACAGGTGCTTTAGCAGCCTTTGTTTTCGGCATTCCTATTAAACGCGCTTTTCCTTTAATTGCTTTAGGGGTTTTAATCGCTGGAATAATAGTTACTACTATTACTTTGGGGGTGATAAATTTATGAAATTAATCGTTGCTAATTGGAAATCTAATCCCAAAACCCTGGCTCAAGCTAAGAAACTTTTTAATGGAGTTAAAGAAACCAAAGCAGTAATTTGTCCACCATTTTCATATTTATCAGTATTTAAATATAAATTTCTCTGTGCGCAGGATTATCTTTCTCCCAAAAAACTTAAAGATTTAGGAATTAAATACGTAATTATTGGTCATTCTGAAAGAAGAGCTTTAGGCGAGACAGAAGAGGTTATTGAAAAAAAATTAAGAGCTGCTTTAAAGGCTGGTTTAATTCCAATTCTTTGTGTTGGTGAGAAAAAAGGAGAAAATGCTAAAAGAGTTGTTACTAAGCAATTAAAAAAGAATTTAAAAAACACGATCATTGCTTATGAGCCAGTTTGGGCAATTGGCACAGGGAATTTCTGTTCAGCTAATAAAGCTAATAAAGTAAGGGAGTTTATAAAAGAAAAATTAGATAACAAAATTCTCTATGGCGGCAGCGTTAATAGTAAAATTGCTAAAGATTATCTAAAAATTGGCTTTGATGGACTTTTAATAGGTGGTGCTAGTTTAGATGTTGAGGAATTTAGAAAAATAGCAAAAAATGCCTAAATTCAAAACCTTAAGACAAATAAATTTAAAAAATAAGCGCGCTTTACTGCGCGTTGATTTAAATCTTCCTCTTGGAGAAAATATGAAAGTTGATGAAAACGAGAAGTGGCGGATAGAAGCAATTATTCCAACTTTAAAATATTTAATCAAACAAAAAGCTAAAATTATTTTAATTTCTCACTTAGGCAGACCAAAAGGCAAAAAAAACAAAGAGTTATCTCTTAAGCCAGTAGCTAATGAATTAAAAAAAATTTTAAAAAAGAAAATTATATTTTCAGAAGAAATTATTGGTTGGAAGGTTGAAAAAAAGATTGAAAGAATGAAATTTGGTAATATTTTAATGTTAGAAAACATCAGGTTTCTTTCTGGAGAAGAAAAAAATTCCCCTGAACTTGCCAAGGATTTGGCTAAATTAGGGGATGTTTTTATAAATGAAGCTTTTGCCAATTCTCATCGGCAGCATGCTTCAATGGTTGGTATTCCTGAGCATTTATCTTCTTTTACTGGTTTTCTTTTTGAAAAAGAAATAAAAGAATTAGATAAGATTTTGAAAAAACCAAAATATCCTTTAATTGCTATTATTGGAGGAGCTAAAATTTTTACTAAAATAAAAGTAATTAATAAATTCTTGAAAATAGCTGATAATGTTTTGATTGCTGGTGCTGTGGCCAATACTATTTTTGCTGCTCAAAGATTTTTTATGGCTAAATCAGTTATAGAAAAAGATGCTTTTCCAGAGATTAAAAAAATTAATTTAAAAAATCCAAAACTATTTTTACCAAATGATTTAGTGGCTTTTGCCAAAGGAACCATTCGTCATCATGAAATTGATGAAATAGAAAAAGGAGAAAAAGTTTTAGACATTGGTCCAAAAACAATTTACTCATTCTCTGATTTAATTGAAAAAGCCAAGATGATTGTTTGGAATGGGCCATTGGGATTAGTTGAGCAAAAACCTTTTGATAAGAGTTCAAAAATAATAACTGAAGCCATTGCTGAAAGCAAGGCCTATTCAATAGTTGGTGGAGGAGACACTGTTGCTTTTATAAAAAAAATTGGAAAAGAGAAAGTTTTCAATCATCTTTCGACTGCTGGTGGTGCAATGTTAGATTATTTGGCTAACGAAACCTTACCAGGAATAGAAGCATTGAAAAAATGAATAAAATATGGAAAATAAATAAAAAAGCTCCAAAGAGCTTTTTAAATAAGTTTCCAGAGTATTCTGAATTAACTTTGCAACTACTTTGGGACAGGGGATTGAAAACACAAAAAGCAATTGATGAGTTTTTTAATCCTGATTATGATGAGGATCTTCACGACCCATTTTTATTAAAGGATATAAAAAAAGCTATTAAAAGAATTGAAAAAGCAGCCATTAACAAAGAAAAAGTGGCAATTTTTGCTGATTATGATGCTGATGGTATTTGCGGCGCTGTCTTACTGACTGAAGTTCTAAAGATTTTTAAAATTAAGCCCGAAGTATATATTCCTGATCGCAATTTAGAGGGTTATGGATTAAATTTAAATGCAGTTAAAAAGCTTGGCAAGGAAGGAGTAAGTTTGATTCTTACTATAGATTGCGGAATGAGTGATTTTGAAGAGGTAAAATTAGCTAACAAATTAGGCATTGATGTAATTCTTATTGATCATCACGAAATTCTGAATAAAACGCCATCAGCCTTTGCTGTTATTAATCCTAAACAAAAAGATTGTAAATATCCCTTTAAGTACCTTTCTGCTACTGGCGTTGCATTCAAGCTGGCTCAAGCTATATCAAAGGAAAAAAGCTGGGAGAAATGGTTGCTCGATTTAGTGGCTATTACCATAGTTACTGATTCAATGCTCTTATTAGGAGAAAATCGAACTTTGGTAAACTACGGCTTAGTGGTCCTTTCTCAAACTAAAAGAGCAGGTTTGAAAGTATTAATGAAAAAAGCCAGGATTGATGAAACGAATTTAAATACTTATGTTCTTGGATTTATTTTGGGTCCGCGAATCAATGCTGCCAGTCGGGTTGACCATGGTACCATAGCCTATAAACTTTTAATTGCCTTTGACAAAGACCAGGCAGAAAAAATAGCCCAGCAATTAGAAGAAAAAAATCAACAACGTCAGCGATTAACAAAAAAAATACTTCGAGAAGCAAGACAAAGAGCATTAAAGCACTATCAGAAGAAAAAAATAATAATTGAGGGAGATAAGAATTGGTTAGCTGGTATGGCTGGTTTAATAGCTCAAAGATTGAGAGATGAGTTTTGGCGACCCTGTTTTATTTATCAAGAAATTGATGATTTTAGCACTGGTTCAGCCCGGACTATTCCTGGATTTAATTTAGTTAAAGTCCTTTCTCAATGCGGAAAATTTTTAGAAGATTATGGTGGTCATGCTGAAGCTGTTGGATTTAAGGTCTTGAATAAAAATTTAAACAACTTTCAAGATTTATTGGAAAAAATAGCTCAAAAAGAAATAAAAAAAGAAAACTTAATTCCTTATTTAGACATTGATGTAGAAGTTGAGTCCGATGATTTAGATTGGCCAATTTTTAAAGAGATTCAGAAATTTGAACCCTTTGGTTCAGCTAATCTTAACCCTTCATTTTTAATAAAAGAATTAAAAGTTTTAGAAATAAGAAGCGTTGGTTCTAATGGGAATCATTTAAAATTATTTTTAGAAAAAGAAACAAAAAAATTTAAAGCTATTGGCTTTGGTTTAGCTGATTTTTGTGATAAAATACAAACAGGGGATAAAGTTGATATTGTTTTTGAATTAATAGTTAATGAGTGGAATGGAACAAAAGAATTACAGCTCAAGATAATTGATTTAAAGAAATCATGAAAATTGTAATTTATACAGATGGTGGTTCAAGAGGGAATCCTGGCCCAGCAGCCATTGGTGTAATTTTGACTGACGAGAAAGGCAAGATGATTAAAGAATATGCTGAAAAAATTGGCCGAACCACTAATAATGAAGCTGAATATGAGGCAGTAATTTTTGCTTTACAAAAAGCAAAGCTGCTTTTTGGTAAGAGGAAAATAAAGACAATGGAGGTGGAAATAAAAATGGATAGTGAATTTGTGACTAAACAATTGAATAATGAATATAAAATTTTAGATAGAAAAATTGAGCAATTATTTCTTAAGACCTGGAACTTGAAAGTTAGTTTTAATAAAGTAAAATTTACCCATATTTCTCGTAATAAAAACCTGGAAGCCGATAGATTGGTTAATCAAGCCCTTGGTTCTAAGAAGAAAATATTAGGCCTGTTTGGATAGATAAAATAATAAAGACATTAAAAAACATCTCGATATCATCGAGGTGTTTTTTAATGTCCTAGTAAGTCTGTAAGCCGAATTCTGTGCCCTGTCGAATGACAAGGTAATGATCATTTGTCTGATCTCGCCATTACTGACGGATTCAAGCGAGCTACCTTTCACTAATAGAAAATCATAAACATCTTCTACTAGATACTTGCTCTTGCACCCAGGTAAGGATTTAGCCGTTTCACCCCTCCGACCGAAGTCGGAGCTCGTCTCTGTTCGCACCTCTGTCCTTTCGGACGACGGGCGTTACCCGCTACCTTGCTACTCTAATATAATATTAAAGTGAGTGTTCGGACTTTCCTCTCTGACCGAGGTCGGAGCGATCATCCAACTTACTAGGACAATTTTATTCTATCATAATAAATTTACAAAGTCAAATTTTTGAGCTACAATAGAACCATGAAGAAGTCCGAACTCATTTTTAGCGCTTTACTTGTTCCGGTTGATTTTTTGATGTTTTTGGTAGCTGGTATTGCTGCTTATTTTATAAGAATAAGTCCTTTAATAGCTCAATGGCGACCAGTACTTTTTGCTTTAAATCTTCCTTTTCAACGATATTTTATTTTATTGATAGTTGTTGCTGTTTTTGGGGTTTTGGTTTTTGCAGTTTCTGGTCTTTATAATATTACTACTCGAAAGAAGTTATTTAAGGAATTTTTTCAGATTGTTATAGCTGTTTCAGCAACCATTTTAGCAATTATTCTCTATGTTTTCTTAACCAGTACAGCTTTTGAGTCGCGTTTTATTATTTTAGTAGCTTGGGTTTTGGCAATAGTTTTTATCAGCTTGGGTCGTTTTGTAATTAATCGTTTGCAAAAGTTTTTAGTAAAAAAATACCATTTTGGTATCCATCGACTTTTAGTTATTGGCAAGGATGGTATTAGTAAAAAAATAATTGAGCAGGTAAAAAGACAGCCAAGTTTAGGATATCAATTAGTGACCCATTTAAGTGAACCAAATATAGAGAAAATTAAAGTCAAAATCACTAATCCAGGCATCGATGAAATTATGTTAGCTGATCCAAATTGGTCTAGGAAAAAAGTTACAGAATTAGTTAGATTTTGCGAAGATAATCATTTAGTCTTTAAGTTTGTGCCCAATCTTTTTCAAATTTTAACGAGGAACAGTCAGGCCGAAACACTGGGCACAATTCCTTTAATAGAGATAAAAAGAACAGTTTTGGATGGTTGGGGCAAGATAATTAAAAGGATATTTGATATAATTTTTGCCTTGGCTTTTATCATTATCTTTTCTCCTCTTTATTTTCTTATTGCTATTTTAATTAAACTTGATTCACCTGGTTTGGTAATATATAAAGATCATCGTTATGGTTATAAAAAGAAGAAGTTTAAATTTTGCAAATTCCGTTCCATGAGAGCTGAACTTTGTGATGGAGACTTTGGCACCAAAGAAGGGAATATAATGCTTAAAAGATTAGAAAGAGATCAGAAAAGAAACATTAGAAAAGGTAGTCCTTTACATAAAATAAAAAATGATCCTCGAATTACTAAAATAGGAAGATTTATTCGCAAATATTCTTTGGATGAGCTTCCCCAGTTCTTTAATGTTTTAAAAGGAGATATGAGCTTGGTCGGTTATCGTCCGCATATGTCTCACGAGGTAGAGAAATATAGTTACGAACAGCAGAAGATGTTTTGTTCTAAACCCGGTATTACCGGATTGGCTCAAATTTCTGGCAGAAGTGATTTGGATTTTGACGAAGAGGTTAAATTGGATCTTTTCTATATTGAAAACTGGTCTTTTAAATTAGATCTAATTATTCTATTAAAAACTCCCTTTATTGTTTTATTCAGTAAATTTAAATAATAAATATATGTTAGTCTAATCATGTAATCCAAAAAACACCCTAGGGGGTGTTTTTTTGTTCTTTCAATTCAATAAACCTTATTCTAAAGGTTTAACTTCTATTTTCTTGGTTTTAACTTTTTCTGATTTAGGAAGTTTTATAGTTAGAATACCATTTTTAATAGTAGCCTTAGCTTTATCTGCTTCCACCTCAACTGGCAAAATTACTGATCTAGAAAAACCTCCCCAGTAAAGTTCTTGATAATAATAATTTTCAGTTTCTATTTTTTCATCTTTTGTTCTTTTGCCTCGGATAGTAACCATATCATTGGTAATACTAATATCAATATCTTCGGGATTAACGCCAGCAATAGTTGATTTAATAACAATATCCGAAGGACTTTGATAAACATCAATAGTTAATTGTCCCTCTTCTCCCTCTGCCTCTTCAAGCCAGTCTTTTTCTTCTTTCACAGGCTCAATAAGGGGAGTTTCTTTTTCCTCCTTTTTCTTAATTGCCTTACCAGATTCTTTTTTCTTAGATTTAGGCATAATTATAGGCTCTTTTTTTATGGTTTTCTTTTTCCCCCGCTTCTTGCTCGGAGCGGGTTTTTCTTCTTCTGAAACTTCCATTTCCTCTTCTTCGTTTGAAGCACCGGTTAGTTTTTCAAAAAATGATGTAGCCATATTTTATGGATTGCAAACAGAACGATGTTTATTAATTTTTTTGAACATTAAAGAAACAACTAAGGCCATAACCACGAGAAGTATCAGTAAATAAAGATTTCTTTCTGGAATATCTATTGTTGTTCTACTATATAATATTATAATGTAATTAAAAATCGAATGCAATACAGTAGCTGTTAATAAACCCAGCCAGATAAAAAACTTTCTCACCCTTGATTTTAGAAGCAGGGAAACAGCAAGGAAGTAACCAACAATAGCTGAAGCTAAAGCATGAAGGAAAGTTGCTCCTAAAAATCGGGTTGCTATAAATTCCAAAGTTGAAGCAATCGGCATGTCTGCTGGATAGACCTGGATTAGAAGATAAATGTTTTCAGCTGCTGCAAATCCTAAAGCTGCTACTATTAAGTATATCATAGCATCTACTGGTTCATCAAATTCTGGATTTTTTAAAACTCCAAATTTTACCACTAAATATTTCAGAACTTCTTCAATTAAGGCAAAACCAATAATTAAAAGAGCTATTTTTTGAACCAGATTTATTTTTTCCAAACCAATAAAAAATCCTTGCTCAAGAAGACCAGCCACAGGGACTGCCAATATCCCCAGAAGAAAGATTTTGACAATCATTTTATTGGGTTCTGGATGTTTGTCTTTACGAAGATAAAAAACCAGCCAGATTAAACTGGGCAAAAAAGCTAAGATTATAAAAAGAAAGAATTTCATGATTTATTAGATTTCGGCCAATCAGAAATTATTAATGGTTTTTTAGTGTTTGAATAACTCATTTGCCAAAGATGTTCAGTGATAAAAGGCATAAATGGATGAAAAAGTTTAAGAATAGTTTTAAAAACTTTTTCATTAACATCCTTTTCTTGCTTTTTGCTTGTTTCAATATACTTATCTGCGTATTCATGCCAAACAAACTTATAGAGTTGACGAGCGCTTTCTCCTAGTTTGTATTCTTCTAAATTCTTGGTTGTTTCCTTAACAATCGTATTTAATTTGCTTAAAATCCATTTATCTTCTTTGGTTTGGGATTTAGTATTTAGAGCTTGAGGTTTTTTATTTATTGATATAAATCGGTTTATATTCCAGAGTTTGTTAGCAAAATTACGGCTGGCTTTTATTGCATCTTCAGAAAACTTTATTTGCTGTTGATCGCGAGAAGTAAGATAAAGTAAGCCAAAACGAGTAGCATCAGCGCCATATTCATTAATTAAATCAAGAGGATCAATTCCAGTACCCAATGACTTGCTCATTCTTTTTCCTTCTATATTCAAAACAAGAGAATGAAGATAAACGTCTTTAAATGGGATGCTTTTGCAAAATTCTAAACTTGAAAATATCATTCTAGCAACCCAAAGATAAAGGATGTCTGGGGCAGTAGAAAGAAATGTTGTAGGATAAAAATTTTTGAAATCTTTGGTTTTCTCGGGCCAACCTAGAATAGCAAATGGCCAAAGAGCAGAAGAAAACCAGGTATCTAAAACATCTGTTTCTCCTTTTAAAGGAATTTTATGTCCCCACCATAATTGTCTGGAAATACACCAATCTTCAATATTTTCCATCCAATCCAGATAAACTTTTTTATAGCGAGCCGGGATAAATTTAATTTTATTTTCTTTAACAGCTTTTATTCCTGGCTTAGCTAATTTATCCATTTTTAAAAACCATTGCTTGGAAATCAAAGGCTCAATTGCAGTTTCGCATCTGGCGCAAGTTGCTAACGAATGCTGGTAATCTTCTTGTTTTAATAATAATTTTTGCTTTTTTAAATCTTCAATAATTTTTTTTCTGGCTTCTAAAATATTTAGTCCTTTATATGAGCCTCCGTCTTTTGTTATTTTTCCATCTTCGCCAATTACATTTATAACAGCTAATTTATGAGCTTTACCTATTTTATTATCAATAAGAGCATGGGCAGGAGTGACTTTAAGCGCTCCAGTGCCAAATTCAGGATCAATTAATCTATCAGCTATTATTGGAATTTGCCTGTTTATTAAAGGAAGAGTGATTTTTTTGTTTATCAAATTCTTGTATCTTTTGTCTTTAGGATTAACTGCTACGGCAGTATCACCAAGCATTGTTTCTGGTCTAGTTGTTGCCACTGTAATGTCTTTTGAGTATTTAATGTAGTAGAGTTTTGTTTTGCGTGGAACATATTTAACTTCAATATCTGAAATAGCTGTTCCACAACGCGAACACCAATTAACAATTCTTGGCCCTTGATAAATCCAGCCTTTTTTATAGTAATGATTGAATGCAGTTTCAACTGCCTTAACATAATCCTTGTCCAGGGTAAATCTAGTTTTTGACCAATCACAAGAACAGCCTAATTTTTTAAGCTGATCTAAGATTAAATTCCCATATTTTTCTTTCCATTGCCAAATTCGTTTTATAAATTTTTCTCGTCCTAAATCGTGTCTTGTTTTTCCTTGTTTTTTAAGTTCTCTTTCCACTACATTTTGGGTAGCAATTCCCGCATGGTCAGTTCCAGGTAGCCAAAGGGTTGGTTTTTGTTTCATTCGATAATATCTAACTATTACATCTTGAATAGTATTATTTAAAGCATGGCCCACATGAAGTGAACCAGTAATGTTTGGAGGGGGAATAGCTACAACAAAAGGTTTACCCTTTCCCTGGGGCATAAAAAATTTACCTTTTTCCCAAAGGTTATAAATTTTCTCTTCAACCTTTTTTGGTTCGTAAGCTTTTGGAATTTGTTTCATACTATTATAATTATCGCATTTATTGACCAATTCGTAAATTGGCATTTGCTTTAACGTTCTTTGTAGATTTATTAAAGTAGCCAGCTACAGCTATCATAGCACCATTATCAGTACATAGATTTTTGGTTGGCACCAAAAAATTAACATTTAACAATTTACATTTAACATTTAACTGATTTCGCAGTTCTTCATTAGCAGCCACTCCGCCGGATAATATAATTGTTTTTGCTTTATATTC
>SDBS01006315.1_pt1 | contig 11533 bp, 9 predicted proteins | sample 2277091 | NCBI WGS metagenome assembly SDBS01 (sample SAMN10404972, study PRJNA504765) | marine sediment metagenome | isolation source: marine sediment core GS10_PC15, 163 cmbsf | place: Arctic Ocean: Southern Knipovich Ridge | collected 2010 | reverse complement strand
CGGGGTGAAGCCGCCGTCCACCGATCCAGTCGATGAGCTCTTGCGAGCGACGACTGACCGGCGCCTGGCGAATATCTTGGTTCCACCAGTTGTCGGGCGGGAATAGCGAATAGCTGGTCAAATCTTCGTTGAGAATGACCATTCCCGGCGTCTGAGGTGACGAAAGCGTGGAAACCTCTGAAGGTGTCTCCGGCCCCGGGGAGCAGCAGGCCAGAAGGAAGAAGAGCACCCACGGCAAGACGATTCGCCTCATTGACCGGGCTCCATCTCTTGCTGTTCTCCATCTATATGTAATGATAGTATGTATACAGTATTAGAGTGTGTAGCACATGTCAAAACGTGTTCAAGTAGTCCTGGACGAAGAAGAGAGAGAACATTTTCGGCGGATGGCCGAAAGTGAAGGCCTTTCCTTGAGCGCTTGGCTTCGAGAGGCAGCGCGAGAAAAGATCGCGGCATTGGAACGACGTCGCACGATTGAAACCGCTGACGAGCTGAAGCGCTTTTTTAGCCAGTGTCGGCAGAGCGAAAAAGGTGTCGAGCCGGAATGGGAGCAGCACAAAGCGGTGATAGAGCGTTCGCGGCGTTCGGGTGAGGCAGGCTCGTGATCTTCGTAGATACCAACGTTTTCATGTACGCCGTGGGCCGCAAGCACCCCTTGCGAGAAGCGGCACAAAGATTTTTCGAAACACACTTCGAGTCAAAACAAACACTGCTCACTTCCGCTGAAGTTCTCCAGGAATTGATGCACGCCTATATTCCGGTGCGGCGCATGGAAACGTTGGATCGAGCCTTTACCCTGGTGGAATCCACCGTCCACCAAGTTTGGTCCGTAGAGGGTGAAGACGTTCGCTTTGCTCGCTCGCTCACGAAAAGGTATCCAGAATTGGGTGCGCGTGACTTGCTTCATCTGGCATGTTGCCGTCGGCGTAGAGTGAGTCGAATGCAAACCTACGATCGCCCCCTATCCGCTGCATTCGAGCGTGAATAAATCCCCATCGCCCGACCTCCTCGAGCAAAATTGCTGGTGACTTCGCCGCCTCAGCCGGCTAGAATGCCGCGAGTCATCTGGTTTGCCGGCGTACGCCGGCCTTTACGCCGACGACAAGGGTCTGTAAAACGAAAGGGAGGAGGAGTCATGGATACAAACAGTACGGTTTCCCGTCGCCGCTTCATGGGTGGATTGGCCGCCATACTCGGTTATCTTGGTCTAGGCCCCGACGCCGAGCTGTGGGCGCAGGCCACGCGATCCGGCAGACGCAGGCGACCGACCGAGGCCGAGTACGATGCTTTCGCGAAGCTTTCGAGCAACGAGAACCCCTATGGGCCGTCGGAATCGGTGTTGGAGGCGATGCACTATGGCTTCAAGTACGCTAACCGATACGGATATCCGGATGGTGGCATCCTCGAGGCGATTGCGGATCATCACGGTGTGAAGACGGAGAACGTCCTGCTTGGAGCCGGCTCCGGCGAGATCCTCAAGATCGTCGGTAACACGTTCTTGAAGATTCGCAAGAAGGTGGTGGGCGTCGAACCCTCGTACGGCTCGGTATACCGGCATGCCAGCGGCATCAAGGCCGACGCGATTAAATTACCCCTACTCGCGGACTACCGTCAGGATATTCCGGCGATCATCGACACCACAAATAAAAACTACCGCGACGTCGGGTTCGTCTATATGTGCAATCCGAACAATCCCACCGGCGTCATCGTTACCAAGGATGAGATCGCATCACTGCTCGACGCCATCCCGGTAGATGTCCCGGTTCTCATGGACGAGGCATATCATCATTTCGTTGAGGATCCGCGCTACGAAACCGCCATACCCCACGTGCTCGCGGGCCGCCAGGTGGTCGTCGCTCGGACGTTCTCCAAGATTTCCGGTCTGGCGGGTATCCGGCTCGGTTACGCCGTCGCCCCCGCAAACCTGATCGCTCAAATGCGCCCCAACGGCACCGGAAGCGTCAGCGCCATCGCGAAGTGGGGCGGCGCCACAGCCATCAAGGACACGGCCGAACAGGAAAAAGTCAAAGCCATCACCCTCAAGCTTCGCAAGAAGACGATGGCCGAGCTAGAGGCCCTCGGTTTCGACTGCATCCCGTCAGAAACCAACTTCTTCATGGTGTACCTCGGCCGCCAGGTACAGCCGGTCATCGAGGAGTTTCGCGTACTGGGCGTGCGGGTCGGACGACCCTTCCCCCCGATGCTCGAGCATTTGAGAGTTTCGATCGGGACCGCCGACGAGATGGACCGCTTCATGGTAGCGTTCAAGGAGATTTTTCCGGCCGGCAAGTCGGTGCCAACCTGCTAATGGCTCCTTCAGATCAGCGGGAGGCCTTTGCTACGTAGAAGCGCTTGAGGGATTTCAGGCCGCCCGCTTAGCTGCAAGACAACGGAACGCTCCGTCAGAGCCCAGGGAGGAATCTTGTGATACGTTTGTCAAATAGCGGTTTTGGATGGGCATTGCTTCTCCTCACCCTCCACTCCCCTCTTGAATCCTACGCTCAGGGTCAGCCGGTGGCTGCAGTTGAAGACCAATCCAATATCTTACCCATCAAGCAACGAGAAAAACTCATGAATGAGATTTTGGAATGGAGATTGAAGCACATTCTTCCCGATTTGATGAGACGGGAAGACATCGATATGTGGCTCGTTTTGAATCGAGAGAACAACGAAGATCCCGTCTACATGACCCTGGTCCCGAAGCCCAACATGACCGCCCGGAGGCGATGCTTGATTTATTTTGATCCGGGCGACGGAGAAGAGATTGAACGGTTCGACTGCAGCAGGAGAGGGATGAGACCGTTTTATGAGGCCATGCCGGCGGAAGAGGGAAAATCACGGTTCGAAAACCTCGCTGCTTTTATCAAGAACAAGAATCCCCAAAGAGTCGGTATCAATGTTTCCTCGAACTGGGCTCACGCGGACGGCTTATCCGCAAGCCTGAGAGAAGAGTTGACGGCGGCTCTAGGCCCCGACTGGAGCTCACGCTTGGTTTCTGCAGAGCGCCTGGCCACCGGTTGGATGGAGACCCGAAGTCCCCGAGAGATCAGTTTGTACCGGCATCTATGCGGAGTCGCTCACGATATGATCGCTGAGTTCTTCTCCAACAAGGTAATCATTCCCGATGTCACCACCGTTGATGACGTCAAGTGGTGGATCCGGCAGAGATTGAGTGACCTGGGCCTTGGAACCTGGTTTCAGCCGGACATCTTTATCGCGAGGCGCAAAAAACAGCCGGTCCCGATGGACGACACCTGGTCGGTGGTGGACTACTATCACCAAGAAGAAGACGACAACAACGTCATCCGAAGAGGGGACCTCCTCCATTGTGATTTTGGAATCGAGTACATGGGACTGAATACCGACATGCAATGGGAAGCTTACGTTTGTCGCATTGGAGAGAACGACGCGCCGCAAGGACTGAAAGAGGCATTGAAGAAGGCGCAGTTGATGGCCAAGATCTTCATGAACGAGTTCAAAGCCGGAAGAACGGGTAGCGAAATCGCTTTCGCGGCCATGCAGAAAGCCAAGGCCGAAGGATTAAGGCCCTATATCTACTCTCACGCCTTGGGATTTCACGGCCATGCTGCCGGCGTGAACCTCCGTGCCAGACCCGGCTGGGAGACACCCCCGGAGCTCGCCAGCGTTCGATCCAGATACCCATTGCACTTGAACACGATCTACGCCATCGAATTCCAAATTCTCGCCAGCATCCCCGAATGGGGCAACCAGGATATTCGATGGGGCTTCGAAGAAGATGGCGTTTTTACCAAGGACGGCTGCCACTTCATAGACGGGCACCAGACTGAAATTCTATTGATTAAATAATCCTATTTCGAATTGCCAAGAGAAACTTAGCCGCACTTGATCTGCAAGAAACTCGCGATGAGAGGAGGATGCCATGATCCGTCGCACCCTTTGCTGTATTCTCGTGTCCGCCGCTGTACTTGTCTTTATTGCGCGTCACGGAACCGCGCAACAAATTCCGACGCCTGAGGAATTCTACGGATTCAAGATGGGCGCCGACGGGGAGCTGGCCCACTGGAACAAGATCGTAGAGTACTTCAATCTGCTCTCCGATCGTTCCGATCGAGTCCAAGTCGAGAATTTGGGTGAGACCGAGCTCGGGAATCCGTTCCTCCTCGCCATTTTCTCAGCGCCGGACAACATCAAGAATCTCGAAAAATATCGACAGATCAGCAAAAAATTGGCCGACCCAAGAGGTCTTTCCAGTGCCGAGATCGAAGATCTCATCACCAACGGCAAATATGTTTCGGCGCAGACCTACTCCATCCATGCCACCGAGGTTAGCGGTACGCAAGGGGCCTCGGAGCTTGCGCACCAGCTCGCGACAAGCAACGACCCAACAATCGAGCTGATCCTCGAGAACACCATTTTTCTGATGTTTCCCTGCTTCAATCCGGATGGGCAGATCATGGTCACCGAATGGTTTCACAAATACAAGGACACGCCTTACAACAACACCCGCCTTCCCTACCTCTACCATTTCTATACGGGACACGATAACAATCGAGACGGGTACCAGCTTACTCAAAAGGAATCGAAGCACTTTGCAAAAGTGGTTTATCGAGATTGGATGCCGCAATCCTACGTCGATCACCATCAAATGGGGAGCTCGGGGGCAAGATTTTATGTGCCGCCATACCTCGACCCCATCCATCCCAACGTGGATCCGCTCCTCTGGCGCGAGCACCAGCTCTATGGCGCCCATATAACGGTCGCACTGGAACAAGCCGGTAAGAGCGGCTTCGAATCCGGTGCCCCCTACACCGCTTGGTGGCAGGCGGCGTTTTGTATGGCTGCCAACTATCACAACATTGCGGCCATGTTGACGGAATCGGCAAGCGCCAATTGGTCAAATCCCGTCTATATACTTCCCGACCAGCTTCGCGGCACCCGCGGGCGTCCGGAGTACAAGCCGCAGATGAGCATGCCCCGGCTCTGGCCGGGCGGTTGGTGGCGTTTACGCGACCTTGTCGAGCAGCAGATGATCGCCTCGAAAGCCGTTCTGGAGCTCGGCGCCCGCTACCGAGAGACGATGCTGAGAAACATGGTTCTCAAAGCTCAAGGAAACATCAAGCGTGGCCGGGAGGAGCCTCCCTATGCCTTCATCTTCCCCAAAGACCAGCACGACTTTCTCACTGCCGTAAAGCTCGCAAGGCTCTTTCAAGCGAACGGCGTCGAAGTGAATCGCCTCGACAAGCCTTACCAGGTCAGGTCACGCCGTTTTGATGCCGGAAGCTACGTTATTTCCCTTGCGCAGCCGAAACGAGTATTTGTGAAGTCCTTCCTGGAACAAGTCAACTACCCCGACAACACATGGACTCGAAGCCATGGCGACCAGTCCCCCATCCGACCTTACGACCTCGCCGGCTATTCATTGAGTGAGCACATGGGCGTCGATTCCATCCCCATCAACGAACCCCTCGGTGATATTTCCATGACGGTGATAAAAGATCCGGCGGCGGTTCCCGAAGGCAGGGTAACCGGAAGCGGTGACACTTACGTCTTGGATCATCGCTCCAACGAGAGCTTTAGAGCCATGAATCGTCTCCTGGGACAAGGATATGAGGTCAGTTGGATTGCGGACTCCTTTTCGAACCAAGGCGCCCAGTACACCCCCGGAGCCATTCTCGTCAGCGGAGGCTCCAAACTGATCTCCTATCTGAAGACACTGGCCGGTGAGCTAGGTCTTGATTTCCAGAGCGTCTCGAGGCAGGCCGGCGGCGGGATGTACAAGTTGAAGGCACCGAAACTCGGGCTCTACCAACGGTACGCGGGCGGCAACATGGATGGAGGCTGGACCCGCTGGCTGCTCGAGGATTTCGAGTTCCCCTTGACATCTCTGGCCAACCAGGACATGAAGGATGCCGGCTTAACGGAAGCCTACGACGTTATCATTATTCCGGATGACACCGCCGAACGGATTATCGATGGCCTCGACGAAGAAGATATCCCTGAAGAGTACCGCGGAGGTATTGGAGATGAGGGGGTGGAAAACATCAAGCAATTCGTCAAAAACGGAGGAACGCTCATAACACTCAACGGAGCTTATGAAATAGCTAAAAAGATCTTCGAGCTTCCCATCGAAAACACCCTGACCGATGTCCCGACCAAGGAGTTCTACAATCCGGGCTCGACGCTCAAGATCTCCGTAGACAGGGACCACCCGCTCGGTTACGGCATGCCGGCAAACGCGTTGGCACTGTTCCGGAGAGGCCCATCGCTCCAGGTTTCATCGGGCGATTTCAAAGACAAGGTCACGGTGCCGGTGCGTTACCACGAGCAAAACATCCTACAAAGCGGTTGGTTGATCGGCGAGCGCTATTTGTCGAAAAAGCCGGCGATCATTGAATTCCAGGTGGAGAAAGGAAAAGTCATTATCATTGCTTTCCCGGCACAGCATCGCGCCCAAACCCACGGCACCTTCAAATTCTTCTTCAATGCCATCTTCTACGGAGCCGCCGAGCCGGTGAATTTGAATTAGGGACGTCCAGCAAGGAGGGATGAAATGACGGAATCTGGATGTACGACGTGCTCCTTCCGTGCCAGGTATGACAAGAAACCCCAGTCCATCCTGGGACGCTTGTGGCGGTGGCACACGAACTTCTGTCCCGGGTGGAAAAACTACATGAAGTCACTTTCGGATGAGGAGAAAAAGGCGATTATCGCAAAGTACAACTATCCACCCAACAAGTTCTCCTAATGAAGGCGCATCGGTTTGTAGCGCTGTGAACTAACTTGTCGGTTTAGCTACTGCCCGACAAGTTCAGCGATCTCGATGACCCGGTTGAAAAGCCGCTGCTGGAAAAGCAGAGACGATTGAGGTTCTTCTCAAGCGATTGGCGCGGATCAAGCTGTTCCAAATATTTGGGTCCCCCTCCCAAACACATGTAGAGTTGAGCTTTCTCGCGGGCACTGCGCCTCGGGATGAAACTGGATGTTTCTCTCGGCGTGAGCGGGCTGAGGCGTAGCTCCAAGCTCTTGCGGTTGTGGAAAGCCTTTGAATGGACCACATGGTTGGTCATAAAGCTCGCCACCGACCCGCAGAGTATGAAGCACAGGTCAGCCCTCGTAGAAGAGGACGTTCCTCTCGCGCTACAGCGCCTTGGCGATCAGAGTGGATTTGCCGATCCGCCGGCGTCCATAGAGGATGATCAATTTAGCTTTGGTGCGTTCCTGCAGGTGGCGGCCGATGAGGGACAACTCGTAGCTTCTTCCCATGAACATGGCATCATTTCACGGTTGTGCAAACAGAATAGCTTCCGGTTTCCTTGCACAACTAGACCTCAAACCGCTCCCACTCGTATTTGACCTTCTTCATGAGCTGCTTGAAGCGTTCCTCCCCGCGGATGTTTTCGAGGAAGGGATCGTGCTGGGCGAAAAGCGGATAGTTGATCCAACCACGACGGATAGCCTGCTCCAGCCACCGAAGAGCCTCCTCCTTTTCATCCATCAGCGCATAGCATTCTGTCCCGAACCAGGGTAATTCAGGATCATTCCAAGCATAGCTTTTTGTTTCTTCACTGAGTGATTGGACTGCTTTGCTCTTATTTCCCTCGTATGCATACTTGAAAAACAAGATCAGCTCGAAGAATCTTTGGTGAATCGAATCGGGCGGTTCCAAGTCGGTTACTTGATCAACAAGTTCAAGAGCTTTCCGCTGCTGCCCCATCCATGCCAGAACATGCACAATCCACAATTTGGGTATGATGCTCTCGGGCTCCAATGCGGCGATTTTCTCAAACGAGGATAATGCTTCCTCGAGTTCACCTTGCATCAATTGCATGAATCCGGGCGCAAAATAGTTCATCGAAGTGAGCGGATCTATTTCAATCAGCCTCCTGACCAATGGTTGAGCAGCCGATGGCCGACCTGCTTGAAGGGAGTAGGCAGAACTAAGATTTGACAGAGTATTGGGGGAATCGAATTCAATTGCCAACGCCCGTTTGAAATTTTCCGTTGAACTTCTCCGCCCATAGATGCGAATCGTTGGTCGAATCGATGAGTTGCGCTGTAATCCGTAGGTTCTTTCCCGCCTTCCTAACGCTCCCCTCGAGGACGTATTGAACCTTTAGCTCCTTGCCGATAGTGCCGATGTCTTTGTCCGTCCCCTTTAGCTGCATAGAGGAGGTTCGAGAAATCACGCGCAGTGATTGGATCTTGGACAGGTCGCTGATGATCTCCTCCGTCATCCCATCACAGAAATACTCCTGCTCCGGATCGGGACTGATATTCTCGAAAGGTAGTACCACAATGGACTTTTGGGCGGAAGATTTTGTGCTGAATGGACCTGTATCAATATCGACGAGATTCGCCAGAAGCTCCTTCGCCGACGGATAACGTCGGTTGGGCTCTTTGTTCAAAGCCTGGACGATAACTCTTTCGATGTCCCCGGGCAGCTCCGAGTTCAAAGACGAAGGTGCGGCGGGCGCCTTATGTAGGATCTCGTCAAAAAGTCCTGCTGGTGTCTCTCCTTGGAACGGCCTCTTCCCCGTAGCTATCTCATAGAGCACAGCGCCCAGTGAAAAGACATCGGTCCGAGCATCCATGGGCTTCCCCAACGCTTGCTCGGGCGACATGTAGCTTGCCGTTCCTATCACCGCACCAGCAACAGTGCCTTCCTTGGTGATAGTGGCGGCCTCAGATACACCGGGCTGAGGCAGCAATTTTGCCAGACCAAAATCCAGTATCTTCACATACCCATCGCTCGTGACCATCAGGTTCTCGGGCTTCAAATCCCGGTGCACAATCCCGGCAGAGTGAGCCTTGGCCAGTCCCTCGGCGATCTGCGTCGCAAGTTGGACCAGCTTCTTTGTCGGCAACGGCCCCTCAGCAAGCATCTCACTCAGCGTCTTACCCTCCACGTACTCCATGGCAATGTAGGGGGTCTCTCCGTGCTTACCTATTTCGTAGATAGTAATAATGTTCGGATGGTTGAGGGCAGATGCGGAGCGGGCTTCTTGCTCGAAGCGTCGCAGGCGTTCGGGGTCCGATGCCAGTTCCTCCCGCAACACCTTGATGGCCACATCCCGCCCCAGCTTGAGGTCCTTCGCCCGGTAGACTTGCCCCATTCCCTCAGAGCCAAGCAGAGAGATGATCTCGTAAGAGCCGAGTCGGGTGCCAGAAGTGAGGATCATGTCAGTTTGTAGGGACGAGGCGTTTCAGCTCATCGAACCAGTTGAGGACGACGTTTAGCTGCGCCGGTGCCTGGTCACTTTCCTGGGGCAAGAGCACGAGGAAGCGTTTGCCGTCCGCTGTGACGTCATAGGTTGTGTGCCCCCCCACATCGTCCAGCGTGGGCACGGTGAAGAGCTCCCTAGTGTTTGTGGCCCAGATGGGATGCCAGCCGCCCTCGGTCGAGACCTGCCATTTGCCCTCGCCTTTGGAAAATGGCATTACATAGACTTCAGCGCGCCCCGACTCATCCGACATGTAGGCCAGCCAGCGGCCGTCGGGAGAGAAGGCAGCATTCAGCTCAGTGAAAGGCGTTTCCAAGAATGGTTGCGGCGAGTTGGGACGATCGTTTTCGTCCAGGGAGAACGTCCATAGATCCGGTTGCTCGTTGCTCACTGTGCTCATTGAGAAAACCAGCGTTTTTCCATCCGGGGACCAGGCACCCCGCCAGACGGCCTGGCCCATGGGCTCGGTGAGCTTCTCCACGTCACCGCTCCCATCCGCTGGCATTGTAGACTTCACCCTGTACTCCGGAGCCGAGCTTTTCCAGAACCTTGTAATGAGAGAGAGTTCGACCAATCACGGGAATCTCCCGAGTGCTGGCCAGGAGAGAGGATAGTCTTTTGCGGGGTGAAAAGTCAAAGAGGAGTGGGGGTTACCGGGGGTTACGAGACCTTTCCTAGGCAAGAATGGCTAGAGCCATTTCGTCACTCTCACATGGAGCGGCGCGTGCCATAGTTCGTAGTTAGAGTTGCGGGAGTCGAGAGATGGCGTAGAGCGGGATATTCGTCAGATCGGCATCCCTGGTGAAATTTCTCGGCGACGTTCTGAATACCCGCGGTGGATGGTACTTCTCAGAGTAGACACGAAGGCTTTTGGTTCTACGACTCATACCGGCCTTTACTTCGAGCGGAAGTATATTCTCCTGATGATTGATGACGAGGTCGACCTCGGCTTCGCTCGCGTTCGTCCAATAGTAAAGGTCCACAAAGCCCACCTTCACGAGCTCTGTAACCACGAAGTTCACGGTGAACGCACCGTTGTACTCAGAGAATAATGCGTCCCCCATGACGACAGTCCGAGAAGCAAGGTCCAGCATGGCTCCAAGCAGTCCCGTATCCGGCATATAGATCTTGAATTTGCTTTCGTCGGCATAGCCCTTCAGAGGCAGCTTCGGTGTCTTGATGTTGAAAACCTGATAAACAAGGCCGCTTTTTCGAAGCCATTCGATTGCTGATTCAAATCGTGAAGCTCTGCCGCCCTTTCGCACGTCGCTATACTTGAATTTCTTGGCCACCCTTGCGAGCTGACTTGGGATGGAGCGCCATATCTCGGAAACGCGAATGGCCCCGCTTGCTGTTGTGTACTTGGAAAAATCCCGTTCATAAGCATCGAGAATCTCTTTCTGGATTTTTCGTACGGCTTCAACGTCCTGATGCTCGAGATAGTGCCCGACAACTTCCGGCATTCCCCCAAGGAAGAGAAAGTACTTGAACATTCTCAGAAGCTTCTCATGAAGCACCTGAGGAATGGCTTCTGCGTTACTCTTCTGCTCGAGCTGCTCGAGCAATAGGCTCTCGCCGGCCGCATCCATGTACTCGAAGAAACTCATTGGGTAGAGCGTCATGAAGTTCACTTTCCCCACCGGGAAGCTTGTTGTCTTGCCGACACTCACTCCCAATAGCGAACCGGCCGCCACCACATGGTAATCCGGTGCTTCCTCGCAGAAGTACTTGAGACTCGTAAGTGCCCGAGGCGATGATTGAATCTCGTCCAAGATGATTAGGGTCGTGGAAGGCGAAATTTTCCTGCCGACCGCAGCACCGAGCGAAGCTATCAGGGATTTCGGCTCGAGCGACGAGTCAAACAGCGACCCAAGCTCCGGCGTCCGCTCGAAGTTGAGATAGGCGGTGTCGGCGTACTCCCGGCGCCCGAACTCCCTGATCAAGTATGTCTTGCCAACTTGCCGAGCGCCCTGCAAGAGCAGGGGTTTCCGTTCGGTCTGAGACTTCCAGTCCAATAGTCGCTTATAGAGCGTGCGTCTCATTTTTATGTCGGAAAAAGTGTCATGTCACCAATTTAGTATATCCATAATAGTGTCATATTTTAGAGTTTAAAAGTCCAATAAAATGCCTATATGACCAAAGCTAGACAGAAGGATAGCCGCAACTCGTCTGGGTGGAGCTACTTGCGGAATTCTAGCTCGGTATGGTCAATCGACCAACTAGTGTAATCTTTAGGCAAGAACGCCCAGTGCCATTACGTCGGTTGCTTCGTTGATGATGACGCCGACAAAGCGATTCCGTAATGGCTCAGAAGAGATTACGCCGACTCG
>SDBS01006314.1_pt1 | contig 11533 bp, 12 predicted proteins | sample 2277091 | NCBI WGS metagenome assembly SDBS01 (sample SAMN10404972, study PRJNA504765) | marine sediment metagenome | isolation source: marine sediment core GS10_PC15, 163 cmbsf | place: Arctic Ocean: Southern Knipovich Ridge | collected 2010 | reverse complement strand
AAAAAACTTGACACTACCTCGCCATCTACTTCCATTGCGGAGTACTGGCTCTTTACCCGGTTAGCCACAGAATTCCTGGATGAACTATTTTTTAATATTTCCCCAAAATGTCTAACAAAATAATGAATCATAATTTAGTATAACTAAGCGTTCATTGTTCAATTGCTTAAGTATTTCAAAAACATCTTGTTTAATAGTATTTTTATCAACATCTTTGAATTTCTCACTGAGTTCTTCAATAATATCTGCCACCGTGTGTTTCCCATCCAGCATTTTCCATATTAAAAAGCCTATTGTATTTAAATTAAAAAAACTTTTATATCCTAATAAAACGCCTGGATATTCTTCATTATCCAGATCTTTTTTCCACAATGTTATTCTTGATTTTGGGATAAAATTCAACTCAATCATCTGCTCATCCTTCATTTGTTCCTCCTTTTTTCCTAACAGGCAAAAAGTACAACTTAAAAAGACTGCCAAGTAGATTTGAAAACTTACATGAATTATTTTTACATATCATTTTTACTTTAAACAAATCGGTTTTTCCAATTATTGGAATATAAAAAGGGATCATTGAAATTAAAGGCACACTAAAAAGTAATACATAAACGGGAACATACCTTTTTTTAATGATTTCTAAAAATAAACTCATCACAATTATCAATAAAATCATGACTAATATTGTTAATAAAGGTCCACTTGTCAATATTAATATTTTTTCATCAGGTGAAAAAACATTTTTTTTGAATATTACTGATGCTTTTAAAAATAAAATGCTTTTCCCCTTTTTATTGAATATTTTTATTGTTTTTAATCCTACGTCGGATAATGCATTTATTTTTATTGCAGTGACTGCATGGAAATATTCTTCAAATGATAAAATGATCGGATAAAAGAATTCAAAATAAATAAAAACAATAAATAAACTATTAAAAATCAAAGTGCCATTAATTATTTTTACAAACACATAACATGCAAAAAATATAACTGCAAATAAATTCACATAATTAACTATAATATTAATACAAAAAAATTTAAAAATAAAAAAGAACAATCTAATGCTCGATGATTTATTTTTGGGGGCAATGGATATTACGTTGTCTTGTAAAATCACTTAATTTTTTTACCATAATATTGCTTGACTGCTTTTTCAATCTGAATAGAAGCTTCGTTTGGTGCGAAATTTTTATCTCTAAATCTTGTATTTGACAGCTTAATAAGAGCATCAAAATGGTAAGCTCTAATTTCGTCATTACTAAGATGTTTTGTTTCTATAACTGGATTATTGAAAGTAAAATTATCCCAATTGTCGTCTATGAGTTTGATACCTAATTCATCCATATGATTATACAAATATGTACCTGGGAAAGGCGTTAATGCACTAGCTAAACATCTGGCTTTATATTTAGTTTGCAGCATATCTGCAAAGCCTACTGTTTCTGAAATTGTTTTTTTTGTATCATAAGGATGTCCAATAATAAAGCTGCAAGCAATTTCAATTCCAATTTCAGTGGAATATTTTACATATTTTTCAACTTTTACTAAATCAATGTTTTTTCTAATTTCATTTACAATAGTTTGGGAGCCAGATTCCACGCCAAATTGTAATCCAATTACTCCAGCTTTTTTCATTAGTTTTAATATTTCATTTGACAGAGTATCTATTCTTGCTTCAGCAGTCCATCGAATATTAATTTTTTTGTTAATCATTAATTCACAAAAAGTAATCAATCTTTTTCTATTTAATGTAAATGTGTCATCCACAAAAAAAACTAAATTTACTTTGTTGTTTTTTTTCAACATTTCTATTTCTTCGATTATGCTTTCCGCGCTTCTAATTCTATATTTTGACCCCGACAAAGCCGCAGCTGCACAAAATATACATTTACCACTACATCCTCTTGTTGTGGATATCGATGCAAATTTTTTAAATCTATCTGGATATGCTGGTAACGACTTGTCTTCAAAAAGATCCCTGTCGGGATATGGGAGCGAGTCTAAATCTTGAATTAATTCGCAATCATTGTTGTGAATAATATTTCCATTATTTTTGAAGGAAATCCCTTTAATTGCCTCTAAGGATCCTTCTTTGTTAATAATGGTATTTACTAATTTTAAAAAACTAATCTCTCCTTCTTTTCTTACTACAAAATCAATATTCTCATCTTTCAATGCATCGTCAGTAAAAAAAGTTACATGAGGTCCACCCAAAACAATTTTGCAATCCGGACAACATATTTTACATAATTTAGCTATTTTAAACACATTGTTGTAAGTTTCTGTCATACTAGAAATTCCGATTACTTTTGGCCTTTCTTTTTTCAAGGTAGATTTAAATTTTTCAATTTCTTCTCGTAAACTAAGCAAATTTATTCCAATTACACTGAATTTTTCTTTTTTTAGTATTGATGAAAGAAATTGCAATCCTAATGGGGCGATGTTAACTATTTTTTGCATTATGGCAGTAATAGGTAATGGACTTCTCGACTGTATTAATAATACATCAAGCATAATTATTACTCCTTACTCAAAAATTATTAGTATATTAAGCTTTTAATTGTTTTGGGAATTCATTAAAATAATTTGAGACTGTTCAACGCTTGTAAGTGATGATATATCATAATGTTACAACTGCCAATTTTGGGACTTACCCCCATTTTTAGCCGAAAAACACCCCAAATAGCTCATTTTGGGCAAAAGTTACCCCCACTTTTTATGAAAAGTTACCCCCACTATTTCGGTATTTTCTTCCATTTTTGTTAAATAGGCATATTTTATGCAAATATTATATTTTATAAGTAGTTACCTCTTGGGTTTTCTCCTATTTTGGGGTAGCGTGAGTATTGAACAGATACCCACTTTATTATTGAACACCCCATATAGGAGATTACCCATGACTGATTACCAATTACCTTTACCAAAAGTCTCTAGCGCCTATCTGGACCTTATAGATGAAGATAATGAGGTGGTACACTATTTCCGATTGATTAATCTCTACAATATTCATCCTGTTATAGAGAAAGGTTATTCACATGCTGGACCTCAAGGATACGGAATTGGCCTCTTCCTGTCTCGGATGCTGAAAATAAAACAGACATTTGTCTCTGATAGAATCCTTGCCAGGCGTCTTTCTGAAAACAGCACCTATAGACACTTGTGCCTCCTTGAGAAAGGTCTTACTCCAGCTCATAACACCTATAACACCTTGAGAAATCATCTCGGTGTAAAAAGATATGCAGAAATCCATGTAAACTTTGTTAACGAGGCAAATAAACTTGGACTATTAAATCCCAATATAAAAGAACTCCCAAAAAATCGCCGTCAAGGTCTAATCCTCATCGGAGATTCAACGCCCTCTCAGATCTTATTGTTCCTCCAAAGGCATAAAACAAAAAGATGGTTCATGGATTTTTACCGACCCTTCGGTAAGCTTTGGCCGTCCCCATCATAAAGATAAGTATCCTGTTGGGCATAAGGCACATTCCCTGATAACCATTACTGGAATCCCTATGGTCAGTATTGTAAGTACCCGTAGAGATTCTGATGAAATTCATATATTCCCGCTCTTAGATGAATTCAAAAAGAGATTCCCATCTCTTTATATAGCCTATATTGTTCTGGATTCTGGTTATGACTCTGAGGAGATTCACAAAAGGTATATACGAAGGCTATACTATTATTCCGATTATTATCCGGGGCAAGATGGTCTATCCAAAAGGATTCAATTCTGATGGAACACCTCTTTGTGAGTTTGGATATCCTTTTACCAAAACAGGTGTTGATTATAAAAGAAAACGCACCAGATACCACTGTAAAAAAGTCTGTCAGAAAGATACTCAGGTAATTTTTCCATGCTCTCATGCTGATAGCGGTGGACTTGTCACGTATACACATTTTAGAGATAGCTACCGTAAATACGGGCCAGCTACTCCAGATACCATTATCTACAAAAAATTGAAGCCTTTTCGCACAGCAATAGAGCGTGGATTTGGTCTGCTTAAAGAAAATCGCTACCGTATGGAATATACGAATACCTATATGGGAATCGATAATGTGGCCATGCATGTTATTGAGCATGATATTGTCTTGACTCAAGACATAATCTTTGGATATAAAACTACTGGGAAAGTTAGCCCTGTGATCAAAGTCTAAAATCTGTATTATTGAACACTCTCAATTTATTTAATATTCCTATATATTTTGTCCATTAAATAAATGTGAACACCTACAGATTTGCATCCGTGGTTGTTCACATCAAAGATTTTACTACTTACTTTTTGGGGCAGCCTCCTATAATAAGAATAACAATAAGAACTACAGCAACGATTGCCGGAGCAGCAGAAGCCTCGAAACTTTCATCAATGGAATGAGCTTTTTTCTCAACCAATTTTGGTTTTTGATATTTCATTTTCCCTCCTTGATATTTGAATTTTATATGGTGTTTTTTAAATTGTCAAGCTTTATTGACAATAAAAATATTTTTTTATAAAATAATACAATGGAAGTTTTACAAAGCAAACGGCATAGTATATTTGATTTGCGATTTTTGGCTACACAAATTGCAAATTGTTTTAAAAAGATCCAAGGAAAAGTTCCTTGCCCTTGCTCCCATACATATGAAATTATGCAGGCAGTTATTACTTTAGATATAAAAGTATGATTGAAGTTACGAATGTCTCCAAGCATTTCAAAACCAATAAAAAGCAAAGAGAGGAAATGCTTGTCCACGCCAATTATATCGATGCGGTATCCGAAGTAAGTTTGGTGTGCAAACCGGGAAGGATATTTTCTCTTCTTGGACCCAACGGAGCCGGCAAAACCACTTTGTTACGAATGATTGCCTGCATGATTCGTCCAGATTTCGGAAAAATATTGGTATGCGGTTTTGACACGGTGAAAGAATCTCAAAAAGTCAGAAGAAGTATCGGTTTTCTGACCGGTGGCACCAGCCTGTACTTGAGATTGACTGCAGAAGAAAATATAAAATATTTTGCCGATTTGTATGGAATAGAAAAAAATGAATATAAAAAAAGAAAGGAGATGTTGTTTGAAATTTTGGGAATCAACGAATTTGCCAAAAAAAGATATGAGAAACTCTCTTCCGGAATGAAACAGAAAGTATCCATTGCCAGGACCTTAATCAACGATCCGGAAGTGCTTGTATTTGACGAAGCTACTGCCGGACTTGATCTGATCACTTCTAGAAACATCATTTCTATAATAAAAGATTGCAAAAGCAGAGGAAAAACGGTTATTTTTTCGACTCATATCATGAGAGAAGCAGATTTGCTCAGTGACGATTTGGCGATTATTCACAAAGGGAAATTTGTATTCAATGATACGTTTGAAAACTTTAAAAAAAATATGAAAACCAAAAATCTTGAAAATGAGTTTATTCAATACGTTACCGGTGAACCATGAAAATCGTATTTATCATTGTAAAAAAAGAAATCCTGGACATACTGAGAGATACAAAATCCGTAATTGTCATGATGGTATTGCCGTTATTATTATTTCCTTTATTGACACAACTTGTCGTCAGAATTTCCATATCTCATACAACGGAATCGGAGACTAGGCGTTTAAAAATCGGCCTGATATCCAACCATAACGCTAAACAGTTAACAACTTTATTGCAAAACCGAAAAGATGTTAACCTCAATTTGAATATTGATTTTACTGATTTGCGTAGATCTATGGATGGCAAAGAAATTGACGTTGCCATAGTGGTCAGTAAAGATTTTGATGCACAAACAACTCGGAACTCAACCGGGAATATGGATTTGTATTACAAGACGTCAAACGAGTCGAATATTATCAAAGAGCGTGTCACTCGGATGGTAGATGAGTTTAAAGAAATTATATTAAGCGAGAGACTGAAAGAAAAAAATCTGAATAAAGATTTTGCGACTCCTGTGAAAATCAATCTTATTGACATTGCCTCGTCAAAGGAAAAAATAGGGGAGTATCTGGGCGGGGTTATTCCCTACATATTCATCATCTTTTGCTTCATGGGAGCGGTATATCCATCGATTGATATCGGAGTAGGGGAAAAAGCAAATAATACTATACAAACTCTTCTCACATCTCCGGTGAGTAGAACACAGATTGTAATGGGTAAATTTTTAGTCATTGTATTATCCGGGTTGATCAGCGCCTGCCTGTCTATAATAGGAGCTTATTATGCATTCAGTAATGCAAATCTCCCTCAAAATATAATGCACGGATTGGTGAAAATTATTGAAATTAAAGCAATATTGCTTACCATTGCCTTGCTGATTCCGCTCTCTGTTCTTTTTGCATCACTACTTCTGGCAATTTCAATTTATTCTAAAAGCCCAAAGGAGGCGAATAGTCTGATCACTCCCCTTAATTTCACAATTCTAATCCCAATTCTTATTGCTGCATTACCTGGAGTTGAATTCAATTCCTTCACAGCCATAGTGCCGCTGTTGAATGTTTCTCTGGCGACAAAAGAAATTATCGCCGGAACGACTAAAACGACTTTACTGATTGAAGTATTCGGATCCATCTTCGTATATGCAACGGTGAGTTTATATTTTTGCAAGAGATGGTTTGAAAAAGAGAGCGTTATTCTTCGGGGAATATGAAATAGGTTATCCGAATTCTATTTCTTAACGATGGGGGGATGAAGAACCGACTTTGCTGGGTCGGAGAGAGTGACTGCCATATACGCTACGATGGAAATGAACCGTTCCCTAAAATTTTCCACCTAATTTGACCTTCTGCCTAAGGGACTGCGGAACTGGGGACGCCCATTCATCTTGAGAACCGAACTGCTGATGAATCTGAAAGAAAAGACAGTGTTACGTTACAGCGAAATAATGAAATTTGATCTATTCAGCGATGTGAATATAAATACCTTCGGGAGCATGTATAAAAGAGTAAGGGAGAGGATGGGAAAATGCCAAATTGCAAAGTTCTGTTTTTTATTGAACAGATGTATTGACAATTATAAAAAAGATAAATAAAAGACAATAAAAAGAAGGACGTATGAAATATTTAAAATCAGATTTTGTAAAAAAAGAAATTTATGAAATTGAAAGAAATTTCGAAGCTTCTGCTGTTGTGACGATCGTTGTTGTAGCTATTGTTATTGTCTTGATAGTTATGAAGTAACCCGAATAATCGGGGAAAATACTTATCCTAGTGTCACCAAGTTGTCACCAGAATTAACTAAAATCGCCTAATTGCGGCTAAAGGTGCTTAAATAAAAAGACTAAAATAAATGCTTGAAAAACTGTCGGGTATTCTTGATTTTACAGAGAAAAAGAATTGCCAGAGGAGGGATTAGAACCCAAATGGAACAAAATGTTCCGCTGGATTTTGAGTACAGCACGTCTCAGTAAGTCAAAATAGACCCATCCCCATGTGACAAATGTGTGCCAAATTGTACTTAAAATAGCTAAAACTACGGGATTATAATTTAAAAGACAAAAACAAGGAAAAGCCTAAAAATAGGGAAAGATGGCTGGTACGCCCGGCAGGATTCGAACCTACGACCTTCTGATTCGTAGTCAGACGCTCTTCTTCAGTAATTAGAGTACCAATTGGGATAATTGCTGAATCAGAGGTGAAAGGCTGATTCGGCTGAAAAAAGTTCTAAGATCGTTCAGTTGCCAACCCCCTGTGTTTTCCTTTGATTAGCCTTCCTAATCTATTCATGCTAAAATCCGTATTTAGGCGCTGAGGGGTAGCTCTTCGCTACCCCATCAGTCGCAAGAAATTTATCGCTGGGAGCTGATTGGCCGGGGCCGGCGAGGCTCGGTTTTTTTAACTTTGGCCTTGCCTTGATCTTTCTCCAAAATGAAATTTCCCTGACCTTCCTCAATGTACGATAATTCTAATAAACACTCTTTGATTACTCCAGCAGCGATGTGGATGTTCCTACTTAATCTCCAAGGGCTCACCTGGCCATGAGTATCATACATTTCCTTGGCCCCCTCTTTGACTAAATTTACAACAAAGTCTCTCATGTTATCTTCCTCCTTTGTCAATGTAAGCTTGATAAATCAAGCCTCTAAATATCGAAGGCCATACGCTCTCCTCTCCCTTTACCCGTCCTAGCCTCTAAAAGGCCTCCAAACAGCGCCTCTCAACGCTGAAATGGTGTATCTTTGCGCCTGTTAGACCTTAACTTTCTGCTTTGCTTCTTCGCTTTTCCCGTATTTCTCCTCGACATATTTGCCAAGCTCCATAATCCCTTCGGTTTTCTTTGATTTTATCCCCAATGCCTGGAGAGCAAGGCGCAGAGAGTTATCGAACGCCAAATAAGTGGCTTTTAAAGACGGGGCTAGGGTATCCCCTACCATAACCGAATTCTCCCTTATATGCTCCTCTATGCAACGGATAACTCCTAATTTTGTTACTACCCGATCTATCAATATTATCTGGCTTGCTGTGAGATCCTCTTCAGTTGGCCCCAGGTCTTTAATCAGGTTCTCCCTGGCTGCCGTAAGGTATCGACGGACATGAGCTCGATGTTCAGGCAGTCGCCCGGTAGTCATGAAGGAATAGCCTCCATGAACGGTCCTTTGGCGTCCACGCGGGAGTTTTGCTTCTAATTTTTCCATAATTTACCTCTTTCTATATCCCATTTACACCATTTTTTCGCATATTGCAAGCCCTTTGTGTCCCATTTGAGCCTAATTTAAGGGGGGTTTGTCCCAATTTCAGCAAAATTTCAGTACATAACGATGGGACAAAATCTCAGAAATATTAAGTGACTGAAAACAATAGATATAGAGAGATGATTAGTTGACATAATGTATGATATGCGACGCAGTCCAGGGAGAGGTCATCTCAAGCATTCCTTAGCCTTTAACGGCTAAGAGTCTCGGCGGTTTATATCACTCTTTTTTTAAGGACCTCCAATGCTATCTCCAAACCTTGTGCAATCTTTTCATGTGTGAATCGCTGCACATTTTCAGGTTCTGGGAGTTCATCATCTGTCTTCGCGACATATTCATATTGCAGAACGCAAACATAGCTCCGCTTGGGTTCCACAGGCTGGACATTAACTTCCATAAGGGAAGTTCTTCGCCAGGGCCCGAGAGCATGTTTTCGGCCGGCATATCACTCCTGGATATTCCCCTGTACTCTTTGTCCACGTCCCCCTCCTTATTCGACCCCTGCGTCACATAACGGGAACGGGGAGGCGAACTTGCTGTTTCTGAAGAACTTTTCTCTGCCAACCGTGGAAACAAATCAGGATTATTCGCCGCAATTACCCAATTCTTCTTCTCTTTAATAGGGAAGGCAAAATCGTCAAGAATGTTGCCCTTCCCTAAATATATTAGGTATATTAAGTATTGCGCGACATTTTACCCTGAAGATGTGAACATTAAGCAACAGTCTTGTGAACATTAAGCAACGGTTCTCCTAACTTTAAGCAACGAACTATCTCTGAGGCCTTTTAAGTTTATAGAAGCGCTTTGGATTAAGGCAGAAGACATCTTTCTTTGCCTTCAATCCTGGCCGATCTATTTCAAATTTTATTAGATAATTTAAATCTCTGGCCGTCTCATAGCATCGATTTAATGTTTGTCTGACTTTTTTTAAATTGTACATGGATTTAATCCTCAATTTCTCAGCCAACTTCATATAATTGATTTCTATGCGTTCCCTGCTTTCTGTGTAGAGGTATTCGATAAAGTCAAATTCATAGCTTGAGGCCTTGCCCCCTTTTCGTTTCCGGTAGTCCATGATCTCTGCGGCCATGCCGGATGGCAGGTATCGGAAATATCTGTCTATGTCTCCGATTGCGTGGGCATTAAATTGGACTTCATAATAAGAGAATCTTTTTTTCACCGGATTGTCTTTCGCCCCTGCCGTCTCCATGCCTTTAAGCTCAAGCTGTCTCACGTCCTTGTAGACGGCGGTGGTTTTGATAATCTGTTCGTATGTTAAGCCCATCGTTCCCACGATATCGCCTTTTTTATTGCGACCTGTTTCCTGGAAATACTGAAAAAGATAGGTTTTCATTCCCAACCCCAATACGGTGTTATGGATGCGCTCTCTTTGCTTTCCGCGTGGTCCTTCCTGATAATATTTCCTGCCATCTTTCACGTAGCTTTTAAGTCCCATAGCCTCGTAGAGAGTCCGCTGGGAAAATTTGAGATTGCGCGGATAATCGGATTTTGAGAAAAGAGTCTGGATGGCGTGTAGCACTGAATTCTCCGTGAAGGTGAAACAGAGGGCGCCCAGCCCGCCTTGGATTGCGACCTTGCCCTTTCCTCTCTCAATATCCAACGGTAAAAATCTTTGCAGGTCATCTTCTGTTATATTCCTCAATTTGCCGTCCATCAGTTGTTTTGATTTCTTTGTGTAAACCTCAGCATCGAATCCCGACTGAAAAGGCTCGTTGAAATATTTGGCATCGGCGACATAACGTTTCTTCTTCTTTTCTTTGCTCATCTATTCTCTTCTAGCTCGTTGAATTTCCAATGGCTAAAATCAGCCTGGTATTTGATAGGGTTGCCTGTCGCCACATCCCGGGCATATTCAATCCACAGCTTTCTGATGTTGTCATCGAATCCCAGCTTGCGGATCTCCTCTTCGGTCTGATTTTTCTCGAGCCTCAAAAGAAAATGGCCGGTATATTCTATATCGCCCGATTCTTTTGGCTTCTGACCCTCTCTGGACAGCTCGGAGACAAGGAGAATTGTCAAATACGGATCCTCCGCCTTCAGCTCCTCAAAGTTTCTAAGCCAGAGATCAACGGCTGCTCTTCTTTCTCTCAAGTTCTCCATAGGCAATTTTTGAAGGGAATCAATGGCAATTAAAACATTGTCATTGCCCGTAGTCTCTCTCATGCTGAAAATATGGCCTCTGATCTTATTAATGGTCAGCGCTCTGTCTGTGATGATAGCAAGATTTTTAATTTTCCGAATCTTCTCAATTAGAGGATTGAATCCTGGCCAGTCATTATTTAAAAGCTCTGTCCTGTAGTCAATATCGAATCTCCGGCAAGCCTCTCTCATCATCAGATTATATAGACCGTTTTCAAAGTCATAATGAATGACTCCGGCCCCTAGGTCAGATATTTCAGACTCGATTTGCAGAACAAAGGTCGTCTTTCCTATCTTTGGCTTTGCTGCCAGGACAACGATTTCCCTGAGTCCCATAAGAGCTGCCGTGAGCCTAGGAAAGCTTTTTATTCGATAGCCCCAAAATTCGCCTAATCGCTTCTTTTCAATAAACTCTTTCAAGTCCTTTGCGTTGGCTGCCATGCTGAAAGTCTCAACAGTTCCGGCTTCTAATTCCAAAGAGTTCCATTCCTCATAGAGTCTCTTAAATGCCGGCCAGGGGTCCTCAGTTTTCTCATGTTTCGTGGCCTCTTGAAAAGTCTCGAGGATTTTCTGTTTTCGATTTTTGATAAGCAGAGAGCGCACATGGCTATTGAAATGAACCTCCGCATATTTGTCCTGTAGCAAGCCCCGGTCTAAGTCAAGAACGTTTGTAATCGTAAAGGCAAATTCATTCTCTCTGTCCCTGCTTTCCTCTTCTATGC
>SDBS01006313.1_pt1 | contig 11534 bp, 9 predicted proteins | sample 2277091 | NCBI WGS metagenome assembly SDBS01 (sample SAMN10404972, study PRJNA504765) | marine sediment metagenome | isolation source: marine sediment core GS10_PC15, 163 cmbsf | place: Arctic Ocean: Southern Knipovich Ridge | collected 2010 | reverse complement strand
CTACAACCATCGGTATAAAAATCACCGTCGGTCGTTCCTTGCTAATGCAATATTATGAAGAAATATGGTTATTATTGAAGTCGAAATGTAAATTGTCCGATTAATAGGGGGCTTAACCAATAGTCTCAAGAAAATTCTTATTGAATTAAAATTCTTTCCTATTAAGAATGGTTGGATTAAAGTGAATATGAGTGGAGTAAAATCATTATTAGAGATCCAAACTTTGCTAATGAAATTAAGATTAAATAATCCAATATTTGAAAACTTGCTTACTCAACTAATCAAGAATACTGAATCTTTACTTTCAGAATATTTTTTAGCTGATTGTTATCAGCATGAAAGACTATTGTATCCTGTAAAAGTAAAAGAACTAAATCTTCCATGTTATATAATTCCAATAAGAGCTGAATGGGCAGCATATTTATTTGAGGAGAATTTACAGGCTCAAAAACTAGAAATATTCCCAGATAAAGTCGAGATAATGCTTAATAGGCAAAATGTTTATTATAGGTCTGCAAAACCAAAAAAACTTGATTACCCGAGTAGAATTATATGGTACATCAGTCAGAGAAAATCTGATATTGGATATTTATCTGCTTGCTCTTATATAGAGTATATTGAAATAGACAATCCTAAGAATCTATACAAGAAATATGAGGATCTTGGTATTTACCAATGGCAACAGGTTTATGACTTAGCCAAAAGGGAAATTAACAATAGCATAATGGCTTTCGTATTTAAGGATACAGAGTTATTTAAAAAAAAGATCTCACTCAATTATCTCAAATTCAGGTACAAACAAAAAACGGGGAAAAACTTCAATCCCATCACACCTATTAAAATAACAAATGAACTATATTTAGAATTATATAAAAAAGGCATGAAATAGTAGTAAAAACTATATAGTAGTAAAACTATATGGAACAGATACTGATATTATCAATCAAACCGCAATATGTAGAAAAAATCCTAAATGGATCCAAAACAATTGAATTGCGTAAATCATTACCAAAGAAGGTTAGTAAGGGGAGCCTTCTCTTAATTTATGTTACTACACCTAAAAGGTGTATTCAAGCAATATGTGAGATAGATAAAATAGTTTATTCTACACCTAATGAATTATGGGAAATAGTGAAAGGAAACGCAGGAATTTCAAAAAGGGAGTATAATAATTATTATAATACCAACAAAAGGGCATCTGCTATTTTTTTGCGTAATGTTGAACCGTTAGAAATCCCAATAGGTCTTACAGAAATAAGAAACAGCTTCCCCAACTTCTCGCCTCCTCAAACCTTTAAGTATCTGAGCCTTATGGAAATTCAGGATAGTATTCTTGAATCTTGCTTATGATTGTCCGTCATTAAACTGCCTTTAAAACCTCTAAATATGAATGATAAAATCATTAACGATCTAAAAAAGATATATATCAAAGAAGATGATGATGACATTGCTTTTAACCAAGAAATTGACATTATCAAGGAATTCTTAATTGGTTTTGAAAAAGATGTATCATTACAATATGAATTAGTTGAACCAGTTGGCCGTGGAGGAAATGGAATCGTATTTAAAGTAAGAAATATTCCATTGAAAATTTACCGTGCCTTGAAATTTCCACGGCCTCTGAAATTAGAATTAATAGAATCAGTTAAAAGTGAAATTGACAATCTTAATTCATTAAAGCATCAAAATGTAATTAATATATACTTCTTGGGGGAAATAAAGGTAAAAAACTACAAAAATCCATTACCATATTTTATAATGGATTTTATTGAGGGAGGAACTTGCCTTGATGAATATGTTTTAAAAAAACTTGACGAAGCACATGGTTTCACTGAACTTGATTTATTAACCAAATGGTTAGCAAACACCCTACTTGATATATCTCGAGCTATTAATTATATTCATTTAAACAGCATTATCCATTTTGATATTAAACCTTCAAATATATTAATAGATCAAACTGGAAACCCAATTTTAACTGACCTTGGATTTGCCAAAAAGAAATCGGATTCAAATGAACCAATTATTGTTGGATTTACCTTTTATTACGCCCACCCAGATCTAAAGATTGAAGATTTCAAAATGTCGGATAAAAACAGGGTAAGAAAAAAATTTACTTCACGTAATTTTAATGAAATCTGGGATATTTATTCATTTGGTAAAACAATTCTTGAAATTCTATCTTTAATTGACCAGCAATACCCTGACGTATTAATATATAGCTATGAGTATAGTTATTTACATCTTGCTAGCTGTAGGATGCTTGATGGAAGGAATTTATCAGAAGATGAGTCAGATAACAGAAGGAGGCAATTAAAATCAATTGGAAGTAATTTATATGTATTTCGAGAAACGTGGTTAGAATTAAGAGCTAAAGATTTTGAGGAAATTAAACTTCAGTCATTTAAATATATTGTTGAAGATTTAGAAAAATTAAATAATTCGAATTATTATTCCAGATCCATACCTGAGCTAAATATTAATCTAGATAAGAGAATCCAAAGCTCAAAAGGTATACCTGCACCATTTACCAAAAGAGTAAGGGCAATTATTGAACATCCTGTTTTCAACAGACTTAGGCAAGTTCCACAATTGGGGCTGTTAGATACGATCTATCCTTCAGCAACTCATAATAGGTTTGAACACAGCATTGGTGTATTTCGAAATTGCTGTCTTTTCATTAACTCTCTTTTTAATGATTTTTTCAATCCAATTTTTAGACAATTGGTTAATGAGGAAGATTTAAAAGCTCTACTATTAGCCAGTTTAATACATGATTTGGGTCAATATCCATTTGCTCATGAGATTGAGGAAAATCTAATAGACTTGAACCACGAGAATATTACTTTAAAACTATTAGAAAATAAGACAAAAAATAAGCATGGTAATACTATAAAGGATATCATTATTGATGAAGAAAATGGTTGGGGAGTATCCTTCGAACTAGTTAAAAAAATACTTACTGGACAGAAAGAAACTAATGTATTATTTAAAGTTCAAAACGTAAAAATTAGAATGTTATCTTCAATAATTGATGGACCCATTGATGTAGATAAAGTGGATTACTTAATAAGAGATAGTCAGAATTGCTTTCTGCCATATGGAGAATTAATTGATTTTGAAAGATTAATAAGAAATTTAACAATTATACCGCATGGGGGACAAAACGAACTTGTAAATTTTACGGTAGGAACATATGAGAAAGGTCAGTCAGCCGCAGAGTCATTAACATTTGCTAGATATCTGTTGTATCAATCTTTGTATTGGCATCATACATCCAGAAGCATCAGAGTGATGTTGAATACAGCAATCAAAGATTGTTTTAGTAGAATAAAGAAAAATGAGAAGAAGAAATTTATTTCAGAATTCGAGAAAATAATTGGATTGCACTCTGATGAAATTAAGCCAATAAATTCTGATAGGGTCTTAAGTCTTATCCTTAACTATACTGGTGAATCTGGGAAGAAGCTAATATTAAGCATTTTGAATCGGAATTATTATAAAAGACTTGCAACAATACATTATGAAGTTGATGGAGGCAAAGGAGATTCAGTAGATTTGAATAAATTTCGAGAAGTTGTAAAACATCCGGAATTTAATGAACAACTGCAGGAGAAAATAATGGAAAATTATGTGAGCTTTCTTGAGATGACACAATCAAAAAGAGTATCCTTATTGTCACCAGAATTAACTGATAGGGCTATTGAAATTCTCAAACAACCAAATCAAATATTGTGTGATGCCCCCCCACCTAGTTTTGGTTCAAAAAAAGATAATTTAAGATTTATTCCAGAACCACATAGATTACAAAGGAATTATTACTCTAGAAAACAAGCAGGGCATAGAGTTTCAGATGTTTGGGATCAAGTCCATTATAATCTTATGAATATTGCAGCCAAAGGGAGAATATATTGTAATCCAGAGATTCGAGATAACATTTTAGCAGCCTTGAGCCCAAAGAATATTAAAAAGATAGTAAAAGACTTATTAGAAAGCTATTAACGTATTTCTTATTAGAATACGTCCTTTAATATTTATAGTTTGATCCCTTCGAAATAGATCTTGTAAGTGACATTCAAATACTAATGAAATTCCTATTCAATTATGTATCTTTAGGTATAAAGATCAATAATGTTAAGTACAACTCTCAATATTAGAAAGTCAATTAACAAAGCTTTCTTAAAAGTCAAACCAGATAGATCTCAAATTGAAGGCTTTAAGACCAATCTTTCCTATTATCTCGATCAAATCAAGGAATCTGAATCAGAGGAATTTCACAAGAATATCATCTCTGAATTTCTTAAGAACACTTACTATAGCCAAACCCATTACATAAATACCAAAGGAAGAACAGACCTAGTAATCTAATGCCATGGTAGCTAGCAATAAATCATGAGTAAATCCAATAAAATAACAGTCGTCACGAGACGAAATATTGCTGATGAATTACATGTTAATCAGTTATGGTATAATGGCAGATTAGATGAACCTGATTTTTTATGCAGACTGTATGATTTGAAGGAATTACCTTCAAGAGATTACAGGTATAAGAATGCATATGACGATATATATCAGCATATGGTAATGAATACTGACTGGCAACTTGATTGGATATTTACAGATACTAGATTTAATCTTATGCATGCATCTGATGAAGAATATTTAAGATTTTTATCAGAAACCCTGCATCCAGCTGTTCGAAAGGATGAAGCGGAAATCTTAACAATTCAAGAAATATTTAATAATCATCTTGAAGCCGATGGATTTGAAATCATTCAAACCAGCGAAATATCAGGAAATCCCGTTTTTGAAGGAAGACAAAGAGTAATTGGAAAATCGCATTTAATCGCGAAAAAAGCTGAAATAAAAAAGTATTTAAATACTGAATATGTTAACAATAAAATAAATCTGATGAATGAGGCTGTTACTAGAGATACTGATTTGGCTATTGGTACGGCAAAAGAATTGATTGAGACAGCTTGCAAGTCAATACTTAAAAAACACGGAATAGAAAGTGACCCAGATTGGAACTTAGGTAAGTTATTGAAACAGACATCTCTGAAATTGAATTTTAAACCTAAAAGGGCTACAAATCCTGATAAAGCCGAAACTTCAATAAAACAGATTTTAAAGGGGATAACAATCTTAATTAATGGCGTCGCAGAACTAAGAAACGCTTACGGAACAGGTCATGGAAAAGAATCCGAATTTCAAATGCTTGAATCAAAATATGCTAAACTAATTGTTGGAACGGTATCAGAATTAGTGATATTTTATTTAGCAACAGATGGAGAAGATACAGAATTGGTTTAAAATAGCCCGATTTATAATCACCTGCAGGCCGATTTATAAAATCATTAACGAATTCATCAACCGAATGCAAATAGCCCCTTCAGAACGTTAATCACTAGAGGCTTGCCTTGTAAAAACTTGGTACCAGTAATACTTGAAATACAAATTTCCATCAAAATTTTATCACTGCAATTCCTTAACGATTATGTATCTTTAGGTATAAAGATCAATGATGATAAGTAATACTCTCAATATTAGGAAGTCAATAAACAAAGCTTTCTTAAAGGTCAAGCCGGATCAATCTCAAATAGAGTCCTTTAACTCCAATCTTTCCTATTATCTTGATCAAATCAAAGAATCTGAATCTGAGGAGTTCCACAAGAATATCATTTCTGACTTCCTGAAGAATACATATTACGGGCAAGATCATTATATAAATACCAAAGGAAGAACTGACTTAGTGATCCACAATGGGAAGGACTCAAAATCTTCAGTTGGTGTTCTTATCGAAGCCAAAAATCCATCAAATAAATCTGAAATGCCGACTGTTAAGAACATCAACTCAAAGGCATTTCATGAATTGGTATTGTATTATTTACGAGAAAGGATTTCAGATGGGAACCTGGAAATAAAGCATCTCATTGCTACAAATAATTATGAATGGTTCATTTTTAATTCCAATGAATTTGAGAAGCTATTTGCTAAGAACAAGAAACTCGTCCAACAATTTAATGATTTCGAAGAAGGTAGGCTATCTGGAAAAACGACAGATTTCTTTTACAATGATATAATCTCTCCGTTTATTAATCAAACTGAATCTCAGATATCATTTACATATTTTGATTTAAGAGATTATACAACGATGCTATCCTCAGAAGATAGTGCTTCCCTAATTCCTTTATTCAAGATATTCTCTTCTGAGCACCTTCTGAAGCTCCCCTTTATCAATGACAGTAATACACTAGACCGCAGCTTCTACAATGAATTACTTCATATTATTGGTCTTGAGGAAGTAAAGGAAAAAAGTAAGAAGATAATTAGAAGGAAGATTGGAGAAGATAGAGATGCAGGTTCTTTAATTGAAAATGCAATTACGATATTGAATTATGAGGATTGTTTGTCTCAGATTCCAAATCTTAGAGATTACGGAGAAGATAAGGATGCACAACTATATAATGTCGCGCTTGAATTAGTAATTACATGGATCAATAGAATCCTTTTCATTAAACTTCTTGAAGGCCAGCTCTTAAGGTATCATAAAGGAGATCCCAGATTTAGATTCCTGGATTTTAAGACTATTTCAGATTATGATGAATTAAATAAGCTCTTTTTTCATGTACTTGCTGTCAAGGAAGAAGAACGAAATGAAATTGTTAAAAAGAAGTATTCACAGATACCTTATTTAAATAGTTCCCTCTTTGAGCCCAATGATCTTGAACATAAAACTATCCGCTTAAGTAATCTGGAAGATGATTATGATATCCCAATTATAAGCAGTACAGTATTAAAAGATAATACCGGAAAAAGAATAAAAGGGGAAAAACAAACATTAAAATATCTCCTTGAATTCTTAGATGCTTATGATTTCTCAAGTGAAGGTTCTGAAGGAATCCAGGAGGAAAGTAAGACACTAATCAATGCTTCTGTTTTAGGTCTGATATTCGAGAAGATTAATGGCTATAAAGATGGATCCTTTTTTACACCAGGATTTATTACGATGTATATGTGTCAAGAGACCATTCGCAGAGCAGTAGTGCAGAGATTCAATGAAGTAAAAGGATTAAAATGTGAATCACTGGATGACCTTTATAATCATATTGAGGATAAGAAAGAAGCAAATGAAATAATCAACAGTCTGAAGATTTGTGATCCTGCAGTTGGATCAGGTCATTTTCTCGTATCTGCATTGAATGAAATTATTGCAATCAAGTCAGAATTAAAAATACTTGCTGATAAAAATGGCAAGGTACTGAGAGATTATCATATTGAGGTAGTTAATGATGAACTTGTGATTACTGATGAGGATGGTGAATTCTTTGAATATCATCTAAGAAATCCAGAAAGTCAGAGAGTTCAGGAAACTCTATTCAATGAGAAACAGACTATAATTGAGAATTGCCTGTTTGGCGTTGATATTAACCAGAATTCGGTAAAGATCTGTCGGCTCAGGCTCTGGATAGAATTATTGAAGAACGCCTATTACAAGCCAGATTCTGACTTCACTCAGCTGGAAACATTGCCGAATATTGACATCAACATTAAATGCGGGAATTCCCTGATCAGCAGGTATCCTCTTGATGTTGACATCAAAATAGCACTAGCTAAAAGTAAATGGAGCATTGACAGCTACAGACTCGCTGTAATGACATACAGGAATGCTCAGAACAGAGAGGAGAAGGCAGAAATGAGGAGGTTAATTGAGGAGATAAAATCAGATTTTGAGAGTGAGGTATCCAAAAGTGATAAACGATTCCTCCGGCTTAATAAGCTTAAAGGGGAATTGTCAAATCTGACTGATCAGAATAGTCTGTTTGAGATGTCTCATAAAGAAAAAAGTGAATGGGAAAAGAAAGTCAAAAAGGTGACCTCCAATATTGATAATCTTGAGAAGGAGCTTGATGATATAAGAAATAATAAGATTTATGAGCATGCTTTTGAATGGAGGTTTGAATTCCCAGAAGTATTAAATGATGAAGGTGATTATGTTGGTTTTGATGTTATGATAGGAAACCCCCCTTACGGAGTTCAATTCAATTCGGCAGAGAAACAATTTCTCAACCAGACATATACGATGAATGAGGACATTTACACCTTGTTCATTGAACGCGTAATTAGCAGTTCGTCTCAAAATACTCAAATAGGCTTGATTATACCTATATTTTGGTTAACAGGAGACAATTATTCTAAAACAAGAAGCTTTATTGCAAGTAACTGTCAACTAAGAAAGGGGGTGATCCTACCTTATGATGTATTTAAAGATGCTTACATTGATACTGGAGTATTTATATTTTCTAAAGAGCTTGAATTAGTCAAATCTCATGTTTTTGAGTTTGGCCCAAGAGAGAATATTTCACTACAGCAATTACTTGATACAGAATATGATGTTATATTAAAGTCTGATTGGAACTTACCAAATGACAATAGAATTGTCTTCAATCCATTTTTAAGAAGTTTACTTAAAAAGATTAACAAGCTCCCGTTCTGTATTGAGGAAAATACTGAGTCTGTAAGAGGTATACTCGCAAGTGCAGAAGATTACTCAAATGAAAGAATCAATAAAGTTTATGAACCAGTTTTTAATGGCAGAATTGATAGATACTCCATTTCTTTTGGGAATGAGTTATATGTAAAATATGGAGATAATCTAAAAGAAAAACCAGGATCTTTCAATTATTTTGAAGGAGAAAGGATATTAGTCAGAAGAATTATAAGTAGACAATTCAGGGTATTAGGTACCATCACAAAAGAAAAATTTGTCAATAAAAAAGATGTTTATGTCTTTAAATCAATTACTCAAGAATTTAGCAATAAATTGATTCTAGCAATAATTAATTCTAAGCTTATCTCATTTTTAATTACAAGAGGAAAAACCTCAGCCAAAAAGGATGATTTTACTCAGATATCGTTAAAAGATATACGAGAGATAAGATTGCCTATAGTCTCAGGTAATGAATTAAAAGAAATTGAGGATTTAGTTGATAGGATTATAAATATGTTTCAAAAATCTGAAGGTGAGGGTATTATAGATCTGGAAAGAGAACTAGACCACAGAGTGTATAATTTATATAAACTGTCCAAGGAGGAGATTCAATTTATCGAAGAGTCTTATTTATAAAATGATATTACAGCCGAAAACACTAGAAAAGCTTAGAGATCTTATAAATGAAGAGTCAGAATACCGATCAGGACCTCGGTTGATTGAATTCTTTAAAGATTTTGGGTTTAATGATTCCTATGGTCAAGGTTTTCCTTCAAGATGGATATATACTGATGATCGATTATCAAAAATAAATGGCACTCCAGAGTTAGATAAGTGTATTAAGAAATTATTTGCACCTGTCAATTTTATAGGGAGGTTTTCAGAACTTGACGGATTTATTAAAGATTTCAACCAATATATTGCATTTGATAATTGGAAAGTTTTAAGAAAAGGAAAAGAAATAACTTTTAGTAAGGCTGATGAAATTGAATTTGATGAAAATAATGTAGATGTTAAGGAAGATGAATTTTTAAAAAGGGAATTTGAAGAAATTTCAATTGAGAAGTTAGGCCTGGATGGTGTGATTACTGAAACTATCAATTCTCGATTTAATGAAATTAAGAAATGTTTATCTGCAAAGGCTCCATTAGCTGTAATCTTTCTTTGTGGAAGTACTTTAGAAGGTGTATTACTCGGAGTTGCTTCACAATACCCAAAGGCATTTAATCAAGCAGAATCTTCGCCAAAGGATAAAAGTGGGAAAGTCAAGAATTTATCCTACTGGACATTAAGTAATTTAATCGATGTTGCTTATGAGATCGGATTACTCAAAGAAGATGTAAAGAAATTTAGTCACTCATTACGAGATTTTCGAAATTATATTCATCCATATCAGCAAGTTAGTTCTCGCTTTAATCCAGATGAACATACTGCGAAAATATGTTGGCAAGTTTTAAAGACAGCTATATTTCAAATTACGAATTACAAATCTGAACTACAGAGATAGAAATATTTATTGTTTTCCAATTTGCCATTGTCCATTCCATGAAATAGAATTTACTTACTAGAAAAAATGATCTACCAACTCAAAATTGAACTCAAAGGCATTAAACCAAGCATCTGGCGAAGAATCCAGGTCAACGACGATTACACTCTTAACGAGCTCCACCATATTTTTCAAATTAGTATGGGCTGGACAAATTCTCACTTGTATTCCTTAATAATTGACAATATCGAATATACAGTTAAGGAATACGATGCTGAATATGTTCAGTTCGCCAATGCGAGAGATTATACTATTGAAAAAGTTAGAATTGATGGAGATTTTGACTATCTGTATGATTTTGGCGATCATTGGGAACATCGGATTCAGATTGAAAAGAAGATTGAAGGAGAGCGATTAATTGACCCAATATGCCTTGGTGGTGAAGGAACATGTCCACCAGAGGATGTTGGAGGGATTAATAGTTTTATTGAGTTTGTCAAGATAATGAGAGATGAATCGCATCCAGAGAGAGAATCATACATCGAATGGTACGGCTCAGTATATGATTCCAATAAGGTAAATTTCGAGGAAATCAATGAGCAATTGGCAAATCTGGATCAGTATATCTATGAGATCGAAAATGAAGAATAGTAATGCTAATTACAGATATTTAATAATTATCTCTCAGCCATTATGATATTTAAAGACAAATTACTCGAGAAAGAGAGCTTACTTGAACCTGAATTTGAAAACCTGTTTTATACAGCTCTAAAGAATCAAGAACACCCTACTGATTTATTACTTGTTCATATAAATGGATTTTACAACTTTGAAATAGCTAAGTATAATGAAGTATCTGAAAAGAAATTTAATCCACATGTGATTGGGCCTGGACCAGATGGCCATTCTGAAGACACTCATTATAGGTTTATTAATAGTTATAGACAATCATACGTTAGTAAAGAAACATATCCCACATATTTGAAATTAATAGAAGATTACAAAGCAGATAATGATAAATATGAGGAGCTGATAAATATTGAAGAATTGTCGATTCAACTTGAGATGCTTGTTTATCTGAAAATTTGGGAATCAGATTCGATCATTAAAAAGTTTTATCAATTGGCAAGAATTTTAAATGGAGAAAAATATGATTGGTATTTTAAGGTTGCTGAATCCTCAAGAGATACTAAGAGTACAGGAACCAGACATGAGATAATTCGAAAATTAATACGTGATAAAATTCGAACATATTGTCCAGGATTAGCTAATACAATCAAGAGTACATATAGTTCCCAAATAAGGAATACAATAGCACACTCTAAGTTCTCATTTCTAGGTAGAAATATACATTTACATACCTTTATCGAAGACGACCCCGCAAGTCAACTTAAACATTTGACGTTTGATGATTGGTATGACATTTTTCACAGCACCTATATTGACCTCAATTAAATGTTAGCACGATTTAAGCTTAAATTTACAGTATGGTGAATCAAAAGCGAAAGAGTGCAAAGATTAAGACTCAGATAGTCTTGGAGCTGTTAAGAGGCAGGC
>SDBS01006312.1_pt1 | contig 11534 bp, 8 predicted proteins | sample 2277091 | NCBI WGS metagenome assembly SDBS01 (sample SAMN10404972, study PRJNA504765) | marine sediment metagenome | isolation source: marine sediment core GS10_PC15, 163 cmbsf | place: Arctic Ocean: Southern Knipovich Ridge | collected 2010 | reverse complement strand
GACGATGAACAACTTGTTAGGAGACATAAAGTTTTAAGAGAAACTGGAGATAAAAGTATCCATCACTTTTTGTTCAGAATTAAAACGAAATCAGGAAAAATAAGATGGTTAGACAATGTTTCAAGAGTTATTCAATATCATGGAAAAGACGCTCTACTATCGACAATTACAGACATTACAGATTTAAAGGATATAGAAATGGAATTAAACGAATCTAGGCATACACTTGGCGAACGAGTAAAGGAGATAACTTGTTTATATGAAGTATCTAAACTTGTTGAGGACCCAAACATTTTTCTTGGAGATATTTTCAATGGTACTCTTAGCTTAATTCCTCCTGCATTTCAATTTCCAGAGATAACAACTGCACGAATTACCTTTGATGGTACATATTATAAACTAGGTAATTTTAGAGAAACAGAGTGGAAATTATCAACAACGTTAAAGATTGATGAAAAACCTTTGTTAATCGAAGTTTATTATCTCATAGATAAAAAGTTTCTAAAAGAGGAAAACGATATGATTAGGGAAATTGGAATTCGCTTAAAAGTAACCTTGGAGGAGAAAGAAACGCAAAATAGGTTAAGGGAATCTGAAGAAAATTATCGAATAGGGATTGAATCAAGTACAGATGGGATTGCCTCGTCTGATATGGAGGGTACTTTTGTTGATTTTAACAAATCATTTATTAAGATGCTGGGTTATTCCAGAGAAGAACTTTTTAAATTAAACTTTAGAGAGATAACACCTCCTATTTGGCATGAAATGGAGGATAATTTGATAATAGGTCAGCTTGCTGATGGAAAAGATAGCGGAATTTATGAAAAAGAATATATCCGAAGTGATGGAACAATTTTACCAGTGGATGTTAGGTTTTGGATTATTAAGGATGAACAAGGAGATCCAGTTAAAATGTGGTCAATTGTTAGAGATATCACTGAAAGAAAGAAGGCTGAAGAAAAAATTACTGATTTAGCAAGATTCCCATCCGAAAATCCACACCCAATTTTGCGATTAAATAGACATGAAGTTATGTATGTAAACAATTCAGGAAAATATTTATTGGATGTAGAAGAAGGTGATGGGATACCAAATACAATTCAACAGGAGGTTAAGAAAGCATTTACTAGTAACTCTGTAATTGATATGGATATTGAGCTTAAAGATAGAATTTATTCATTCACGATAACTCCATTTATTGAAAGAAATTATGTTAATCTGTATGGAATGGATATTACAGAGAATATACAAGCTGAACAAAAACTAAAAGAAATTAATAAGTTAAAATCAGAATTTCTTAGAAGAGCTTCTCATGAATTAAAGACTCCACTCATCTCGATAAAGGGGTTTTCTGATCTAATTCTTGCTTTACATAAGGATCAAATCAGTTCAGAAGTTATTTCTAAACTAAATGAAATAAATCGAGGTTGCGAAAGACTACAGAATATTATCAATAATCTTTTAAAGACATCCCGACTTGAATCTCCAGAATTAAGACCTAAAGCTCAGAGAGAAGATTTATCATTTCTTATAAAATTTTGCGTACATGAGTTGCAATCTCTGCTACAGGCAAGAAATCAAACTCTTGAATTAAATATAATTGATGGTCAATACGGTTATTTCGAGAAAGAGGAGATCCATGATGTATTCTCAAACTTATTGACAAATGCAATTAAATATACACCTCCAAATGGAAAAATAAGTATTAACACAGAAGAAAAGGGAGATCTCGTAATAATTTCTGTAAAAGATAATGGCATTGGTTTTACTGAAGAACAAGAGACTCAAATTTTTAAACAGTTTGGAAAAATTGAACGTTATGGACAAGGTCTTGATTTAGGAATAGATGGAACGGGTTTAGGATTATATATATCAAAAAGAATTGTAGAATCTCATGGAGGCGAAATTTGGATGGAATCAGATGGAAAAAGTAAAGGGAGTACATTTTATTTTACGATACTATTGGCAAAATGATATTATTAATACTATAAATCCAATACTCCTCCCCACCCTAACTAGTAAATTCAAAAAAACATAACTTTATAATTTTCAATTGGATTTACAGAAGAGGAAAAGAATAAGATTTTTCAACAATTTGGAAAAATTGAGCGATATGGCCAGGGTTTGGATTTGGGAATTGGAGGAACAGGTTTAGGTCTATTTATTTCCAAAAAAATTATTGAATCACATAAAGGAAAAATTTGGATGGAATCTGAAGGAAAAAACAAGGGTTCCACATTTTTCTTTAGTCTCCCATTAAGTAAAGCTTAATTTTATTACTTATAATCATGATTTCGAATTAAGATGGATAAATTCATTAATTATAATAAATACCTTTTAAGTAGTGTATGACAGAAGAATCAACTGAAAAACTTGAAAAAATTCAATTAGAAGGAATAATTGTAAAAGATAGAGTTAAAATTTCAGATGAAAAAGGAATTGAAGAATTTTACAACACATCTTCAATTGGGGATATTGAACAGAATAATCAAGGTTCAAAAATCTTAGTACTTAATCCGGTTGAAGTTTTGCTTCTTTGTGAAAGAAAGAGAGTTTTATTATGGGAAGATAATGATAAAGACAAATCTCTGTTCGATTTTGAGAGCCTTCTGATCTATTTTACTCAATTTGATGATCGTCTTTGGCATAAATATATTATCTATAGCGATTTAAGAAAAAGAGGTTATATTGTTCGCACAGGATATGGGGAAGGATTAGATTTCCGAGTGTATAAACGTGGTGCTGATTTTAATAATGACACAGCCAAATTTTTAATATATCCTGTATTTGAAGGACAACCAATAGAATTGCGAGACTTAGATAAAATGTCTAGGGTTGCAATGAGTTCTCGAAAAGATTTAATTGTAGCTACTGTTGATCGTCTTAGTAAGCCTATCTACTATTCTGTAAAGAAATTTGAAATATTAAATAAAGAGGAAGAAACAGATTAATTCGAGACAACACATACATTTAAACATCAACAGAATCAATTTCTTTTAACACAAATTAATCCAAAAACATATTATTTTATATGTCAGGAATGAAAAAAGAGATGAAGGAAAAGATTGCCAGATAAGTTTACCTGTGACACATCGATAATCCTTAATGGCCAAATTCTTAACTTAATTGAAGATGGTGAATTAGGAGAAAAACCAGAAATTTATATTTCTAATATTGTTATCGCTGAAGTTGAGTATAGAACAAATATTAATAAGGAAATCGGCTTTTTTGGATTAAATGTATTAAAGCAGATACGAAAATTCCATATGGAAGGATTAATCACACTTCACGTTGTTGGGATGCGTCCTACCATAAATCAAATAAAGATGGCACCAGGAGGTGAGTTAGATGCTTTAATAAGAGAAACAGCTCGTGAAAATAGAGCGGTACTTATTACAGCGGACAGAATTCAAGGAGATGTTGGCGTTTTTGAAGGTTTGGAAGTTCTGTTTGCGTGGGAAAAAAAGATTCAAGAAAAGCAAGAATCACTTACTCTCAAACTGCTAGATTACTTTGATGATACCACGATGAGTATCCATCTTAAACAAAATTTACCTCCCTATGCTAAGAAGGGAGCTCCAGGGGATTGGCATCTAGAAATTATTAGAGAGGAACCAATAAGCTCTCAGTTAATTGAGGAGATAATTCTTGAAATAATTGAAAATGTAAGAGATGATCAACACTCTTTTATCGAAATTGAAAAAAAAGGGGCTATTGTTGCTCAGTTACGTGAATTTAGAATTGTAATCACACGACCTCCTTTTTCTAAGGATGTAGAAATCACTGCTGTAAGACCGCTTGTGAGTTTAGAGTTATCTGATTATTCAATTGATAGCAGGCTTAAAAGAAGGCTAGAAAAAGCTGAAGGAATATTAGTTTCTGGACCACCAGGAGCAGGAAAATCAACTTTTTCGGCAGCTTTAGCAAACTATTATTTAGGTCAAGATAAAGTAGTAAAAACACTTGAAAGCGTAAGGGATTTACAAGTTAGACCCGAAATTACTCAATATACCAAATTAGAAGGAAGTCTTGAAAATTCAGCAGATATTCTTTTGTTAGTTAGGCCAGATTTCACAATCTTTGATGAAGTTAGAACTACAAAGGATTTCGAGATTTATTCTGATTTTCGTCTATCTGGAGTTGGTATGGTCGGTGTAGTACATTCATCTTCTGCAATTGATGCAATTCAGAGATTTATAGGGAGAATAGAGCTTGGAATGCTTCCATCAATAATAGATACGATAATATTTATTGAAGGAGGGGATATTTCAACTGTTTTAATCTTAAAAATGACTGTAAAAGTACCTCATGGTTTCAGAGATAAAGATCTTGCAAGACCAGTTATGGAAGTGAGAGATTTTAAAGACGATCACTTAGAATTCGAAATTTATAACTTTGGAAGTGATGTAGTTGTGAATCCTGTTGGTCATAGAAGTAAAAATATATCAAGAAGTCAATTTAAAGGAAATTCGGCATATACTAAGCGAAGAGATGAAAGAATAGAATTAGAAATAGAAGTTAAAAAGCAAAAAATTATGATTAAAGCAGATCCTCGATTCGCTAGCCAAAATATTTCGATCTATGGAGAAAAAGAGCTTATATTTACTGGTTCATTAAGTAGAAATAGCGATATGTCTCTTTCGTTTTCAAATAAAGAAGCAAGGAAAATGCTAAAAGTTATTGACAGTAGTAAAGATATTTATGGGAAGTTAAGATAATTTGAATTCTATTAATATCAAAATTCAATTAAGTTATTCTTCTTTAAAATTATTAATCCATCTAATGTCCATATAGGTCTCCACCAAGGAAGATCCTGATAAATTATTTTAAGACCACCATCTTCTTGAAGACCATTAAAAAAGTTATCTGTTTCTTTTTTGATAACCTTTTTATCCACAATATCGAGAGCATGATACCAATGTCGACCAAATAATGGATAATGTTCCTTATTTTTCTTAAAAATACTCGGTAATTGGTCGATAATATGTTGTAGCATCTTTTTTTCCTCTTTGTTTTCTCCTAAGTATTTCAGATATATAAAATAGGGATAATCATAAATTTGGATTTCCTCAGGAATTTGAGTTTTTACATAAAAGGATCTCACTTTAGAAAAGAAGGTTTTATCTTCAAATCCAAATTTCTTTAAAAACGCTGCAACAGCAAATATTCTTTTATTATCATGATTTTTCCACCAAGGTTGATAAGGATATTCCTCAAGGTTTCCTGGAGGATGATCTATATACCCTTCACTGTTTTGTGAATTAACAACCCATTTAGCTATGTTAGAAACAATATCACTATTTATACTTCCTAATAAGTCTAAAATATAAAGAGCAGTTTCAGCACCTATTGCAGTACTATCTGGACATAGTATATCCGGTTCAATTCCATTTCCAAATCCGCCATCACTATTCTGATAACCTATTAATGCTTTAATAACATTTTTTTTCAATCCATCTTCAAAGAAATATGAAAATAACTTTCTTTCAAGCAATCGTCCATTTTTATAAATGAAATCTTTTACATTTTGTAGCTGCTTTTTTTTCAATATTGACATGAGAAATTCACTAAATTAATTATTAAATCTATAAAAAAAATGGGTTTAATTAATTGGAAAAATTTTACCTTGAATCTAATATCTTCTTAACTCTCTTTACTATTGGAGGGAGTACATCTTCAATTAAATCATCAAATCTAAGATCTACAATGTCATCATAAGGAGTCTCTCCTTTATTTAAAATTATTAACTTTGCTCCCTTGCGTTTTGCATAACCAGGCATATTTGCCGCAGGAGTAACCACTAAAGAGGAGCCTATTACAAAAAATACATCTGCTTCTTCTGATCGTCTAACAGATTCTTCAAGTTCATCATAAGGTAATGGATCACCGAAATTTACTATACTTGAAATAATTCTTCCTTGGCAATGGGGACAAGTAGGCTGTCCTTCTCGAACTGGAGTAGTTCTATATCCGTTATTCCATATACTTTTGTCCCATCCTGCTTCCTCGAATAACATTTTTTTATTGCATGACAAACATTTCAAGAAAAAATGATTTCCATGTAGCTCTGCAAGTTTTTCAAAGGGTATTCCTGATTTAGCGTGTAATCCATCGACATTTTGAGAAATAAGATAATCTAATTTCCCTATTTCTAATAATTCGACAATCGCATAGTGATTAACATTAGGTTTTACTTGATCAAATGGGATCTGCGGTTTTTTTGGAGGTAATCCCTTATCTCGTCTAGTCCATACACCATCTGGACCCCGATAATCTGATATTCCACTTGCCGTGGAAATTCCTGCTCCAGTAAAAACTACTAATTTATTGGATTCAGCAATCCAATCTGCAGTTAGGTTTATTTTTTCTTCTATCTCCATAAAAAACATTAAAAAATCGGTGTTTAAAAAACTTTTCTTATTAGTTATTTAATTACGCTCTCTCAAGAAATCTGACTGATATTATTAATTTATTTTACTTTTCAGTACTTAGTCAGAGATAATAAAGATTCTAAAAGAATTTGAAAATTACTCTCAAGATCATAATAAGAGATCATTTCATAAGGTTCCTTTATATTGCTTAAATTTCCTAAAGTATGAGAATCACATCCTACTGCGACAGGTATCAGATTTTCTTTTACCTTCTCAAAAAATGATAGGTTTTGAGTAGAATAAAATTCTGAATACCTTGGATTAAATTCGAAATATATATTATATTCTTTAAGGAAATTTATTAAAAGGTCTAGTGAGCCATATAGAAAATTCGACGGATCGAAGTGAGCTAATCCAATTAATGGAAGATCTCTTGCATCTAATAATGATTTTTCCCAATAATCGATAAGTTTCTTTATAAAGGGAATGGATTCTATATCTTCCAGATATTCAAATAAAATTAAGTCAACTTCACTGATGTTAATATATGTTTTTATGAACTTCTCGGAGCTACTTAAATCAACTTCTAGTCCTTTAATCAATTTTAAACTGTGGTTATTCTCTTTTAAAAAATTTTGACAAATTGAGAGTTCTTTAAAATACTCAGATAGTTTTTCGGAGTTTTTAAGTGTCGACACCCATGCTTTCCATGAATTTGTGAAATGATCAGTTATAGCTATATAAGTTAATCCAAGTTCTAATGCTCCTTTCACAATCTCTTGAACGTTATTTTTTCCATCAGAATAATTCGAATGAATGTGAAGATTGATTTTTGGAAAAGTCAATGTTATGGAATCCTTATAATTTTATTAAATATAAGCATTAGGAGCTCAAATTCCTAAAGATTTAGTTGTTCATTTAGATTTTCAACACTTTCTTTAACTTCTTGGATTCGTGATTCAATTTCAATAAGCTGTTGTTGCTTATCAGATAATTGAATTTTATACTTTGTAAGGAGTTCCTCATAAGTTTCTCTCTGTTTCTCCATTTCAGGGAATCCTGAATGGTATTCCTGCATCTTTTGATCAACTTCGTTAATTCTTCTTTCTTTCTTATTGATCTGATCTGTCAGTAATGTCTTTTCTTCTTCTTTCGCTCCAATTTCTGTGTTTGAATGCTCTAATTCAATTTTGTTTCTTTCAATTGAGGCTCGTAGTGTTTTATTTTCCGCTTGTTGGCTTTTAAGTTTTTTATCAAGTGTCTCACTTTTCTCATTTTGTTTTTCAAGAAGATCTTCACTATTTTGGATTTCTTTTTTCATTTTTGCTATTATCGTTCTTAACTCATCTTGAGCAGCAATTTTTTCTTTCACTGAATCAGTGAGGACGATTAGATCTACTTGCCTAGTTTCATAAGTTTTTACTAACTGTTCATTATTTTTTAATAGTTCTTTATATTCATCATCCAAATTCCCTTTACTCTCTTCAGTAATTTGAAACCTTTCTTCAGTATTTCTCAACTCTTCAGTTTTTCGGTTATACCTATCTTCTAATGCTGATATGGTCTCTTCTATTGCTGTAAGGTATTGCTCTTTATCATCTATTTTTTTTATGACAGTATCGAGTTTTTTCTGTGCCTCTAGTGTTTCTTCACTAATTTCTTCTATTGCTTTTTTTCCAAGTTCTTTTTTCTCAGTGATCACTCCATTAGTAATAGTTACTGAAATATCTTCTATACTATTCTCAAACATTTTCAATTTTTTATCCATCATATCTCTTGAATTTTTTGCTTTAGATAAAAATACCTTATCTACTTTTTTATCAGATTTGTTTTCCTTCTCTTCTTCAGATCTATACTCGTCTGTCATAATATTTGGTTTATGAATAGTGGATTGTAATTTTATTCCCTCATTTAGAATTAGAAATATAAAACTTTAATTTGAATTTATTTGTTCAAATAGATGTTGATATAAATAAAAATGTTCTTTATCCATTTTGTACATCTTATTACATCTTATGAAATATTAGATATTTAAATTTTGATTTTTTACCTTTTTTTTCTGAGAATCTGGACAAATTCTAACACTCTAAGGATAAATTTTATAAATAATAGTGGGTTAATGAGTTTTTTTTTTATATTTAAGAAATTAATCTCTTTCCATTAATTTTAAGGTATCTTTATATGATGTAGTTGCCATTGGTCCAAAAAATTCTACTTTTAATGCCCCTACAGCATTTGAAAATAATCCAATTTTATGTAAATCCCATCCAGCTAGATATCCTACAATAAAAGCACCATCAAATGAATCTCCAGCTCCGGTTGGATCTTTTTCATTTATTAAAAATCCTTTAATATAAATTCCTTCAGGATTTTCTGAATTAAAGATAGTACATCCATCTTTCCCTTGTTTTAATCCAATGATTTTTGGTCCCATTTTGAGTAACCTTTGACAAGCTCTTTTAGGATTGCTCACACCAGCAATTATTTCAGCTTCTTCTCCACTAGGAAGAAAAATATCTGATTTTTCTAAGATAGGTAAGCAAATCTCTAATATTTCTTCTAAATTTAACATATCTAGTCTAATATTAGGATCAAATGATATTATTACATTGGGATTTTTATTTTTTGCTAAAGTTATTGCTCTATAACAAGCATTTCGAGAAGTTTCACTAATGAAAAGTGCACTTCCCATAATATGGAGAATCTTCACATCCTCAAAATAACTTTCCTTTACATCCATAGGAGATGTTTCTCCAGCAGCTCCTTTAGCAAATATAAATTTACGAGATCCATCAGAATTATACTGATTAAATGCTATTCCTGTGGTTTTGTCATTTAAAAATCTTATTTGAGAAATATCAACACCATCCTTTTGTAACCTCTCTATTATACATTTTCCATACTCATCACTTCCAACTACTCCAATATATCCAGTAGTGAATCTGAATGGTTTTGCCAAACGAGATACGGTGTCAATAAAAATAGCGGGAGCGCCACTAGGGTAAGGTCCTTTATATGTAGCTCCAATTATCCCATGTGGAATATCTACCTCAGTTCGCATCATTTCAACAAGTAATTCCCCTAAACAGATTATTTCAGGACTCATAATTTTAAAAATTTTAAAGTTTATTTCAAAACACTAAGGATAGATGGATAAATAATATGCAAAATCTCTACACATTGTTTTATCCTTAAAAGCATTATTTAATGAATTTTTGTTTGAATGATTCTATCGTTGTTGAAATTTCATCTAATTGAAGTTTAATATCCTTAGGTGACATTTTTTTCATTTTATCAACATCACTTATAATTTCTTTCATTTCATTTATCCAGATATTCATAAGTATTTCTCTTTCTTTATTTTTAACTGCAATTTTAATTTCATTAGTTATCCATTCTTTTGCACTATCATATATCTGTTTTTTAAGCACATCTAATGTTATTTTGACTAAATCCTGTTGACTTTTTAGTTCTTCTATAACAGGTTTTAATTGATCTCTGAATTTTTCATTATCCTCATTATGTTTTTTTTCAATATCTCTTAATACCAATTCCTTAGTTTCAAACTCCTCTTTATTACGATTCATTTCATTAGAAAAATCTTTTCTCAATTCTGTTATTCTTTCTAATGTAGAATTAATTTTTTCTTCAATACGGGTAATATTATCATTAATTTTTTGTTCAAACGTATTGAATCTTCCATCAACTGCTTGGCCAAACTTTTTAAACCCATCTACTAATTTCTTATCCAAAATATCATACTTATCATTTAGATCCTTGTTAAATTTAGTCGTGATATCATTAAATTTCTGATTAACTCTAGATATTTGAGCAACTAATTTTTCGTCAAGTTTATCAAAATCAGACGTTGTTTGTTTCTCAATATTCTGAATGCTTTCATTAATTAGGTTTCTTAATTTATCGTTCTGTTCATTTATTTTTGCTTCTTGCTTTTTATCTTGATTATTTGTTTTATTTTCTAATTTTTCGATTAATTTAGTTAGTGTATCTTCCACCTTTTTAATTTGGGAGCCACTTCTTTCTTCGAGTTTATCGAGTTTAGCTTTATTTTCGTTTATATCTTTAATTAACATTTCTTCTTTACTTGAGATTTTACACTCACCTCTTCCTTTTCTATTTGATTAGCTGTTAATTTGATCTTTCCATTCCAGAAAACCCTTAGTTTCTCTGCCACGATAAACGGCTCTTTTTCCTGGATTTTCTTTTTCAAATCTATTATATAATTCTATTTTTGGATCTTTTTTTATTGGGGCAGATCCAATTTTAACTTTTTTAAGTTTTTGAGGCATTGCTTTCATTTTAGGTGTAGCTTTTACTTTAGCACTTTCAACTTTAACAAGAGTTTTCCTTAAATTAGGTGAAGCTTTCACCTTAACTTTTTCACCTTTAGCAGGAATTGGCTTTAAATTAACAGAAATAGCTTTAACTTTAGGTTTATATTTCACCTTAGCTTCTTCGACTTTGGCAGAAATTGTCTTTACTTTAGGTGCTGCTTTTACCTTAATCTCTTCGACTTTAATAGGAGCTGCTTTTACTTTAGGTGCTGCTTTTACCTTGACCTCTTCAACTTTAGCAGGAGCTGCTTTTACTTTAGGTGCTGCTATCACCTTAACTTCTTCAACTTTAGTAGGACCTGCTTTTACTTTAGGAGCGGCTTTTACTTTTGGTGCTGCTTTTACTTTAGGTGCTGCTATCACCTTAACTTCTTCAACTTCAGTAGGACCTGCTTTTACTTTAGGTGCTGCTATCACCTTAACTTCTTCAACTTCAGTAGGACCTGCTTTTACTTTAGGAGCTGCTTTTACCTTGACCTCTTCAACTTTAGCAGGACCTGCTTTTACTTTAGGTGCTGCTTTTACCTTAATCTCTTCGACTTTAGTAGGACCTGCTTTTACTTTAGGTGCTGCTTTTACCTTAATCTCTTCGACTTTAGTAGGACCTGCTTTTACTTTAGGTGCTGCTTTTACCTTGACCTCTTTAACTTTAGCAGGAGCTGCTTTCACTTTAAATGAGGGTTTTGCCTTAATTTTTTTAACAATAATAGTTGGTTCTTTTTCTTCAGACTTAGCTTCAACTACAACTGCTCTTGATTTAGTACTTATAATCCTTAATTCATTTTCTTCTCTATCAAATTTTATTAAC
>SDBS01006311.1_pt1 | contig 11535 bp, 8 predicted proteins | sample 2277091 | NCBI WGS metagenome assembly SDBS01 (sample SAMN10404972, study PRJNA504765) | marine sediment metagenome | isolation source: marine sediment core GS10_PC15, 163 cmbsf | place: Arctic Ocean: Southern Knipovich Ridge | collected 2010 | reverse complement strand
GTATATCCCAATAAGGGGGTGAAGTTATAGTTAATTGAACACTGTTGGAATTAACTATTTTCTCAAGGTTCATAGAATCATCATTTTTCATTATAGGATTGTATCCATTAACATCGAATAATGAAACTTTACTTATTCTATATTTAAAAAGTTCAATAAATTCATTTGACAGTTCAACACCCATACTATGCCTTTTTAAGTTTTTAGCACCAATTAAAGTAGAACCTGTGCCAGCGAAAGGATCAAATACTAGGTCGTTTTCTTTACTGTAAATGGAAATTAACCTTTCTGTTAGCATAGAAGGAAACATTGCTGGATGCTTCAATTCAATTTCTTCTTTGGATTTTCTAATATCTGACCAAATTGATATTGAATTTTGCAGCCAAGTTTTCCCATCTAATTCAGTTTTAAGATTTTTCACAATTACTCCAAGTTTTTACAAGTATATATACATATTTTTTACAACTGAAAAGATAATAATAAATCTGTTTTTTTTTCAATCTGTTTTTATTTTTTTAGCGGAAAATCTCTGATTTTTTACCTTTGATATCTTGGCGATTCTCCTGCATGACATGACACGATTTACCTCGCAGCCTACTCCGAAGTAGTTAATTCCACCTGCGGTCACAGGTTTATTTCTTATCTGAAAGCTGTTCAATAAGCGATAAAAACTCTCTGACCGGGTAGGTATTTCCATCACACCCGGTAATCGTCGATGTACCGGCAGCGTTGAAACCGGCAACTGCAAGCGCACAGGCCACATCGGGCCTGCTGCCGGAATCGAGTTCACCGCCCTTCAGTTCTTTTCTGCCTCTGAGCACGATACCGTCGGTGTAATCGCCCACATTTACACCGAGTTTTTCCAGCCCGCGGGCAAGGAGTTTAAAGGCTTCCCTACCCGCAACGGGAACGACCGGTATATCGACGATGACAGTTTTCCCTCCGGCAGAAGCTGCCACAGCAGCTAAAATAAGCAGTTCATTCCCCATAGTGTGAGCATGCCCGGGGGAGAAATGCACACCCTTAATCCCGCCCCATTTCACCTGAATGTCGGCAGTATCGAATAGCCGCCTGTCTTTGGTCGTTACGGTTTCTATATCTGCTTTCATGCGGCGCAGCGAATCGAAAAAACCGTTCCGCTCTCTGTCCCAGAAAACACCTTGAATCGTAATGTCGGATCGCTGTGTTATCACCGCACAGCCTGCAAGTGCTGCGGCAAGCGTCATATCCCCTGGAATTTCGATGTGATCCGAAGGTTTCCCCGTCCACTCGAAACGCCGGATCTCACGTGGCTTTTCTCCCGAGGCTTTGACCATACGGCGTTCCAGTTCGGCCTGACGGTCATGTACGTTTTCCACCGGTTCGATATCGAATCCGAGCGCTTCCATGACTTTTTCCGCTAACGGTAGCACCTCGTGGATATATGAGATCACTACAGGGCTTCGAGCCGCCAGCGATGCTGCGAGCACCGACTCGAACGCCCATTGAGATTCAACTTTTACCGTCCCGGATGGCGCAAACTCTGCGCCGGTTATCACGCAATCATCGCCATCCTTAGCAACACTGTCATCATCGAGGCCAAGAGCGGTCAGTATGTCGACGAGCGGCTTTACCACACGTGCCCGCGATGATGCCCCGCCGGTAATCCGTACCAATTTCGAGGTGAAAACCGCACCTGCGACAATACAGTGAAGGATGCCGTCGGAGAGAGTATCATCGATCACTATATCGCCTTTCAGCCTCACACCCGTAAAGGAAAAGCCGTCGTCATACCGCTCTCTTACCGCACCGTGCCGTTCAAAAAAATCACCTAAAGCTGTGACTTCATGAGCGCCGGACGGATTATTGACGGAAATTCTCTCTTCCATTTGCATGGCTAAAGACATGAGCGTGAGTGTAAGACGTAAATCGCCGGGTACCTGTATCCTGCCCTTAAGAGGCCCGGAAGATGAAACGGTAAAATTCACCTTACCTCCTCATTCGGGCTGTGTAACCGATATCGGTGAGATGTTCGATTGCCTGTAATGCTTCGGTTTCCTGACTGAAAGCGAGCCGTATCGTGCCGCCTTCTCCCTCACGGACTTTCAGAACCTCGATATCTTTTATATTAATGTCGGACTTGGCAAGCTCCGTCCCGATCTCTGCAATGACACCGGGCCTGTCCTCTACAACCACAAGGACCTCGAACAGCGCACGCATGAAGCCCTTAGTATCCTTTGGAATAGTCGCACGAGTAATATTGGCAACCTCGAAATTCTCGCCCAGTTCGGTTGTTCCGATCCGTTCTTTGATGTGCTGAAGGTGTTCGATGAAAGCATCGATTGTCTCTTTTATTACTTTGTCGTTGGTACTGCAGATGTCATCCCACATACTGAACGGGCTCGATGCAATCCTGGTCATATCACGAAATCCACCTGCGGCAAGTTTGAGATACGGTGCATCTTCGGCGTTTAGCTCACCCATCATTTCGACAAGCGTCACCGCGATCATCTGAGGCAGGTGGCTGACAGCGGCGGCGATACGGTCATGTAGGACAGCGTTCATGACGATCACCGAAGCGCCAAGGTCTCCGAAAAATCCGCTGAAGTCATTAAGCATTTCTTCCGGAACACCGTTACCCGGAGTCAACACATAGATAGCGTTCTGGAATAAAAAAGGATCAGCCGCATGGATTCCGCTCTTCTCTGAACCGGTCATCGGGTGGCCGCCGATAAAATAGACATTCTCGGGCAGCACCTGCGCGGCATGTTCGGTGATGGCGCGTTTTGTCGACCCTACTTCCGTTACGAGCACTCCTTCACGTAGCGACCGTGCAAGCACGCTTATAAGACCCTGAATACGGTGTATCGGTGTGCAGAGCACCACAAGGTCGGCGTTTGTAACAGCTTCATCCAGTTCTTCATACCCGTACCCTTCGGTTATCGCATCCATTTGCAGTGCGCTTTTTACCGCTGCACGGGAAGACACTCCGATGATGCGGGCCTCAGGGTATTTGCGTCTGACCGCAAGGCCGAATGATCCCCCTATCAGTCCGACTCCGACGATAACGATAGTATTAAAAGCAGTTTTACGTTCCATATTCATAGGAGTCAGGTTTAAGTTTTAAAGTTTAAAGGTCCCGTAGGGGCTGAACATTTTCAGCCCTTACTTAAAGTTCAAAAAAACAACATAATCCGATAAATTCATAAAAATCTTTTGCACCACAGAGAACACAGAGAACACAGAGGAAAAACATTATATAATTGAGAAAGCAAAAATATTCATTTTGAAGAACATATTGTTCTATAGATTCTTTGTAATAGCTTTTCTCCGTGATCTCAGTGCACTCTGTGGTGAAATTTATGAATAATCCAGGATAAGTGGCAAAGTGACAGAGTAACTGAGTAACTGAGCAAAAAAGATTGTTTCAGGTTTGCTGCATTTATCAGTGCTCATTGATGACAATGTCCTTAAACAGAGCTGCAGCGGGATTGCCGGGAGTGCCGCGCATACGGAAACAGACTTTACCTCCGGGAAGTTCCCCGCTGCCGGAATCAGTACCTTGAACAACCGTTGTACCATCGATTTTCATTATGAGATGTGAACCGTGACGGGCTATCTCAACGTCATGCCAGCGCTCACCGGCCACATTTTCAGGGGCTTCCGCAATAACCGTCATACCGGGCGATTTTACTATAAACGGCGGACGGTCATGGGCAGCGTTGTGAAAGGCGAAAATATAATTACTGACATTCCCCTCTGTCCAGAAACCCCAATTGCCGTCATAATCAGCCGGAATCTTGATGTCGCCCCCCGTTTCACTGTCTGAAGCGGATAGTATGACAACATTAACGCTTTCATAGGTCAGCGGCTTCACCTTGAAAGACACCGTCACATTCGTGCCATAGGATTTAGGAGACACGATTGTCACTCCTTTCGAGTCCTCACCCTCAGAGAGCCGCACTGCATTTTCGGTATCATCCACACTGACATCACCGATTCCAAGAAACTGCCATTTTGCCATATTGGCGACAGTGATTTTACCAGCGACTGTCGTAGATTTAACCTGTGAGCCGGCCTGTGTCTTTGAATCCGAACCGGATTGTGAACCGTCATCAGATGAACAGCCAATGGCAAAGACGACGGGAAGCAGCAGGCACAGCAAACAGTTCTTTTTCATGGGAAATATCCTTTCTCAGAATAAAATAATATAAAAACTGGTAAAGAAATATTATGACTGTCGATGCAATAAGTTGCCCAGGGCTTTCTTTATTTTTCCCATTCCGCCTTGCGGTTCTTCCTCTTCCTCGTCAAGATGATAATAATATTCATTGTATTTGTAATCAGGATAATCGAATCCCTGGTCGCTCCTCATACCGTTGAGAACCACTCCGACAACACGTGCTTTAACATTGTCCATCTGGACTTTGGCACGTTTTAAAGAGCCACGGGAAATTTTTCCCACAGCATACACGAGCACAACACCATCGACTTTTCTTCCCATCACCGCAGGATCAGTGGCAGGAAGCACAGGAGTACAGTCAAACAACATCATATCGTACTCTTCACGGGCCTCACGGATAAAGTCATCCATGCTTTCACTGTTGAGCAGTTCCGATGGATTGGGGGGAATTTCGCCGCAGGTAATGATGTGCAGGTTGTCAATTCCCGGAGTGAGGACTATATCGCTCATACCCAGTTCACCGGTGATGATATCGGTGACTGTTTTGATGCAGTCACGCCACCGGTAACTTCCGAGTATAATCTCACTGAGTCCGCGTTCACGGTCGAGGCCGAAGATACGGTTCAGTTTCGGCTTGCGCATATCACCATCGATAAGCAGCACGCGGTTGCCGCTCTGGGCCATGGTCAACGCCAGATTAACCAGTGTCGTGGTTTTTCCCTCACGAGGCGATGATGAAGTGAACATGAGCACTTTGGCTTCCCGTTCGAATGAAATAAACTGAATATTTGTCCGTAGCGCCCGGTATGATTCGGCAAGCGTGCTTTTCGGGGCATGCTTGATAACAAGCCGTGCATGCTCTTCAGACATTTCGTGGTCACTCTCGATTCCCTTGTATTTTTTATCTATACCATATCTGTCTTTGAGCTCGTGAAGCTCAATCTGAGGGATAAGGCCGATAACCGGTATTCCAAGATAGGTCTCGACATCCTCGATTGTACCGATGGATGTATCGAGGGCCTCAAAAATGAATCCGAAAACCAGCCCCAGAATCATTCCCAGAAGCAGCCCGATAAAAGTTACGGAGTATGCCGATGCAACAGTATTGACCGGTATAGGATCGATTACGGCGGGTTTTATTATGGTGACTTCATCGATATTCTCCGATTTTTTTATCTGAACAGCCTGCAGCTTGCTAATGTATTCCATATACTGTTCCTCAAGCACATCGATATCGAGTTCAAGCCTTTTAAGATCTTCTTCCTTGCTGTTGACATCTAAAAGCTGCCTTCTGAGCTTATCCGTAACTAATTTCAATCCCTCTTTCTGAATTTGTATGAGATTACGGGTCCCTATCAACTGGTCAAGGAGTAATTTTTTCGTGTGCTCGATTCTGTTTATTACAGCCTTTACCTCAGGATGCTCGTCAGTAAAATATTGGATAAGTTCGTCACGCTTTGAATAATTACTCAGGAGTTCCGAATAATTCTCTCTGAAAACGATGCCTTCTTCTTCTGCAAATGCACTGGAGATCACCGAATCATCGATTGACCCGTCCTTCCCAATGTGACCGATCATTGTCCCGAACGAGTGCTCACGTGCGACAAAATCGTTCATACGGCGGTTAACATCCCTCAGGTCCTCTGAAATCGTATCGTTCCCATAGTATGGCAGCAAAGTATCATGGTCGGCGGAATATTGCTGAAGTTTGATTTTTGCATTATCCATACCGGTTTCATTTTCTTCAAGCTGGTTTTTCAGATACTCTATTGTATTGTCAATGCGTTTGTTGACTTCATCCCGCCTGATGTCCTTATAGGTTTCGGCAACGAGCTGTGCAAGGTCCCGTGCTTCAACCGGATTGAAACCTGATGCATGAATTGTTATTATGTTGGTATACTCAAACCTTTCGGCATCGACCATGTCGGTAAGCGTATTGACCACACTCAGGAGATCAGCATCTTTTCTTATCGTTTCATTATCGTCTGTCGGTTCGACTGTGTTGATTCTTCGCGCCACTTCAGCCATTACAGGAAATGATGTTATGGTCTTGACTTCCGTTTCAATTTCATCGGTGCTTGTATACCCGTAGGAACTCATCAAGAGTTCGTCCCTGCTTATTACCTTATCGATTCGAATGGTTGCGGAAGAGGCAAAATAGTCTTCAGTCGTTCTCTCCTTGAATTTGGCGAAAATAAATGAGAAAACCGCCATGGTGATCATGGAAAACAGAATTATCGATCTGCGCTTCCTGATTATGCGCCAGTAATCCCTTATATCTATGTCATACTGTGCCATGTAACCACCTCGTTGTATACGTACGCTTTTTCATACACCGGATCTAATCCTTCAATGCCCAGTATAAAGTATAGGTATATACAATCGTTGAAATGATACTGAAAATTGTCGACAAGAACTGTAGAAGCTGCGGAGTCCTGCTCAACGGCACATAAATCATATCACCATCCCGCAGAACATAATTGAGCTCCGATTTGCCATCGTTGAATATCTTTTTCAGGTTTACTTCCAGCACATAGGCTTTTCTTCTTCTGCTAATCCTCAGTATCCTGACATTCTTGATATCCGCCTCAGTCACCCATGAGCCGGCTGTTACCAGCGCATCGAGAAGCTGTTGCCCGTGCTGAAGTTCATAAACACCCGATTGGTTTACCGCTCCGAACACTATGACGGAAAAATCCTCTATGCCGGGTACAAATACAATATCACCGGGTTTGAGCAGGAAATTCTCTTCGTTCGTGGGATTTTTATTTACTTTCCTGTAATTAAAATACCGTATCGAACCATCTCTCGATATTACCCGTACCGAATCCTCATGGGCATTTTCAAGCGGCCCGCCTGCCCGTGCAATAAGTTGCAAAACCCGTATGGGTGTATTCAGCTCAAAAGTCCTGTTGGCAATTCTTCCGTATGTGGAGACAGACTGGGAATAAGAACTCATAAGTGTTATGACAATCCTCGGTTCCTTGATATAGTTACGGGCAAAATCTTCGATCATTTTTTGCGCATCGAGAATCATCATGCCGCCAACTTCGACATCCCGTTCAAGAAAAGGAATGTAGATGGTTCCATCGCTCTGCACAAACTTTTCATATTCAACAGTTTGTTTTTCTCCGGCATAGACGACGATAGTCAGCCTGTCTAACGGACTGATCACAAATGTTTTCATCATGTCGCTCGCGGATGGTATACTTCCCTCGTCAGGAGAGGATACGGCAGGATTTTCCGCCGCATCCTGGGCATAACCGTTTCCGCACATAAAAAGAGCGCATACCATAACCATGCATGGCAGAGACTTTACAAATCGGGAGACAATATCATTAATTGACATTTCTTTCATGTGAGCTCCGCAAACTTTGAAATTTTCAATAATTTCATAATGTTTATGAGATGTTCGAAATTAATTGGTTTATCCATATAATCATACGCCCCAAGTTCCAGGGATTTTTTTGCAGTCTCTCCGGACGCAAATCCCGATATCATAAGTACTTCTGTTGAGGGATGGTTCTCTTTTATCTGTCGAAGGCATTGAATGCCATCCATGCCGGGCATACGGATATCGAGCAACACCACATGAGGCTTAAACTCTTCAATCACAGATAACGCTGTAATACCGCTGTCTGCAGTTTTGATGCTATCCCCCTCATACTGAAGTAATTCTTGTAAAATATCTCTGATGGAAGCTTCATCATCAACTATAAGAATTTTCAACGGGCCTTTTCCGGATTTTTCAGATTCCGGCATAATCTGCCTCTTCATAGAGTCCGGATAATTTAGACAACATTTTTCCGTAAATGGCCATTACATTCCTCGAAGTATTATTTTTTAACACTATATCGGCCCTCAATGCTTTTTCATCCTCAGGGAGCTGCGCCGCGAAAATCTTTTCGATCTCATCGGCAGTACGCCCATCTCTCGTTATCAACCGTTCTTTCCTGAGATGTTTTTCCGCAGTGACACATATGACTCTGTCGAACATATCCTGAATGCCCCATTCAAAAATCAGCGCACAGTCCACAACACCGTTAGCACCCTCCAACCGGATATCTTTGACCAACTCACGCAACCGTGCTATCAGTTTTGGGTGCACAATGCCGTTTAATTTGACGGTCGAATCGGGGTCTGCGAATGCCTTTCTGCCGAGTACGCGTCTTAAGAGTTTACCCTCCACAGACAGAATATCATCTCCGAAAACCTGTGCAAGTTCAATGAGAACGGCACTGTCATTCTCAACCACTTCGCGGCCGGTTTCATCAGCATCCAAAAGCTTCCATCCGTGCCGTCCGATTTCGGTGGCAAGTACCGATTTCCCCGAACCGGGGCATCCTGTTATGCCTAATATCATAAAAATCTATGTTTAAAGTTAATGGTTTGAGGTTTAAATAATTAACTACTACCCGCTGTTAGTTTTCAAAATCAGTGTCATCATTTAATCCTATTAATCCGTGATTCAGACAACTGTCCTTCGTTACATTTCCTGATCCGAGTCTTCATTATCTCTTTTCTTCTGTCTGTATCACGGATTTGCCTGATTGCACCGATTTCTCGGATGTTTTAAACGGTTAATAAAAATGGTTCTTCGCCAATGACAATATTCTCTTTTTTAAAAAATAACTATTTTTTATCACCAGTTAAATTGGAGAAGAACCAAAAGTTTAAACCCCTACCCTTCTTACTTCACCATTCATACTTCATACTTCACCCTTCAGCAGTTTTCCATCTCCGGTGCATCCAGAAATACTGGTCGGGATACCGGCGTATAATATCTTCCATAATTTTAGTATACCGTTGGGTTAGCGTTGTAATTGTATCATCCGGCAGAACGTCGACTTCCCGGAAAATCGCTTTAAAGCGGAACGGGCCGGTTCTCGCGGTCATAGTGACTACTATCGGAGCATTGTATTTCAGCGCCAGTTGAGCGGCTCCCTGCACCGTCGAAGCTTTTCTCGAGAAAAAATCTACAAAAACGCCATTCCTGCCTGCATCCTGATCGGATATTAATCCTATAACCTCACCGTTACGAAGCGCAGTAATGAGATGTTTTATCGATGCGCCGGCCTTTACAACCTTCACATTGAAAAGTTCACGGTTTCGATTGATGAATTTGTCGATATAACTGTTCGACTGGCTTTTCGCCACAACATTCATCTTTAATCCGGCGGGAGCATACGTCCCACCATTCATCTCCCATGCTCCGAAATGAGCGGAGACCACAATCACACCGTTTCCACGGGCTTGAGCTTTTTTAACAATTCCTATATCGGAAACATCGATATACTCGTGTATTTTCCCCCGTAATTTCGGCATAAGAAGCATTTCGATAAATGTCAGGCCGATATTGATATATGATCTGCCGGCGATTTTCCTCAGTTCCCGTTCATCCAGTTCCTGTCCCAGGGAATTCCTGAGATTGTCGAGGGTCACATTACGCCGCACTCTGAAAACATGATATGCGCAAAATCCGAGCACATTCATGATCCCATACACCGCAATTAACGGCATCGCCCTGAACACAGCACTGATTATTACAACGACGACATATTCAATACGGTGTTTCACTGCTTTGACGATGCTTCTTTTTCTCAAGCATACTCTCCGTGGTACGCCGTAACTTCCGGACTATTCAATAAAATAAAATTAAATAACCACGGAGACACTGAGACACTGAGATAGAAATGATTTTGTTATAAATATTTAGAAAACATGCTCTTTATTTTAATTATATTTATTAATCTCCGTGCCTCCGTGCCTCCGTGCCTCCGTGTCTCCGTGGTTCAAAGAAATGAATCATAGATTTATGAATTAATCGGGTTACCACACTACCTCAATAAAAAAACAGTTTTTTCCCTTAAAGTCAAGAAACTTAACGTGAGGAAGTGAGAAAGTGAGGTTGAGAGGAAGTGGCAAAGTGACAAAGTGGCAAAGTGACAAAGAGAGAAAGTGAGTAAGTGAGAAAGAAAAAGAAAAAGAAATTGAGAAAGCGAGGGAGATGCGGGTAGACAGATTTATTATAGTTCATGGGTTATGGGTTTCTATGCATGATACATCATAAATCCAGAATAATCATAACGATCTAAAAAATGTTTGATTTTTTTGGGTGAAGTGCATTTAATTGTAGTGATGGGCAGCCACGGTTGCTGAAGGGCAACTTTGGAAGTTGCCCCTACGGTTTATGACGTTGTATAGAAAATCGATGGATTCGATTGTATATCTGACATGTAAACCACGAGAAAATCATGAATCGACAGGGAATCGAAAATCAAATTAATGCAATTTCAGGTAATGAGCCTGTCCTGGAAAAACTGTATGAACTTCTCGACTCCGGAGAAGCTCTTGCAATGGTCGGCGCCGGAGCTTCGGCGGGGCTGTGGCCTTTATGGGACGAATTTCTCGGTGGCTTTGTCGATTTCAGCCTGAAACTGGGAAAAATCACTGATCCTGAAGCGGATTTTTTCAAACAGGAAGCCTCACAGAATCCACTGGAAACAGCACAGCAACTGCGAAATAAAATCGGTGAGCGTGAATATTTTTCATTTATAAAGGAAACGTTCAAAGATACAAATTCTCCGCAAACGGGCGACGCTTATACATCAATCCACAAAGCTTTATTGCAGTTGCCCATTCACAATTACCTGACGCTTAATTACGACGCCGGGCTGACCAACGCAAGAACTGCGCTTTATCCCAAGGCAACGACCTCATATTTTTTCTGGGATCAGGATGAAGCAAGAGATATTCGTGAACGGGGCAATAAACGGCTGGTTCTCCATGCCCACGGCCGTCATGATAGAGCCGACTCCATAATACTAACGCTTGATGATTACCGCAAAGCCTATGATACCCGTGCGTTTGTGCGGCTGTTAAATACAATATTCACTTATGACAAGCTGATTTTTGTCGGCTTTGGTTTGACAGACCCCTATATCAGGCAGCTTTTCAATAATATTAGCAAAGATTATAAAAATAGTCCATGTCAGCATATCGCTATTGTCGGCCTGGATGAAACCGAAATGAAGGCCGCAAACCTGCACAGGGAACGTGTGGAAATGGTCTACGGCGCCCGTGTTCTCTTTTACCCGTCGGAAAACCATCACAGGGCGCTGACAGACTGGCTCGGTATGCTGGTTGACAAATACAGCGCAACACCGGATAGTCAGGCTGCCGAGGATACAGTTCCGATACCTGCTTCACCGGAAATTACAACCGTTCTTCAGGATGCATACATTCACAGGCCCACCGATGATGAAAACTTTAAAGGCAGGGTACAGGATTTTGCCACAATAAACCGCTGGGCGAATGATCCCGCGACACGAATGATAGCTATAACCGGTATCGGCATTAGAATAATCGATCTT
>SDBS01006310.1_pt1 | contig 11538 bp, 9 predicted proteins | sample 2277091 | NCBI WGS metagenome assembly SDBS01 (sample SAMN10404972, study PRJNA504765) | marine sediment metagenome | isolation source: marine sediment core GS10_PC15, 163 cmbsf | place: Arctic Ocean: Southern Knipovich Ridge | collected 2010 | reverse complement strand
GGGATAGTATTGTAATAAAAAGTAAAAAAATACGATGTATAAGGGCTTGTTCGGAAGCTAAAACATAGATTAAATTCAAAAAGTATATACCGGTAAACAGGGGAAGCATTTTATGGATTTTTACAACATACAGAACCGGTAATAAACGTAATACAGGTATCAGACTTAAAATCTGGGCCAGTTTGGAGATAAGATTTGGGGCCCGCGGGTACAATTCTGGTGTTAATAGAAGGGTTACCAGCAAAGCAACTGAATAGGGATGGTTTAATATTTCCCGTGATATTTCTGCTGCTTCTTTATCCATGATTAGTTCATTTCCAAATCGTCGAAGGACCAGAAGAAAAGCTAAAATTATGATCAGGAGTGTAAAATGAACTAAAATATTACCTTTAAAGTTGTTATAAAAATCAGCAAGTGTCTCAGCATGTCTCTCAAAATTCCCGGAAAGATATTCTGAAAATCTCTGTTGTTCCTCCTTTGTTTCAAAAGCGTCCCAAAGTGATTTTGAATCGATACTAAAGATTTGCAATTTTTTATGAAGTAATAATTCATCGATTTGGGCAATAGTCACTTCTATTACTTTTACCTCATTAGAAACAATGTTTTGTAAGACTATAATTCCATCTAGCCGTTTTCGATACCTGGCCTGAACATCATTGATCGCCGTAAGCAACTCTTTAATACGGACAAGCATTTGGCTTGGTACTTTTTCTCCTTTAGCCGCAGTATAAGTAACCTCCCAGATCCTTTTGGTTTCCAACAGATTGATCCGATCTTTCTCAAGATTTTCTGAGCGCGTAACAAGATTATTTTTCCATTCGTTTAATTTAGCGAGATATGACATCCATTTTTTCTGTAAATCACCAAGTTTGCTCGTCGAGATTTTGTCAAGTTTCTGCATTTCCGGATCTTTTTTGAAATCATTTATAGTTTTAAGATACTCAGGGTATCTCTCCTCGATGTCAACAATTCTATCTTCAGGGTTTAGTGAAGCACTCATTTTTTGCAAGGTAGCAGTAATGGTTTCAGCTTCCTTAATAATATCAGCAGTCGGAATGGGCTCAGGCTTCTTTTTTTCTTCCTCTTTTTCCTGGGCATGGATCGCTGGTGCTAGAATCAACAAACAAACCATCAAAATAAATTGTATATTAATTATATTTTTACAAATCAAACGGTCTTTCATTTTGGGTTCCTTAAAATTAGAAATATGCTAATATATTATTATTTTTATTGAGTCGCCAATAATGTTATATTTGCCGGATTATAAATTTTTTTTTAGCCTGGATAATTCATAAAAATTCAATGTTTAAGAATATAAGTAACATATAATCAACGGTTTAGTTCCCCCTTTATTAAAGGGAAACTTTACTGTCGCTATTTGATAAATCTAAAATTCGTGGACTAATTATTAAATTCTAATCAAAGATTACAGGAGAGTTTTATGATACGTGTTTTTTCTATCGTATTGACTATTGCCTTCGTCCTATCGATTGGTTGTTCATCATCAGTCACTGTAAGAACCGATTACGATCCCGGAAAGGATTTTGCAAGTTACAAAACATACAAGTGGTACACTGGAAAACAACCAGATGATGAATTGTCAAAATATCCACTAACAAAAAAACGGATTATTTCCTCGATTGACAAAGCGCTCCAAGCAAAAGGATTTGAACTGGTTGAATCTGATGAGGCAGACTTTGTTGTCGTGATTCATGGTGGCAGCAAGGAAAGAATGCAGGTCACAAACTGGGGTGGTTATGGTTGGTATGATCCCTGGTGGGGGCCATATGGTGGTCGTACAGACGTCAGCTATTATGCAGAGGGTACCCTGGTAATCGATGTTGTCGATACAAAGGAAAAAGAACTTGCCTGGCGTGGTTTGGGAACCACAATACTTCAGGACCGTGATGCAGAAGGTGAGCAAAAGTTCTTAGATGCTACTTGTGATAAAATTCTGAAAGATTTTCCACCCACTTAGCTAAGAACATCCTGCCACTCAGGTGTCTTTTTTAACATGGCATTCGCAAAAGAGCATAGAGGCATCACCGATATTTGTTTTTCACGGGTATACTCAACCATTTTTTCTAAGAGTTTTTTCCCGATACCCTGACCTCTTAACGACTCATCAACCCCTGTATGTTCAATAATTAGTTTTGTGTCGCCCGCCATCACATAATCCATCGTTGCGACTTTTTGATTATTTAATTCAATATAGAACGAACCCTTTTTGCCATCAAAAACATGTTGTATTTCTTGCATGGTATTGTCTCTCCAGTTGAATCAATCTGATCTATTCATAGCGCCCCGAGGCCTCGGGGTAATCAAAAAATGTCCACGAATTACCCCCGTAGAACGGGGCAGGCCGAATTATCACGAATTAAAAAAATATATTATAAAAAATCCGCGGGAATCAGCGTTATCAGCGTTCTATAATTATCATGGCGTCTTTGTGAAATAAATAGTCTCACAGAAAGTAAAAATTTTGCTAATCGCCCCAGCGATCCGCCGCGGCGGAAATAACAAAGTTTTTGGCTATAATAGCATTAATATCTCTTCAAAATCGCTGACCCTCCCCCGGCCCCTCCCTGCAAGCTTGCAGGGAGGGGTGTCGAGCGCAGTGAGACGCGGTGGGTCATTAAAGGAGCAATACTATGGCTTTCAATTACAGATTTTACTAATTTTATAAACTTAAATGGAACACTGTCAATAATAAGCTGTTAGAATATATTTTGTATTTCAAATAGACAGAGAGTTGATTTTTGATAACGCAACTAACTAAATATATATTTCTGAGTTTTATTCTTTGCATATCTTCTTTGCATGCTCAATGGACTCTCACTACGGAAATGAACAGGGACGAGAGAAATCCGGGAATAGAAAACAAGGCTACCGTACCTGTCGATCCGGAATCAACGGATATTAACAATGAAGCAGATACACTAACTGTACATATTAGTGAAAAGGATTCAATCGAATTGCCTCTTGAAGAAACGTCGTTGAAAAAGGATATCCTCGATATGCTTCATGGTGCTATATTCAGGGATACGACAAACAAATACAATATATATGAATCGGACCTGATCGAAAGTGAAGAAAAATTTCACCCATACAAAGATCAAATCATTGCGAATATTTATTTAAAAAAAGTTCCGGTCTTTGGTGGTTCTGTTGATGATAGCCTGCAATTTACCGTATCCAAAATAGATAAATTTGGTAACTCTCTTCATATCGATACAAAAGATTGGGTGATCTATAATAATCTCCTATTTGAAGAAGGAGATAAGATACAGCCTTTTGAACTTGCTGATAATGAGAGGATATTACGACAGTTGTCCTTTATTCGTGATGCCCGAATTTTAGTCGTTCCCAGAACGGAAGATGATAAGGTGGATATTCTTGTTATAACCCGGGATGTTTTTTCACTCGGTGTGAGTATAAAACCACGGGATATAGATGACATCGCAGTCAGCGTTTATGAGAGAAATCTGTTTGGCAACGGGTGGGAATTCCGTAATACATTTAGATTTCGTTCAGAATTCGATCAGAAAATGGATTATGAGGGCAAATTTGATGTAAACAATATAAAAGGAAGTTTTATAGGCACGACACTTCAGTATATATATGCTCATGATAAGCAACAAGGTTGGTTGAGATTTTACAAGGAGTATCTGACACAGGAGACAAGATACGGAGGAGGGATAGATTTAATAAGAACTTCTCTCAGGGATGAGCTTCAAAACTATCGGACAGTGACTTATGTTTCAAATACCTATGATTTTTGGCTGGGACGCTCCTTTATAATGGGGGAATTGGAAAATCGAAGAAGTTTGAAAATTGGAGCCAGATATTTCAGGAAGACATTTGACAAGAGACCGGAGGTTCTGGCCGATAGCAATTTCTCCTATCATGTACAGAAATTGTATCTTGCAAACTTGATTTTTGATAAAAGGGAATATTTAACCAGTAGCATGATCTTTGGGTTTGGTATAACTGAAGATGTGCCAACAGGGTATGCTTTTGAACTGACCGGTGGATTTTCTGATGAGGAGTTTAAAAATCGTCCCTATGTTGGGATCGATGTGAGGATTGCTTCCTGGTTTGATGATATCGGATATATGGCTTTTGAAACTCAGGCTGCGACTTTTATAAACCGTGAAAAATCAGAGGATGGATTGGTCGGTTTTTATTATCAGTATTTCAGCCCACTGATGGATGCTGGTAGGTATAGATTCAGACATTTTTTGTTTGCGAATTATTTTACTGGTGTAAACCGTTTTAATGACAATGTGATTGATATCCGGGATGAAGATGGTATCAGGGGTTTGTCCCATGATGCTCTGGATGGAATTGAGCGCCTGGTAGTAAATTTAGAAAGTGTGGCCTTTACGCCTTGGAATTTAATAGGTTTTCAATTCTCGTTGTTAGCCTTTACAGATCTGGGATGGATCAGCGCTCAAAAAGGACTCTGGAAGGAAAATCATTTTTCTTCGGCAATCGGGTTTGGCTGTCGGATCAGAAATGAAGGTCTGGTACTTCAGACTATCAATTTGAGGTTTGCCTATTATCCAAGTGTACCTGGTGGGATCAGCCATTTCGGATTTGAAATATCGACCACCGACCCAACTCTATTTACTCAGTTCACCCGCGGCAAGCCAAGAGTCATTCCTTTTGATTAGCTAAACCTGATCTATTCATAGCGCCTCGAGGCCTCGGGGTAATCAAAATAATGTCCACGAATTTCACGAATTATCCAGACTAATAATTCTGGGAACATTTTCCCCTTCGAAATCGTTTAGGCTAAAAGTATCTGTAATTCTGTAGAGACGTAGCATGCTACGTCTCTACAGTCTCTACAACCAATAAATTCAAATTTGATTTAAAATTTAGTATAGTGATTAAAGTGGAGAAATGAAAAATGAAAACGGCTATGGTATTTGCAGTCTTGATAATGTTATCTGTACCGGTTGTGTATTCCCAAAATTCAGTTGCACACCTTTCAAGTGGAATTTCTGAGGTGCCGGTAGAAGCAGATGAAACTATGAGTAATGTATCTGTGTTGACTGAATCTGAAGAATTGACTGAATATTATGAAGGATTAGAGATCAATCTTAACATTGAATCCAAAAAACAATTTGGATTTGAATATTTTCCTTTAAAAACGGATGTTTTATATTTGTATGATTCGAACGCGGGGGAAACTGAAGCAGGTGTTACTCCCAATGGTGAAGAACTTGTACTCACATATGATGCCGGTAAAATATCTTATGAACAGCAGTTTTTCAAAGGTGAAGATGGTATCTATTTAACCAGAACCGAAAGTAGTGCGCTGTGGTTTTTTGGAACTACGGTAACCTATCCGGAACCTGTACTGAGACTGCCACTTCCTCTGGAAGTTGGAAAGAAGTGGAAATGGGAAGGATTTGAAATTGCAGATGGTGATACTGGCAGGTTGACAATTACAGGCGAAGCACTGGGTGAAGAAATTGTCTCAACTCCAGTTGGAGAGTTCAATAGTTTAAAGATACGATTAAATATTGAATCGGAACATGGTTCTAAAAATACCGTGACGGAGTGGCTGGCGCCGGGGATCGGCGTGGTTAAATTTCATGCCGTACTTGAGGGTACCGGATTAACCGCGTTTCTTCAAAGTATTTTTGGCCTTGATGAACTTACCTTTGATCTTACCGGTGTTGAGGAAGAAGATAAAACCTGATCTCGTTTCTCGTTACTCGTCTCTTGCCTCAACGCAAAAGTTTTAATCCACGAATTATCACGCCAGTGGGCGGATCAGCCTACCGGCTGACACGAATTTACCACGAATTAACACGAATTTTTTATGTCATCCTATAAGGATCTTTGCAATTGCATGCAAGATTTGTATCGACAACTGCAAAGTTCCCTCCGGGATGACAATATTGAGAATTTCTTTGTGTCCTTTGTGGTTAATTTTTATCTATATATTTCGAAATCATTTTTTCTGCGTTTTCAATATCTTCCGCCGTATCAATTTCGATGCACCGATAATCCCCGACATCCACCGCATAGAGTTTTTGACCATCATCAATCGCATCCTGAAAAGCGGCCTCATAGAAATCGTTAACCCGACCTTCAGTTACAACGCGATGATATAATTTTTCAAACAATACTTCAAGAAATCCGGTTTCAAATTTTTCTATTCCTATTGATTCACCTGTTGCCAATTGAAGATCTATTTTCTTACTAATTTCAGTAACTTCATTATCAGTTTTAGCGGTTACTTTCATCTCCTCTTCACCGAGTACATGATCAGATCGCACAGCGAGGTAATTTCCGGGTCCGGAAATGAGAAGCAATTCCACAATACCCCGATCAAATATGATATCACTGTCCATTAGCAGGATATCAGTGTCCTGAGTATAGTCTTTTGTCAGCCAGAGTGAATAGATATTATTTGTAGAGTCAAAAATCTCGTTATAGATAAAGGTAACTTTCAGAGAGGGATAAGTAACATCTATAAATGTTCTGATTTTTTCTTCCAAATAGCCGGTCACTATTATCAACTCTTTAATTGCATTGTCGATAAGATTATCAATCGTTCTTTCAAGAATAGATTTTTGACCCAATTTAAACAGGCATTTTGGTGTGTTATCAGTAAGAGGTCTTAGCCGGGAGGCGACCCCTGCGGCCAGGATAACAGCTTTCATTAAGGCTTTATTATTTTCAGTGAGGCATTGACTGATTTTTGTATGATATAAAGAATCAGAGTATAGATACTCCCTATAGTCACCATTCCCCATAAGAAAATATCCCAACGGTTTATGAAAGCACACACAATCATAAAGGTCAACTCTGTTGTAGGTCCGATATAGGTCCATAGATGGATCATTCGCTTGTTCTTATTATAATAATCTTTGGGATCGTATATTCTGGTTTGACTCTGATCTTGTTTTGAAGAAAGGCTGATCTGGATGCGGGAATATTTCAGATAAATCCAAATCAGGAGTCGATCGAGCGACCACTTTTTTACGGTGATAAACCTTTTATATTCCGTTTCGAACTGCTCCAAATCTTCTCCCAAAATACTTTTTCGATCGAGGGCATAATCCAGAAATTGATTACGGTAATAATCCAGCGCAAAGGAGTGTAGAGCATTACTGAAGCCGGCAAGAACGGTAAGAGTCCAGTAAAAAAAGGGATCGTTTGTATTGCTTGCATATCCAACACCAATAGCCAGATAAGAAGTGATAGCCACAATATAATCAGCAAAACCATCGACAATACGTCCGGTTAAGGTCCCACTGTTTTGAAGACGTGCTAATTGTCCATCACTGCAATCCAAAATATTATATATAATAAAACATATCGCCGCTAAAGTATAAGCAGATGCTGTTCCAAAGGTTATCAAGAAAGCGCCAAAAACGCCAAAAAACAAAGATACACAGGTGATTTGATTTGGCGTGATCGAGGTTTGGTAGATTAACTTTACCAAGAGGAAAGCAGGGGGACGAAAAATAATGAGGTCAAGGATCTCCTCAACCTCAAGCATTTTCAGTGATTTTTTGTATTCGGTATATAGACTCATTGGTGTTATTTCGACGTGGAGTATTCTTTAATTGCGTCAATAACCATCCGATTTTCTTCTTGTGTACCAAGGGTAATGCGCAGATGGGAATTTAAGACTTCCTCATTCATAAATTTGATGATCAGGCCCTTGTCTGTTAGAAATTTTTTTAAAGAATCTTTTATTTCTGTCGGAATTTCTACTAAAACGAAGTTAGCATCTGATTTATAGACGGTAAATCCAGGAATTTTTCCAAGTTCCTGGTAATAGAGCTCCTTATCAGAATTCATGTTATCCGCGATCTTTTCATAATATTCTGGTGAATCGAGCGCTGCAAGAGCTATTTTCTCTGAGATAAGATTAAATCCTAAATATCGATTGGCAATTTTTGCCAATTTTGTCAAATTCTCTCCAATCAGAGCATACCCAATTCTTATTCCGGCAAGAGCATAGTATTTGGAAAATGTTCTGATCAGCACCAGGTTAGGATAAGTGTTAACCAGATGTTTTGCATGTTCATGTTTGGTATCATACCAATAAGCTTCATCCAGAGCAACAATCGTTTCTCTCATATGCGAAAGAACAGTATCAAGATCCTTTGTAGAAATTGAATTTCCTGTAGGATTATTTGGTGAACTAAGAAATACCAGTCTGGGTTTTTCGATATCAACCAGAGATATCATACTATCTATGTCATAGTAAAAACTATCATCACCCTTTATCAATGGATATTCAACATTTGTACCGCCAACTTCATCAGCTATTTCCTTATAATACCACCATGAATAGGCAGGGATCATTAATTTGTGGCCAGGTCCTAAATAACACTGAACTAATTGTTTTAAAATGTCTTCAGCGCCATATCCGAGGATGACTCTATCTTCAGCAATATCAAAATCAGTAGCAAGGCGCTCTGAAAGAGTACTTTTTACACCTCTTTTGTAAGCGTCGGTATAATTTAAGAACAGATTTTTATCTGCTTTTTCCAAAACTTCAAAACAGGCAGGCGCCGGACCATAATTATTTTCGTTGCGATCTAATAGTATCTTATCCATACGAATATCCTTATTTTCCTGACTTTCTCGTGAAGCAGCAGCATAATCTACAAACCGGATCCTATAAACTTCAACTAATCGGATGCTTTTTTTTGAATCTCGTTATTCGTTACTCGTCACTCGTTACTCGCTGCTCATTTCTCGGTACTCGGTACTCGTCTCTCGTTACTCGTTTCTCGCCGCTCGATATTGGATACGTGATCCGTGAGGCAAAATAGAGGTGCTAATTCTTGAAAATTGATAATTCCTTGCTGATATTGAATATTCAATTCCAACAACCCCCTTAGTTCCTCCCGCAGTCGCGGGACAGGCTCTTTTTTAAGGGGGAGATAAATTTCTATCATCCGGTATCCAATATCGAGAAACGAGCATCAAGTATCGAATTCCAAGTTCCGAATTTCCTGTAACAATTAAACCAAGGTCTTCATTAGCCAATGAATATCACAACCGCCTGATAAGCGAGATAACCCCCGAGGAAAAATAATACAACCCCCAGGAACTGGATAAATTTGTTTAGAAGGTGAACTTTAATTTTGTCTCTGTGTCTGATTGTAAATCGTGCTAACTGGTCAAGCCAAAATAGAGCACCAAGGCCAACTGAAAAGGCAAAAACCAAACTTAAAATGATGACCGGGGGTGAATTGGACACCGTCTCTGAATTAATGTATTCCTGGTCATCGGTAAGTGTCTCTAACTTTTCAAATTCTGTTCCGGCAATATCGGAAACAGAGTTAACATTTTCATTTAGAATAATATCCAGACCACCGGTATTAAATCCTATCGAAGAGACAAAAGAAAGAGTGATAAAGGAAGCGACTAACCAGCCGATAAAAAGGGAGGGATTGGTGAGATTGATTACAATACCTGTGCGCATTCCTCCTCTATTTTCTATTTTATCAGTTATAATTTTAGTGGCATCAAATGATTCTAAATCAATCTGTCGGCGAACAATTCTGATACTAACCAGCACAACAAATATTGCGCCAATCATCAACAGATAAGGAATAAATGGCTGGTAATATGAATAGAGCGCTGCTATTCCATAAACAACGATAAACACATAAAGGAATTCAACGATCGCAGCGCCGATCGCTGTTCGTTGACAATAGCGTAATTTTCCTTCCAGTGCTTTGGATATAATAATAATACTGATTGGACCGGCTACCGGTACTGAAAAAATAATTCCCGCAATCAATCCCACTATAAATATTGTAATAATACTTTCGAGCATTTTGAAAAATGATTCCTATTCCTCTTGTCTCAGAAGTTACAGCCTGTTGTTTGTAGATGCAAGAGACCTTTCCGGGATGATTTGATTATTAATTCACAAGGATGTTTTTTCTTCCTTACGATAGATAAAAACTTTTTGTTCCCCTATATCTATTATAACTACCTGATCAGATGTGAGATATTGTTTCTCCATTTCTGCCCTGAGTGTAGCCGTCGCTTCTCCCAATGTATCCAGAGATTCGGGAAAAGTGTCATAGTGTATCGGCATAAGGCGTTCTGCTCCCAGTTCCTGACTGATCTGTATGGCTGCTTTTGGATCTGTATGTCTTTTCCAACTATATTCCCGGGGGTGAATGGGGGCGATCGGTAATAATGCCAGATCAATTCCTGGAAATCTACGTCCGGTTTCATGAAAATAGGTTGAATCATAACCGGTGTCACCACCAAAATATACTATTATTTGGTTATACTCAATTATGTATCCGGTATAGCTGGTTTCCATCCAGGCCTCATCCAGTCCGTATCGCCAGCCGTTATGCGAAACCGGCACAGCGGTGATTTTTAATCCGTCTTTTTCCCATGACTGCCAGGTTTGTAATTCAATTATATCAAAATTATAATTTGGAATGTATATAAGCCCACCTTGCGGGATCAGAAGGTTTTTTATTTTTTTTTCAAACATATCCAATGAGGTTGGTGACAGATGATCGATATGCATATGGGATACAAGGACAGCATCGAGGTCAGGGAGGTTTTTCGGATCGATCCCCGGCTCAACCAGACGTTTGGAAAATTGTCCCACAGTTGTCGTAAAAACCGGATCGGTCAATATCATTTTATCATCGATTTGAATAAGTGTCGTGGCATGTCCAACCCACAAAACGGATAACCGGGCCTCTAAACGATAAGGATCCGTAATCCTTTCTGTAAGTTTTCGGGGAGAATTAAATAGTGAAGAAACACTTCCACCAACTGCATTTGCAGTTGATTTAATCGCCGTACAGGAGTAAAAGAAAAATGACAAATGACAAATGACAAAAATGATTAATATTGTTTTCATAACATATCTTTTTTTAAATCGCAAATGACCCACCCCGTCTCTCCCGCAGGTGCGGGATCGACACCCCTCCCTGCAAGCTTGCAGGGAGGGGCCGGGGGAGGGTTAGACTCTTTGCGGTTAAATTTTCTCCTCCATTAAAAATACCTCAATCTTAAAGTGAAAATCCAGGGAGATGTTTTCATCTCAGGGGAATAGGTTACCTGAAAACCAAGGATACCAAAAAATAGATAGATACCCGCTTCATAACTAATACCCTGATCCCCATTAAAATTGTAATACGAAGCTGCCAGCGAACCGGAGAGATATTCACCTCGCCGGTAGAGGGAAAAGTAAGCACGTATTCCCCCGCGAAACAGCCAATTGGTCTTAAATTTATTTGTTACATTTAACCATTCCGGTGTAAAAAACAGTTCAATTGAGCCATTTTGTCTTACCAGTGGTTCCACGACAAAATAACGCCAGGGATTTAGTTTACGGTTTATCCCAAATGAATAGAGCAGGGGTGTAACCTGCCAGCGGAGCCCAAATCGCAGACGGTCATTTTTTACTGATATAAATTCAGGACTTGGTATAAACTGGGAAGATATCCATAATGATGACGGATAGACTTTTGGTTCGGTAACATCAAACTGAACCCGGGTTGAATCATTTAT
>SDBS01006309.1_pt1 | contig 11538 bp, 9 predicted proteins | sample 2277091 | NCBI WGS metagenome assembly SDBS01 (sample SAMN10404972, study PRJNA504765) | marine sediment metagenome | isolation source: marine sediment core GS10_PC15, 163 cmbsf | place: Arctic Ocean: Southern Knipovich Ridge | collected 2010 | reverse complement strand
AATCGGATTGGGCAAGAAGCAACTTATAGCTACGATGCGAAAGGACACCGAATAACAGAAGCCAATTTTTCCAGAAGAGTTCATAAGATCTCGTCCTACGACACTAGAGGGCGCCTTTGCAAAGTTGTAGAAGAAGGAGATGATGGGAATCAGCATGCCGTATCTTCAAAGTATGACTTTCAAGATCGTTTGATCGAAAGACAAGATCCTTTTGGAAATTACACCCATTACAAGTACGAGCCTCTCGTAGGCGAAGTCTCTCAAACAGATTTTCCGAAAATTGCAGCCCCTGATGGAGGAGCTGAAGACGTCACTACTTCTTCAATATATGATCCGTTTGGAAGAGAGATTTCCTACACAGATCCCAATGGGAATAAGACGACCTATTCTCATAACGTGTACGGGTCTTTAGCCGAGATCCATCATCCGGGTGGAGGAAAGGAGACCTTTCGCTATGCCAAAAATGGGGATCTTACCTCCCATACTGATCCGGATGGACTAACCATTCGATATAAGAATGATGTTCTCGGACGAATCCTCAAAAAAACCTACATCTCCAAAGAAGGCGGAACTCTTGCTCAGGAAACGTTTTCTTACAACGGTTTTCATCTTACTCGAGAGACTGATAAGGAAGGGCAAGAAAAACTCTATGTTTACGATGGTGCTGGAAGAAAAATCCGTGAAGAATTTTGCGGAAGAGTGACAGAGTTTGCATATGACTCTTTGGATCGGCTTGCCGTCGTTTACAAATATAGCGGGAATGATGCCCTTGTCACCCATTATGAGAGAGATTTGGAAGCTCGAGTAATCGCTGAGAAGAAGACGGATCTTTCTGGGCATATTCTCTACAAAACAGAATTCTCCTATGATCCCGACGGAAATCGAAACTCAATCATCCGCTACATCAATGAAGAAGAAGCTATTCAGTCATTTGCCTACGATCCATTCCAAAGAAAAATTCACCAAAGAGATGCTTTAGGGTATGAAACCCTCACTTCCTATGATGAGAACTACATAAATGCTCTAGGGCAAAGAGTCCTTCAAATCAAGACAGTGGATCCAAAGGGCATTGCGACTTTAAAAACTCAAGATGCTCTTTCGCGAAGCGTAAGGGTGGAGAGATTAGGAATAGGAGGACAAATAGTCTCCTGTCATGAGATGTCATATGACCCCCAAGGCAACCTCACCTTGCATCGAGATCACATATACGAAGATGGCAGACCTCAGTCGATTCAAGCCGTGCGCTACTTTTATACCCCTGATCACCAAATAAAGAGCTTGGTGAGAGGTTTTGGGACCTGCGATGCAAGAAAAACGAGCTACTCCTACTTCCCATCAGGAAAGATGGAAAAGAAAACTCAGCCCGATGGAATCACTCTTCTCTACAGCTACCACCCTCTTGGCTATTTAGCCCGAATAGATTCTTCAGATGGAAAGATTGCCCATGCCTTCACTCATAACAGACTTGGAGATCTCAAAGCAGCTGTCGATGAAAAGCAAAATCTGCGCGTTGAGCGAGAAGTGGATCCTTTTGGAAATATGACAGCTGAAGTATTTCCTTATGGCGCGGAAGTGGCTAAAACATACGACGACTTTAGTAGACCATTATCCCTTACCATCACAGGTCATGGTCAGGTTCGCTATGCCTATGACCCCATGTTCCTAAGAGAAGTAGAAAGGGTGTCTGCTCAAGGCAGCGCATTATACAAGCACACATTTGAAGAATATGACCTCGATGGGAATCTCGCACAAGAGCATCTCATCGGAAACCTCGGTGCTGTCGTTCATGCTACAGATGCGCGAGGACAAAGGACGCAAATTGCAAGTCCTTATTTTTCTCAAGAATGCAAATACAACTCTGTCCAAAATTTGGTATCTAGCATGATTAATAGAGCTGAATCTCGCTATGCATATGATGATATTTCTCAAATAATCCGAGAAGAAAGCTCTGGCAATAGCACCGCTTATTGTAATGATTCCCTCTATAACCGGACTCAGAAGAATGGAGATCTCTATGAAGTCAACACCCTGAATGAATTGCTTTCTGATGGGAAGACTACTTATGAGTATGACCTCAAGGGGAATCAAGTTCTCAAAAAAATGGATTCAGAGCAAGTTTCCATGATCTATGATCCCCTCAATCAGCTGATCGAGGTGAAATCGGGGAAGCAAAAGATCGAGTTCATTTATGACCCACTAGGAAGGCGTCTTGCAAAAGTCACTTCGGCAAAAGCCGGATATGGATGGGAAGAATCGACCTGCGAATATTATCTCTATGATGGTGAGGAGGAAATTGGATCGTTTAAGTCACCAAATACGCTCGAGAGCCTTAGGGTTTTAAGTACACATCAATTACCAAAAACGATTGGAATAGAAATGGGAGGGAAAACCTTTGCTCCTCTCACAGATGTACAAGGAAACATTCGTCGTCTCGTTGATCTTCAATCCAAAACTCTGACTGCCAGTTATGACTTCACGGCATTTGGGGAAAAATTGCAAACAAACCTAAAAGACGATCTACAAAGTCCCTGGCAGTTTGCATCAAAGCGTTTCGACCCAAGCTCAGGCCTTATCTACTTCGGAAAACGCTACTATGATCCAAGGATCGGAAGGTGGATAACAACAGATCCTGCAGTTTTCGATGAAAGCTTTAATCCCTACCAATACGTCTTAAATAATCCTTTCAGATATTACGATCCAAATGGTGAAAGTTTGGGAGGCTATCTCCTCGGTGTAGGCGAGATTGTTTTAGGTGGAGCAATTATTGCCACAGGAGGGATGCTAGAAATTGCTACACTTGGGGGATATACGATTGGATTTGGATTTCAAATAGGAGCAGGGGCTGCTTTGATCACAAGCGGTCTTGCTACAACTACGTATCATGCTCAAGATATTAAGATGCCTAATATTTCGTGGAAAAATACCGATGTTTATGTCCCAGATAGACCGCTGCAAAATACTCCTGATGGAGTTCACATCACCGATACAGATGCTCCGCATACCCAACTTGGTACAAAAGAGGGACGTAAAGAGAAATATCCCCAGGCAAGGGAGTTTGATGAGAACGGTAATCCAGTGCGCGACATCGATTTTACCGACCATGGTCGACCTCAAAACCATCCTAATCCTCATCAGCATGAACATAAACCAAATCCTACCGGAGGAACTCGCACTAGAGATCCCAAGGGGCAACCCGTGACAGACTGGAACTATTCATGAAAACTAAAGGAATTAGAATATCGGATTTAAAAGAAGGCAAATGTATTCCGCTTTCCGAAGTGTTAGCAAACATTCCGCATGCAAGTCAGCTTAACTGGGCATTATTGTGGTTTGATGTAACCCCAACTGAAAAAGAAGGAAAATTGCTTACCGAATTACAAAAAAAAGTCAAAGAATCGGAAGAAGGGCTTTCTTACACCTTTGAATCACTAGCCGAGCTTTCTAAAAAGATTTTCCAAGAAATAGAAGTCCTTATAGTTGGGTGTAAAAATAAAGAAAATGTACGTCGATATAAAGATGATCAAGAAATGTATGAAACCTGCGATATTGTTATTGAGATGATTGATGGTGGGTTTTGGGAAATTTTTTCCAAAGATATAAGCTGGATTGATCAGCTAGCAGAGAAATATGAAGAAGTGGAATTTCTTACATCAGACTTTCAAAAAAAGGCTTCAAATAATTAAACTAGGGACCCGTAAGAAAATAACTTGGACACTTGTCAAGTGGCGTGTCAGCAGGGCAATCGTATAAACTCGAGGTAGAGATCTCAAGGTTGGACTGTCCTAAACGTATTCCAGATATTGGAGAACTTGTTTATCATCGACGCGAGCCTTAAAAGATCTAAGGAATTTAAAAGAGCAAAAATTGTTGCTTGTGAGCCTCGGCCAAATTATTCCGTTTGGATACGTTTTGATGATGGGCTTGAAGGCGTTGTTGATTTGGGTCATCTCGTAGGAAAAGGTGTATTTGCAGAATGGGAATCTGTGGAGTTTTTCAATCAAGTGCATGTAGATCCTAAATCGGACACGATAGCCTGGGGCGAAGATATTGATCTCGATCCCTACGTTCTAAGAGAGATGCTTGAGAAATAACAAATTCCCTCAACCCCGATAGTGTGATCGGAGTCCTCAAAAGACTGGCCTGATCTCTGTGTCCTCTGTTCCTCTATGGGTTTATTTGTTTTATTACCGGCCACCGCCGCCGCCAGCACCGGAAGGTGAGGATCCGCCTCCTGATTGGCGGAAGCGGTGTTTCTCCTCAATGGTTTTGTGGGTGAGTGGTCCAAAGTAGTTGATCGCGATCGCACCGCTGATGAAGCGAGGCGAATTGCGCCCGGCGAGAGAAAACCAAATGCCCCCTATGACACCGACTTGAGCGTTGAAGTTGTATTCGATTGCAGGGGCAATGCTGAATTGGAAATTGGATGGGGCGTCAAGCGTTGCGAGCGTTTGGTCGGGATTCGTTCCGGGAAAGCCCTTGAATGTCGTTTTGTTTTCATACATCGCTTGAAGATCTATTGCAAACGCCCAATTGCGGGAGAGGTTGTATTCAAGACCAACAAGCCCTCCAAAACCCATGCCCGGTTTGACGGTCGCATTGGTGTCAGGGGCGCCCCCATAGGTATTTATCCCTTGTACGTCGACTTTCGTGGGAAGGATGAAAAAGCCGTTGGCACGTGCAGAAAAATAATGGCAATCCCAAAGCTCAAATGTCCGGGTGATGACCATGCCAATCGTGGTTTTAAAAGTCCCCCCTCCGCTAATGTCGGTACCGAATTTGCCCGCATCCCGTTTTTCAAAGCGCCCTGTTGGAAAAAGTTGCGACGCGTAGACTTTGACACCGGGAAGGGTGTTGTGCCGGGTATCATGGAGCAGCTGGAAGTCGAGCTCCACAATCGTCTCTCCAAACTCGAGGGAAGAAACGCCACGGGTTTCATTCCATTCCGCTTGCCCGATGACTAGGATATCCATCCACTCCGTAAGACCGATGAAGACGGGGAGCTGGAAATTGGATGTTGTGAAATTAGGCGTTGAAAATGAATCTCCATCGCTGCCGTAGCTCCCTGTCGTGACGGTATAGAACCAATAGGGCTCGACGTTGATATAATCTATGGGGACGACGTGACCAGAGGGCGTGAGAAGCGGGCCGGTAAACCAAGGGGGAAGACATTCTTTTTCTCTTGGAATGCCGTCTCCTGGCATATACCCACCGATGCTTGCAAAGCAGATGGGGGAGCCTAAAAAAAAAAGACCGATTTTGCGAAGCCACATGGCCATCTTTATCACATAAATTTGGGAATGATTTCAATTCCAAGTTCGCCAATCATCAGCACAATCAAAAACGCAAGAAACACTTTGCCGCCGGAGATTTGCCTTCCCGTTGTGTATCCTTTTTGATAACGCCCAATCCATACCATGAGGGGTGGGTAAATCCCAAAGAGAATGGCACAACTGATCCCACCAGCATATCCCAATGCAGTTAGAAAAATGTTGGGATTAATCAACGAGATCAAAAGGGGCGGAATAAAAACGACTAAACAGAGAACGAATTTACGAATTCCCACTTTTTTTACTTTGAGCCCATCGGCCAAAAAATCAAGAAAAGCAAGTGAAATGGCAACATAAGATGCGGTCATGGCAAAAAAACCAAATGCTTTTCCGATTCCTACGATGGCACTGCTGTCGACGAAATGTTTGAGTGGCGAGATAGCATTTTGACCTTTTTCTGCAGCTTCTATCAATCCATTTGGGCCTTGGATGGGAATGATTCCGAGGATGAGGACTTGCCATACCAAATAAACGGAGATGGGGATGGAGGTTCCAAAAAAGATCGCTTGGCGTACTTTTTTGAAATCGCGTTTCATATACGTGACGAGGGTGGGGATGATCACTTGGTAGGTAAAAGCGGTGAATAAAATGGGAATGGCGATCCAGGCTCTACCCCAATTGACATAGGAGAGTTTTTTTAGATCGACATGGGAGATGGAAACGGTGATGAAGAGAAGATAGGTGATGATTACACCGGAAAATATCAAGAGATTGATCCGGTCAACGGTCTTTGTGCCGAGGTAAATGATAGGAGAAAAGAGGAGCACGTAAAAGATCATGGAGGGAATGAGTCCAACATCTCCAGAGAAAATTTCACTCGTGATGCCGCCACCACCGGCAATATGGGCAATCATGATGGTTTCAAAGAGGAAGAGATAAATTAGCCAGCAGGCAATTTTTCCCGGTTTTCCAAGTAGGCGGCTCGCCATGGTGATTAAGTTGGAGTCTTCGGGCATCCACGTACAAACTTCTAGAAGGAGCAATCCTGTGCAGAGCATAAATACCCAGCAGGCAATGTAGATGAGGATCGAGGGCAAGAAACCACCCGGGCCTGTAGCAACCGGAAGAGCCAACATTCCCACACCGATCGTCGTTCCTGCAATTAAAAGGCCACCTCCAATGACGTGTCCATGGGAATGAAAGAGTTTCATTTCTTAAAATCCATATTTTTGTTTAAATGATTGGATAGGTTACCCTAGCAATCAAAAAAAAACAAGCAAATGATCGAGATCTCAGACTGTGAATTACCCGAAGTGAAGCGGATTCAGCTTCGTTCTTACTCCGATGACCGGGGCTTTTTTATCGAGAGCTACCGCAGCCCAATCTATAAGAAAATGGGGATTGATCCCGACTTTTTGCAGGATAACCACTCGTTTTCCAAAAAGGGAACTATCCGCGGGATGCATTTCCAATCAGAACCGGGCCAGTCGAAACTCATTTCGGTTATCGTTGGGACAATTTACGACGTATTTGTCGATATTCGTCCCCATTCGGCGACTTTTGGAAAATGGGGAGCATGCGAGCTTGCTGCAAAAAACCACGAACAGCTCTTCATTCCGGTGGGATTTGCACACGGCTTTGCGGTGCTGAGTGAAGAGGCACATATCGTCTACAAAGTGAGCAATGTGTTTAATCCTGAAACGGAAAAGACGTTTTGCTATGACGATCCCGATGTGGGAATTGTTTGGCCGATTGAACATCCGATTCTCTCTGAAAAGGATCGAAATGCCCCATGCTTAAAAGAGGTGATGATTGATGAAAATATGGATCTTGGGAGCTGCAGGGCAACTGGGCAGTGCGCTCATTGACCGCTGTCAAATAGAAAAAATTCCCTTTGTTGCCTCAAAACGCTCCGATATCGATATCACCGATTTAGAGCAGCTCAAAAAGGGCGCACAGGGTACACATATCATCAACTGTGCTGCTTATACCGATGTGGATGGAGCTGAAAAAAACAGCAAAAGAGCCTATGCGGTGAACTCTATTGGTCCAGAAAATTTAGGGATACTCGCGCGGGAAGAGGGGATGAAAATTCTCCATGTGTCGACCGATTATGTTTTTGATGGAGAAAAGAGGATTCCCTATGAAGAGGCCGATCGCCCCAATCCTCTCGGAGTCTACGGCAAGAGCAAATGGGAAGGGGAAGAACGTCTTCTCGATCAGATGCATTCTGCATGTATTGTCCGCACCTCGTGGATCTTTGGACATACGGGAAAAAACTTTATCTCTTCGCTCCTCTCCAAATTAAAAAATGAAGCACATTTGGAAGCGGTCGAAGACCAGATCAATCGAGCGACCTATAACCGCGATCTAGCATACGCCCTTATCGATCTTTGTTGTCATAGCGGGATTTTCCATTTTGCCAATGGAGAGCCACAAAGTCGTTTTGACATTGCTTCAGATTTTTATGAAGAGGCAATGGCGCGGAACATCCCTCTCAAATGTCAAAAAATTTCTCCAGTTTCAGCAGGCTCTTTTCCCTCGGTGTCTCCGCGTCCTCAATACTCTGCTCTCGACACGAAAAAAGTGGCTCTTGTTCTTGGAAGAAAACCCCGTATGTGGAAAACTATTCTAGGAGAGTATTTCGATCATGTCACATCCTCGCGACGTTAAACAGATTCTTGTCACCGGAGGAGCGGGCTTCATCGGCTCGGCTTTTGTCCGTTATCTTTTAGAAACGGAGTCTCAAGTCAATAAGGTGGTCAATCTCGATCGCCTCACCTATGCGGGAAACCTAAAAAATTTAAGCTCTATCGAATCTGACCCTCGCCATGTCTTTGTCCAAGGAGATATCCTCAATGGAACTCTTGTCGAAGAGCTCGTTCGAACCCATGAAATTGACACAATTATCCACTTTGCCGCAGAGAGCCATGTGGACACAAGCATCGCAAATCCCCGCCTATTTTATCGGACAAATGTCGAAGGGACATTGAGTCTGCTCGAGGTGGTCCGTAGGTTTCGGCATATCCATTTCCATCACGTCTCCACCGATGAGGTGTATGGCTCGATTACTGAAGGGGAATTTAGTGAGGATTCTCCGTACCGCCCCAACTCTCCCTATGCAGCATCCAAAGCAGCGTCAGACCATTTTGTCAGAGCCTATGCCCATACGTATGGCCTTATCGTCACTCTTTCTCACAGCAGTAATAACTATGGTCCCTATCAATACCGAGAAAAATTCGTTCCAAAAATGATTGAGGGGTGTTTAGCAAGAAGAGAACTTCCAGTCTATGGGAAAGGGATCAATGTCCGCGATTGGTTATTTGTTGAAGACCATGTTCGTGCATTGTGGATCATTGTGCAGAAAGGGGAAAAAGGAGAAAGCTACAATATTGGAAGCAAGTGCGAGCTGAAAAATATCGATCTTCTGCAACTCTTGATTGAAAGGGTTGCCAAAATCAAAGGGGTAAACCCCAAGAAATACACGGACTTGATCACCTACGTTAAGGACCGCCCAGGTCACGATTTGCGCTACAGCCTCAACTGCCAAAAACTTGAAAAAGAACTCGGGTGGTCCCCAAGTCAACCCATTGAAGAGGGAATCGACAAAACAATCGCGTGGTGTCTCCATGTCTAAAAAGGTTGCTTGCGTGATTCCGGCAAGACTTGCCTCAACCCGTTTTCCTCGAAAAGTTCTCGCTCCCCTTGGAGGAAAGCCCCTCATTCAATGGGCCTATGAAGGGGCGATGAAAACCGGATTATTCGACCAGGTTGTTCTGGCGGTGGATTGCATAGAGCTACTCGAGGCCGCTAAAGCATTTGGCGGCGAGGCGATTCTCACCGATCCGAACTGTCAAAGTGGAACTGACCGTTTGGTAGAGCTTGATCAAAAAAAGAAATTACAAGCCGACATCTGGGTAAACTGGCAGGGAGATGAGCCGTTCATCACAAAAGAGATGATTGAAACGCTTCTTCAATCTACAGGTGAGCCTGGGGAAGAAATTTGGACATTGAAACGGAAAATTGACAAACCGGAAGAAATCACATCACAAAATGTCGTGAAAGTGGTGTGTGATCAATCGAAACGGGCGCTCTACTTCTCGCGGAATCCCATCCCTGCAAATGAAAAAAACATTTACAAACACATCGGCATTTATGCCTATTCTGCGGATGCTCTGAAGAGGATCGCTTCTCTCGAACCTTCACCTCTTGAAAAAGCGGAGAAGTTGGAGCAGCTGAGATTTCTCGATAACGGGATGTCCATCCATGTACATGAAACGTATCAAGAAATTTTTGGGATCGATACCAAAGAAGAACTCGCATTGGCAGAGAGCCTATGCTATACTTTCACGTAGATGACTACTAAAGAGTATAAATACGGCTTTTCTACTGAAATTGAAACAGAGTCTTTGCCCAAAGGATTAACAGAAGACACCATTCGGGCGATCTCTGAGAAGAAGAATGAGCCCGAATTTCTCTTAACATTTCGGCTCCGTGCTTTTGAAAAATGGAAGCAGATGGACGAGCCCACATGGGCGAACGTCAAATTTAATCCCATTGATTACCAAGATATTTGTTATTATTCGGCACCCAAGAAAAAGCAGTCGCTGGAAAACTTGGATGAAGTGGATCCCGAGCTCCTCAAAACCCTCAAAAAGCTGGGTATTCCTCTCGAAGAACAAAAGAGATTGGCGGGCGTTGCCGTTGCCGTCGATGTCGTTTTCGATTCGGTCTCTTTAGGGACCACATTTAAAAAGACCCTCGAAGATGCGGGGGTGACCCTCTGCTCGATATCTGAAGCGGTTCAAAAATTCCCTGAAATGCTTGAAAAGTACATCGGAACTGTCGTCCCGATGGGGGATAATTATTTTGCAGCCCTCAATTCCGCCGTCTTTTCCGACGGCTCTTTTGTTCATATCCCTAAAGGGGTGCGCTGCCCAATTGAGCTTTCGACCTATTTCAGAATCAACGACAAAACAAGTGGGCAATTCGAGAGAACTCTCATCATCGCCGAAGAAGGCTCCTATGTCAGCTATCTCGAAGGATGCACCGCACCGGCGTATGAAAATAACCAACTCCACGCTGCCGTTGTCGAGCTCATTGCCGAGTCCCATGCTGAAATCAAATACTCCACCGTGCAGAACTGGTATGCGGGGGATCCCAAAACAGGCATTGGGGGAATTTACAATTTTGTGACCAAACGAGGACGGTGTGCTGGATACCGCTCGAAAATTTCTTGGACACAGGTGGAAGCGGGAGCTGCCATCACCTGGAAATATCCCAGTTGCATCTTGCAGGGCGATGAATCCGTCGGAGAGTTTTACTCAGTGGCCCTGACAAATGGAAAGATGCAAGCCGATACAGGCACGAAGATGATCCATCTGGGAAAAAATACCCGTTCGACCATCATTTCAAAAGGGATTTCTGCAGATGAGTCGCACAACACCTATCGCGGCCTTGTGAAATTTGCCCCTCGCGCGAGCTTTGCACGCAATTACACGCAGTGCGATTCGATGCTTGTGGGCAATAAGTGCTCAGCAAACACGTTTCCCTACATTGAAGCGGGAAATGCCACTAGTGAAGTGGAGCACGAAGCTTCCACCTCTAAAATGAATGAAGAACAGCTTTTCTACTTGCAGGCACGAGGAATTGACCGTGAAGATGCAATCAATTTGATCGTGAATGGATTTTGCAAAGACGTATTTAAAGAGCTTCCACTTGAATTTGCAGCCGAAGCTCAAAAACTACTAGCCCTAAAACTTGAACATTCAGTGGGATGAGTACTTATGTTGAAAATTAAAAATCTCCATGTTTCCGTAGATGGAAATGTCATTCTCAAAGGGATTGATCTTGAAGTTTTAAAGGGGCAGATCCATGCCATCATGGGGCCGAATGGAGCGGGAAAATCCACTCTTGCAAAAGTTCTAGCTGGCGACCCCGCCTATGAGATCCTATCGGGAGAAGTGCTGTTCAATGAGCAAAATATTCTAGAGCTCGAACCCGAAGAGCGTGCCCATTTGGGCTTATTCATCGGATTTCAATATCCGGTGGAAATTCCAGGAATCAGCAATTCCCAGTTTTTGCAGGCTGCCCTCGACGCAAAGCTAAAAGCAGAGCAAAAACCCCCTCTTGCCGAAAGTGCATTCCGCACACTTCTCGATGAAAAACTCGAGCTTCTCGAGATGAAACCCGAATTTGCCCAGCGCAACCTCAACGAGGGATTTTCTGGCGGGGAGAAAAAGAGGAACGAGATTTTGCAGATGGCTGTGCT
>SDBS01006308.1_pt1 | contig 11538 bp, 18 predicted proteins | sample 2277091 | NCBI WGS metagenome assembly SDBS01 (sample SAMN10404972, study PRJNA504765) | marine sediment metagenome | isolation source: marine sediment core GS10_PC15, 163 cmbsf | place: Arctic Ocean: Southern Knipovich Ridge | collected 2010 | reverse complement strand
GTTGTACCTGATAAACGATTCAAAAAGGAAGTATTGATATTTCTCGAGGAAAATTGATCGAGCTCGAACAGTTTGATCGGAACTTGATGAAATTCAAATCATTGCGTTTATAGAGCCTTTTGGAAAGAATTTTTTTCGATGAGTTTTTAATGATTTTTTTCTATAACATAACAAATGCATTTCAAACTGGATTTCTTAACTATAAGGAATTTGAAATATATTATTCACATTCTAAAATGCTTCAATGAAAGGAGACTTAGAAGCTTTCTCAAATTTTAAAAATATGAAAAGCCAAAATCGGGTTAAGCATTTCCTATTATAATATAATAAATTATAACGATGAATGTAATGAAGAAAGTCTTGTATGTCCAACCGTTTGTTTTAGATAAAGGAGGATTAGAAGACAATAAAATACATATTGCATATTCTAAGGGAATTTTAATATGGGCGGTCTACCTTGATAATTATTTAAAATCAAAAATCCTTGATTTAGAATCTATGTTATTATATCTTCCTTTCGAGGAGGGCATCAATATTGATTCTTATACTCAAGAAAATGCTTTCTTCTCTCAAATGGATGAGCTCATCTCAGAACATAGTTTTGATAAAAAAGGGGATATAATGGTTTGCATTTCAGCAACAACATCCCATCATTTCCTTAGTTCTAAATTAATAGCAACTTATTTTCAGAAGCGATTCCCGGAAAATGTAATAGTTGTGGGAGGTATTCATGCTTCAGTTCGCCCTAATGATTTTATTTATCTAAATTCTCCTTTTGATTATATAGTTATAGGAGAGGGGGAACTTCCGTTATATACCCTCATTAAGGAAGATGCCGGAAAACAGAAAACTCCTAAAATTATTGAGAATAATCCGGTCCCTATTTTGAACGATTTACCACCTTTAGACTTCTCTTTATTTGACAAATATCCAACCCAACATTTGAGTGTGAATCTATCAAGAGGATGTCCCTTTAAGTGTAGTTTCTGTATAGAAGAGCTCTTTTGTAAAGATATAGTTAAGAAATGGAGGGCATATGAACCCAAAAGAGCTGTTGAGGAGCTAAACTCTGTTATAGAATATGGAAAAAAGCGTGGTGCAATAAGTATTACATTGAACGACCCCATCTTTGGATTTAATAAAAGGTGGTTAAAAGAATTTACAGAGTTATCTCAAATCAGTTCTATTCCAATTTGGGTTGACACAAGATTAGAGATTTTAAATGAAAAGACATTAACGACATTGGCCAAAAAAGGATTTTTTCAAATGTATGGGCTTGAGACTTGTTCAAAAGAAATGCTAAAAATAATGAATAAGACAAAAGATCCCACTCTGTATCTTAAAAAATTTGAAATTTTGTGTCAAATCCATAAAAAAATAGAAAATACCTGTTTCATAAACCTACTCTTTAATCATCCAGGAGAAACTAAGGAAATTGTTGAGGAAAATATGAGTAAAATCTTAAATTTAATAGAGGGCGAGAAGATGGGGAAGTGGGCGGTCTTTAATTTTGCATTATACACGCATTTCCCAGGAACACGAAATTATAGAAATATGAAAAATTACGAACTACAATATGGTACAGTGTTTTACTATCCAGAATGGTGGAAAAATGAAGTAATTAAACAATATGGGGGGCTTTGTGTGAAGCCTAGTTCCAATATGCCCCTTAGAGAAAGTTTAGATCTGTATTCAGAATATAATAAAATATTAGAGATCGCCGAGTTTAAGACATTCCCTAAAAATAAAAAGCACTCTTCAAAAAGATTTCAGAGATATTTCGAAATGGTAAAAAATCTGCAAAATTTAGAGACTTTAAAAAGCGAATTATTGACGTTTATAGAGGAACATCCTCCAAATTTAGAATACCCGATGAGTTTTTAATGTTTTTCTAATTATTGCAGATAAATTTATTTAAAGAGATAGACTATTAATTATTTCCTAAGTTTTAAGTAAATTTTTTGCCTTTTTTGCATTCATAAGGCTAGTACTAAGGAAAGCGATCTGATAAAGAAATACTCCTATTTAGAAAAATTGACACAGCGAGAATGATATCAAAAGATATAAATGCTAGCATTGCTATTAATCATTAGATGAAAAAATTTGTTTTTGATGCATGCTCACTAATATACCTAACTAAAATTCAATTAAAAGAAAAACTTCCACTATTAGGAGAGATATCAGTAAGTTTAACTGTTAAAAATGAACTGCTAGCGGATGTTGAGAAGTTTAGAGAAGCAAAAACCTTAAAGAAAAATATAAATAAAAAGCTAATTAAAGAAAACAATTCAAAAATAGAAAATATTTTTTCATCTAAGAAATTGGGAAAAGGTGAAAAGGAGACTATCGAAATTTGCTTGAAGGTTAAAGGAATTCCTGTAATAGATGACCATAAGGCTTTAAACTTTGCTTTAAGCCTTGGATTAAAACCTAAAACATCTGAAGTGATAATTTTAGATTTATTTAAACAAAATATAATAGATTATCAAGAATTTAAATTATTTTTTAAAGAACTAGCTGTGATCAAAGCTTTAAAGCCGGAAATCCTTTCACTTTTCAAAAATAAGGCAAAAGAAATCATCAACAACATAAAAAAAAAATAAAAAGTGAGAAAGATGACAAAACAAATGAATTTAAGATTAGATGAGGATTTAATCAAAGAATTTGAAGAACTAGCTAAGGAAGAAAATCTTGATCGGTCCGCATTGGTAAAAAAAATTTTGTTAGAAGGTCTTCAGCAAGAACGATTAAATTTTGCACTCCAGAAGTATATGTTAAAAGAAATATCAATTGAGAGGGCTGCGGAAATCGCTAAAATTTCAATACATGAAATAATTCTTAAGATGTCTCAGCTTGGTATTACTTCAAATTTAACTTTAGATGATTTTGAAAAAATTTTATAATAGGACTAGCCTTCAAGGATGAATTAATTCATCTCAAAATATTAAAAATACTTTGGTGAAGAAGAAGTATAAAATTGTTAAAAATTAAAAGCTAACAAACAAGATCAGAAAATTTTTTGCTCATGCTTCATTTTGTTGAAATGGTTATGAGTGAAAAAGTTGAAGATCGAATAAAAGAATTAGAAGACCGGTTGGCAAATACAAAAGTAAATAAAGCCACCCAAAAAAGTATAAATTTTATTAAAGCCCAACTAGCTAAACTCCGCGAAGATTTAATTCGTATAACGAGCTCTAAAAAAGGAGGTGGAGGTGGTTATGGGGTTAGAAAATCAGGAGACACCCAGGTTGCCTTTATTGGATTTCCTTCTGTTGGTAAGTCGTCCCTCCTTAATTTGCTTACTGAAGGCGATACCCATTCTAAAGTAGCTGCCTATGATTTTACTACAATCACCGCGGTTCCGGGCATGATGAAAATCGAAGAAGCTAATATACAGCTTATTGATCTGCCTGGAATAATATTGGGTGCGGCTGCAGGAAAAGGACGGGGAAAAGAAGTGCTAGGGGTTGTACGAACTGCGGATTTAATTTTAATTATTATCTGTTTTCGTGAAGATGGAACTATTAATTTTTCAGATTTAGACATCATTAGAAAAGAACTAAATGATGCGGGGATCCGGTTAAATACAAAGCCTCCGTCCATCCAAATAAAAGAACGAACACGAGGAGGCATACATTTTACCTATAAAGGAAACCAACTCATGGATTTAGATGAAGTCAAAGCTTTGATGAATGAGTTGAAAGTTCGCAACGCAGGTGTTTATTTTGCTGAGCCTAATACTACTGCAGACCAGTTAATCGATCATGTAGTAGGAAATCGGGTTTACACGAAAGAATTTGTTGTAATTAATAAATCTGATTTAAAGAGAACTGAAATTCCCCTTGAAAAAATTACCGAAGCGATTGGACACGAGCATTGGGTTATGATCTCGGCGAAGAATCACGAAAATATTAACACTCTGCGACATAAAATATTTATGGAATTGGATTTAATGCGAATCTATCTGAAACCTCCAAGACAAGAAGCCGATATGAAAGAGCCTATCATTCTCCACCACGGTGATACAATTGAGACACTTTGCCGAAAAATTCATAAACGATTTATTTCCGATTATCGCTATTCGTTAGTCTGGGGTACATCTGTTAAACACCCTGGTCAAAAATTCAATAACCTAAAGCACGTACTCCATGATGGCGACATAGTTTCGATATATTTAAAGAGATAGATTAAAGAAATACGGAAGTTTTTAAAAACGGGCGCTCATCTTCAATATACTCACCCTTAATTTCAGAAAGTAGCCTATATAAGAGGAGCTTGCGAGCAGCTCTAAGTTTATGAAGGCTTATCAAAATCTCACCTCTAGATTGAATTAAATAGCTTATTTAATTTTTTTTCTTCAAGGAGTAATTGTTTAAGATCGATAGCATCGTTTTCTGCTTCGGTATATGTTCCTTTTTCTGCTTTTTCTAAAAATGCTGACGCCTCGGATTCATTCCATCTCTTTAAGATTATAATTATTTGTTCTTGAATATTTCTTAATTTGTAGCTAATTAAATCCTCAGCCACATCTTTATCCAAATGTACTTTCATTGTTCTTCAACATTTAAACTATAATTCTTTTATCTAAATTTTGCTTTATTAGGTTATTGTATTGCAATAAAGTTGAAATTACCTACCAAATTGTTTTTGGCTTCCCTTATCTACCACCAAAATAAAATCTTATTTTCTTATTTTATTCAATGTCTAATCTCTTTTTGATAATTTCAAACAAAAAGATACCGAGAGAGGCTAAAATCACTTCAGAAATAAAAACCTGAATAAACATCAACCAGATAGGGAGCGCAAGCACTATAAATAGAATTATCGCTACATAGAGCGAGATGATAATTGCGTACAAAACCCCTCCCAAATACTTTAATTTCCCTTTATCCCTGAAGTAGACTATACAATAGAGCGCCGGGATGTTCACAATACAACTAAGCAAATCAATAGGGCCTAACGGAGAGCTCAAATTCAGAAAAAACACGCCTATAATTTTACCAATCATGCCCTCGAGCGGAAAAATGATGCACATGCCAACAATTAATTCCGCTACCCTGAACTGTAAACCTAAAAAACTAATTGGCAGAAAGAGATAGCCTAACGCAATATACAGAGCGGCGGTAATCGCGGTTAATGAGACTCTTAAGCTTAACGGTCTTACATCAAACGCTTTTGATTTCTTCTCTTCATCTCCGATTTGAGTGTCATTTTCCATTTTTCTAACCACATTTTTTATTAGTACAATTCTTATAAACTTATTAAAAATTAAAACCTAACTGAAGATACTCAGAAATTATCAGCCTTTTTTTTAAAAAATTTTGAAAATATTCGGACAATTATGTAAAGTTTATATAATCTGCTTTGATAAATACCAATGGCGTTAAAAAATATATATTAGTAAATGGAGATGTTAAAAAATGTCCCAAACATTTTCAAAAGAGAAATCTCCAAAAAAACCTATTGAACAGGGTAATCTGGTAAAATGTAAAGAAGATTTTCAAAAATACAAAAAATTTCTCGAACATAAACCAGAACAATATAATAAAGACGTGACTCACAGGCTTCTCAGAGAATTTAATGTTGATAATACGTTCATAGAATTTCATAATCAGTTTTCCAATCAGCTTAAGGAATTAATTAAAAATAAGAAGGAAGATATGGCATTCAAACAGTTTATCCAATCATTTCCTTCCTGTTTACCAAATAGAACGTATCTCAGAACCTTATTTGATTCATTCAAGAAATATTAGGCAGATTAATTAGAGAATTATTTCTTTTTTAGAATTTATATGAGTGATAAAGGACAAAAAATTTTATATTGGCTTCCAAGAATAGCAGGTATTTTTTGCGCGGTAATTTGTTTTGTACTCGCTTTTGGGGTTTTTCTTGAAGATGATTGGACTCCCGTGGAAAAAACTATAGGCTTTTTCATGCAATTAATTCCTTTTCTAATAATGAGTATAGTACTTTATATTGCTTGGAAATGGGAATTCATTGGAGGAATTATCTATATTATTCTAGGCATTGCAGTTATCGCATTTACGATTTTATCCCGTCCTGAAAGGTTGTACAATTCTTTTTTTCTTTCGGGACCCTTATTTGTTGTTGGCTTGCTATTTATTATCCATTATTTTATTTCTGAAAAAAAGATTTAATAGCCAATGAATCAACAAATACACATCGACATCCAACTTCTTTAGAGAATTTTAAAGCAATATTTATTCCTTTTTTTTTAATTCTTCTGTAATTGAATCAATATCATAATCTTTCAACCAAAGATTCCGCTCTTTAGTGTAATCACCAGCACCCGATTCAAATTGATGTAGAAAGCGAACCATTCCTACTGGACCTAATGCATTATTTAAAGCTTCAATTCCTTTTTTTCTTATTTCAACAAGATTCATTTCCATAACTACAATACCTCTGTAAGAAATAATATTGGATTATATATTTTAATTTTTTCAAAAAATTCTATATGTTTTTGATAGTTCTTAACAATCTCATTATCTGTCGTAATCATATAATCTGATTGTAATAACTCAGCTGAAGCAACATGAAGAGCATCTAATGGTTTATGCCTTTTTGCTCAATGATTTTTGCTCTTTGAATTAGTTCAGTGGTGATTTGTTGCTTTTTTGATATTTTTTGGGCGAGTAATTCCACTTTCTTTTTCCTTTCCTTTTCGGGAATTTTGGATATTTCAAAATCAATTACATCGCTTCCGACTAATTCCCATCGATCCGATTTAATATTGGAAAGAATTATTAATACAGCTTCAGCTTCAAGATGAATTTTTTCTTGTGTTTGATCATCAAATGGACGATTCAAACAACAAACATCAAGATAAATTCTCATTATAAGCAATCAAATTTTAATAATCTATTTATACATAATGAATTAAATTAATAAGAGTTTGTTTTTGTAACTTTAATTTTTCATTTGCTATTCTATTGTACGATCATCAATTTCATTGATGATGAAATTGAACCAAATTATTTTTTGGCTTCCCTAAAAAACATTTTCAAGTTTATTAAATAATCAATATGATTTAATAAAAAATTAATCACCTTCTTATTATTATGGAAATAATTTATGTCTTCAAGGTTGTTTTAAAATATCGAAAAGGGTTATGGCGTAAAATTGAGATTAATAGATTATTTTAATCTCTCAAAATTTTTCCATTATTATCCTCCTCCTCAAGATGACTAAATTTAGTTATACCTGAAAAAAAGAGGTGCCCCAATAAAGTAATTTTAATCTTTAACTCCTTTATATTATAAATTTCTTTTATATTTTTAAAGTTTAGCTTGATTAAACCAAAATATTCAAATAGCGGTAATATTTTCTCAGGAAATATACCTATTACAAATCTCCAACCACCCGCAAATGGATTAAAATTATCAATACTATAGAACTCACCAAATAAAATTCTAAATTCCTTATAGGGTATATATTCATCAACATTTAAACTGGAAAAAAAGGGAGGATAGAGATTTCTGTCGCGATAAATCCATTCTGGTCGTCCAGCATCACTGTAAGAATTTAATCGAAACCAGCTAATTTTATTCCATAACCCTCTAAATAATACATAATATTGCTCTTTAAGTGATAACTCTAAATATTTTGTAAATAAGGGTGTAGTACTTAAACTCATTTTTCTCGTATATTTAAATAGGCCTAATCTCTTTCCTACTAAAAAGAAGAAATGGATAAGAATAGTATCTTTTTGGAATGTATTCTTACTCAAAGTTTCAGGCACCCTCATCAATGAATTAACCTTTATTATATCTTTTTTCTTTAGGCAAAATAAATTAAGGGTTAGGACAATCCCTCTATCTTGCGCAGAAATGTAATTTCCAAACAGTATAAAATCTTCAACAATTGAAATTTCATTAAGAGCGTATTCAGGCAAGCTTCGTAAGAACTCGATTTCTAAATCCGTGAAATGTGTCAAATCTTTATATAAGTCTTTTTTTGATTCTTGATTATGATCAAATAACCAACCCTCAAATTCATCAACCCAATTATCTGAATCGCGATCCAGGTTTTCAAAACGCTCATATTTCTCAACATACTTTCTAGGATTATTACATTCCTTTATTAGATCATCATATTGGTCCTTAGATATTTTCCTTAAGTGGAGTAGAAAATTAAAAAATTTCTTAAAAGCTCTTAGATAGGGTAATATTGATGCCTTATTATGATACATTACTTTACGAATACACCAGCTACCTAAAAACTCATAAATATCATTCTCATCGACCTCCAAAATACTCTGACCCGTATTACCAATAAGATAATGGTTGCCGAAGAAATATATTAAATCTAATTGGTTTTCAATATATCCTACTTTATGCCCTTTTTTCTCCAGATAAACTTTATATTCTTTCCCCAATTTCCTTAATTCGGTTTGGAGGCGTTTATCCTCTTCAAAATCGTTATTGTAATAATCTACATCCATAATTATAATCCCCTACTTCGTTATCAATAGCAAACCTTTAAGTGTCATTTTTTCGCCTTTCCGTGTGTTTCGAGAAGTATTAGTTGCGGAAATTATCCTCCTCTTTAAACGATAAAAAATCAAAATGTTCCTCGATAAATTTTTCCTGGAAACCAAATTCCTTTGAGGTTTCATCTTCTTCATAGTAGTGATCTGCTAACTCATCGAAAAAATCATTTAATCGTGATTGTAATGCTTCTCCTTGCACTTTCTCTTCGTCTAATTCCTCGATGTAGCCTGTGAAAACTCGCCAGTCCTTATGACCCCCTTTCATTAACCAATTATTAATAATAATTTCCTTTGGAATACCAATAACTTTTGCTATGCATTTTAATCTCCCATAAATCCAGTCATAAATTCCTACTTCAATGATTTTTTTACCCATATTATGACAATATACAAAACGGGAATTTTTAATGATGTTTAATTTTTGGTTAATAAGTCCTCTCTTCATGATAAAGAAAAATGAGATTAAAGAGCGAATGGTAATGATTATGGAATGGAATAGATATTATCGCCTAATAGATTAACAGATAAAGATCTAGATTCTCGAAGAAATGAAATGTGAGGAATCATATTGTGTCTCCAGAAGTTACTGAATTAAGAAGTTCTCTTAGTTTATTATAATCAGGAATAAGTTGACGCATCGCGATCGCATCCATTTCTGCTTCTGAAAGTGTTCCATCTTTAGCGTGTTTTAAAAATTCAGGAGAAGATGTATAATTCCACTTATTTAATATTCGATCAATCTCTTCTTTAAGATGGTTTAATTTATAGTCAAGTAAATTCATTAATACTTCCTTATCAACCGATATACGAGCCATTATTATCTCCACATTTGATGCATCTAAAATTTATACTTAATTATTCATAATCGGGGAATTTCAGGAAGTTCTTTTTCAGTCATATGTCATATCTTCTTTACGTGACTGATTGAATATTTCACGAAACTCTTCAGTAGTAAGCCCCTTTTTTCTTAACGATTCTTCCGATTCAATAGGAATGATTTTTATTTCACCATTTTTTTCCTCTTTTATCAGTACATAATCTCCGTCAGAGATCTTGTACTTCTTTCTAATCTCGGCAGGAATTAAAATCATACCTTTATTCGTGACTTTTACTACCTTTTCAGCCATTTTTTCTCACTAAGCGCTATTCATTTATCTAAGTATTTAAATCTTTTCTTAGTAATATTCAATTTTCTAAGTATTAGAATTAGAAATTTACTTAATATCCCTAGAACAATGATAAGACCTTTAGTCAACTTATAAATAACTTACGATTTTATCATTCATTAGAAAAATTCATTAGAAAAATTTATAAATTAGGCGGGGTATTATTTAATGGGTAAGAAAAAATGGGTGAACATGATTTGGTTGAAAAAGTTATTCTTGATGATCGAGGTAGAGTTACCATTCCAAAGAGTATCCGAGAAAAGCATAACTTTTTTCCCGGAGAGGAATTTGAAATTGTAGATGAAAATGATAAGTTAATTCTAAAACTTCTTATTCCAAAACAAAAAACGGTAAAATCTTCCGCAGAGTGGGGGAAAAATACATTTTTTAAAGCAGGAGAATCTACATTTGGTGAGTGAATGAATAAAAAATTAATTGATATAAATTTTTTTTCAATTTATTTTGTTGAAAATCATCCCGGATTCAATTTTGTTAAAAATATAATGAATGAGGGATTAACGGGTGTATTTAAAATAATTATTCCAGAAATTCTTCCATTTCGTGCATTTTGGATTTTAACAACCAAATGGGGAATTGAAAAAAAAATCGCTAATAAAATAATTTTTGAATTTGTAAGTAATTATTCAAGTCCAAGTTATGTTGGTCTTAAAAGGGAGGGTATTATTGGCGCATTCAAGTATTCTAATGAATTTAATCATGATATATATGATTGTTATTATTTAGCTTTAGCTAAACAAGAAAATGCAACATCAATTTTAACAACGGATACGGATTTTGATAAATTATGTAAGAAAATTGGATTAAGTTATGAAAATCCAATACCTCCTGATATTTTGAAAACATTTTCCGCATTTAAGTGAATTAGTTTATTTTTAAGTTTTTTTACTTTATATAGGCGCGTTGGCTACTTTTAGCATGTTTAGTCCAAGAATTTCTGCTTGTTTTAACCGATTAGGTTGGTTTAAAATATCACCCGGTTTATCAGCAACGGCCGTTACCCCATTTAATTCACCAGGAACACATATGATTCCACACGAGAGCATCCACCTATAAATGGCATTAAGAGTTATGCCTTGACCTCCGGTTGTTCCTCGCCCAACTGCGATGGCTCCACCAAATTTCCCTCCTAATGGTTGTTCACCTTTTACTGCATAATGTCTGTCAAATACAGAGAGTAATTGGGCACTCACATTTCGATAATACACAGGACTTGACTATTTTTTAAGAAATTCTTTAACTTTCTTAATTAAAACTCGAATATCTTGGTTTGGATCTCCATCCATCGGACTCTCTATTACAGATTGCATACCTCTTATATGAAAATGATGTGGTCTAGTTTTCACGTCCCATCTATCATCATAATTATCAAAACGCATTTGATCATCTGGGTTAGGAGAATAGATTACACAATATGTGTATTCTCCATAGTCATTATAACGAATATAAAGGATGATTTCATTTTGGAATGTTGCTTTTAAAACGGGGCGATCTTTATACACAATAATTTCTCTTATACTATCACTAAAATCCGTAATTAGGACATTAAATGCTAGTTGGAGCTTTTCACGAGAATCCATTTTGAATAGTAACACTCTGTATTTAAAAATCATTTAAAAGCTCTTGGAATTTAGAATAATCTAATAAAAACTGCCGTAATTCCACTGCATCTTCTTCTGCATTTTCATATTCTCCAGAACGTGCTTTTTCTAGAAATATTTTTGTAGATGTTTCATTCCAACGTTTTAAAATTGAGTTTATATATTCTTGAAGGATTCTCATCTTAGAAGTTATGAGATCCTCCGCTACGGCTTTATCTAATTTAACTTGAGTCATATTATA
>SDBS01006307.1_pt1 | contig 11539 bp, 10 predicted proteins | sample 2277091 | NCBI WGS metagenome assembly SDBS01 (sample SAMN10404972, study PRJNA504765) | marine sediment metagenome | isolation source: marine sediment core GS10_PC15, 163 cmbsf | place: Arctic Ocean: Southern Knipovich Ridge | collected 2010 | reverse complement strand
CCGTTGAGGCGCTTGAAAGGCAAATGTCTGAGGCAAGTACATTACAAACAGCAAGTGCGTATACTATAAATAATTTTTTCATCATGGTTAAATTCAATCCATTATTAACAATCTCATTATGTAATATGAGCATAGCACATCAGGATGTCAACTTAAAAAGCCAGTTGTTTGCAGGCGGCTACTTAGTATATATGTAAAGGATGCTTGAGAAAACTTATGATCCAGCGGCTATTGAAGCCGAGCTTTATCCGGAATGGGAGCAATCTGGTGCGTTTTCGCCAAAATTGGACGGAAGCACCAAGCCGTATACCATAATGATGCCGCCACCTAATGTGACGGGCAGGTTGCACATTGGGCATGCATTGAACCACACGCTGCAGGATATCCTGGTGCGTTATCATCGCATGCGTGGCTTTGATGTGCTGTGGCAGCCTGGAACTGACCATGCTGGCATCGCCACCCAAATGGTGGTCGAGCGCGAGCTGGACAAAAAGGGCCTCAGCCGCCACAATTTAGGGCGCGAGAAATTTCTCGAGCTAGTGTGGCAGTGGAAGCGTGAATACGGTGATATCATCGTCAAACAGTTGCGCCGCCTTGGGGTATCCCCCGATTGGAGCCGCGAGCGCTTCACCATGGATGAGGGCCTAAATCACGCCGTGCGCAAGGTGTTTGTGGAGCTGCACAAACAGGGGCTGATTTACCGCGACAAGCGTCTGGTAAGTTGGGACCCTAAACTACACACCGCGGTTTCTGACATCGAGGTCCAAAACGTTGAAACCAAAGGCAGCATGTGGTATTTCAAGTATCCTATCGCTGAGCTCAAGGGGCAATTTATCACCATTGCCACTACTAGGCCCGAAACTATGTTGGGTGACACGGCCATCGCAGTACATCCAGATGACGAGCGTTACCAACACCTGATTGGCAAACACGCGGAACTGCCTTTGGTAGGGCGCATGATTCCTATCGTTGCTGACTCCTACAGCGACCCGGAAAAGGGTACTGGTGCGGTGAAAATCACTCCGGCCCACGATTTCAACGACTTCGAGGTTGGGACCCGCCATAAATTACCAGCGATCAGTATATTTGATCAAAACGCTTGTTTAAACGATGCGGTTCCCGAGAGGTTCCGCGGGATGGACCGGTTCAAGGCCCGTGAACAGGTAGTGATCGAATTGGAAACGCTGGGGCTGATGGTCAAGAAAGAAGATATTCTACATATGGTGCCATACTGTGAGCGCACTGGTGAAGTAGTTGAGCCATTCCTGACGGATCAGTGGTTCGCCGATGCCGCAACCCTTGCCCAGCCGGCGATCAAAGCGGTTAAGCAAGGCAAGATGCAATTTATTCCCAAGAACTGGGAGAATACTTATTTTGAGTGGCTGCGCAATATCCAACCCTGGTGTATCTCGCGCCAGTTGTGGTGGGGCCACCGCATACCGGCCTGGTATGGCCCAGATGACAAGATTTTCGTTGCTATGGATGAGGCAGAAGCCAATGCTCTGGCGGCACAACATTATGGCAAGCCCGTACAATTGCGCCAGGATGAGGATGTTCTGGACACCTGGTTTTCGTCGGCGCTGTGGCCATTTTCAACCCTGGGGTGGCCGCAGAAAACTCCCGAGTTACAGCTTTGTTACCCCGGCGATGTGCTGATTACCGGGCACGATATCATATTCTTTTGGGTAGCCCGTATGATGATGCTAGGGCTACACTTCATGGGCGATATTCCTTTCAAAAAGGTCTGTATAACCGCCCTAGTGCGCGACGAAAAAGGACAGAAAATGTCCAAATCCAAAGGCAACGTCGTAGACCCACTGGAATTCATAGATCAATACGGGGCCGATGCGGTCCGGTTTTCGCTGGCATCTCTTGCAGGCCCAGGGCGAGACGTTAATTTTTCTAGATCCCAGGTTGAAGGCTATCGCAATTTCGCCACCAAGATCTGGAATGCGTTTCGTTTCTGTGAGCACAACGGCTGTGACTATGACCCCGCCTTTGATCCGGCACAGGCCAAGGAACCTGTAAACCGCTGGATCATTGGTGAGGTATGCAAAACTGGTAAACAAATGGCCCAGCAGCTGGATGACTATAGGTTTGATGAGGCATGCTCAACTATCTACCACTTTGTGTGGGGCAAGTTTTGTGATTGGTACCTGGAGTTTACTAAACCAATTCTCGCACAGGGAGATACTCCCACTGCAGAAGAAACCCGCCATGTGACAGCGTGGGTATTATCACAAATTCTTCACCTCTTGCATCCATTCATGCCCTTTGTTACCGAAGAATTATGGGAGCACCTGGCAGGCAAACAAGCGGGCCGACTGATCACTGCGCAGTGGCCCAGCTATGCCAAAGCTGCCACCAAACCCTCAATCGACCAGGCCGCACAGAAGGAAATTCAATGGCTAATGAATTTGATCTCCCAAGTGCGCGTAGTTCGTTCAGAAGTCAACGTGCCCCAAAAGGCCAAGATCTCGCTACGCATTTCGAAGCAGCGCCAGCAGACCACGGACCGCTTGCAGCATTATCAGGATACAATTATGAAAATGGCCCGCCTGGCGGCCATCGACCTGGAGCAAACAATCAACGACATGGCCGAGGTCGGAGCCGTCCAGATTCTGGTAGAAGAAGACACCTTCGTGCTACCCCTTGGGGATGTAATCAACATCGAGGACGAAATCAAACGCCTGCGCTCTGAACTGTCAGAAGCGGAAACAGAGATCAAACAATTGAATGACAAATTATCAAATAAAGAATTCGTTGACAGAGCCCCGCAAGAGATCGTGGAAAAAGTCCTCGCCCGCCGCCAAGCGGCTGAATTGCGCAGGCAAAAAATCATGCAAGCCCTGGCAAGATTACAATAGTTCCGGTAACAACTGACGCGACTCTATTTAAAGGCGATGCCCCAGTGTGTCGCGAATAGATTACCATAGGGTCTTGCAAAAAGGCTCTTCTTGCAAAGATCTATCCAAGAAAAATTGTTGCAAAACTTGACAGATTCCATAAAGATTCTTACATGCTAGTCATGATTGGTGAAAATGTTTTATATCCGCAGCGAGTACTTATGAAGATATTTTGTAGTTTAATATTGGTAATAGCATGCGCTCAGCTAGCCAATGCTAGTGATTGCTCATCTGGGATTGATGATGATTTTGGGTTTCTTGCTAGGAAATATCCGCAACTTATAGACAAAGTCTAAACAAGCTTTTCAGCTACTTGAACAGGAGCACAGTGCTGCATTTTTAACATCCCCGAATATTAAAGCCAGAATATTGGTAGATTTTAAAAAGTTGTTGGGGCAGGATATTCTTTCTAATGATATGGTGTGTTGTGATACGAGGTTAGCAACTGATCAGCATCGAGCACTCCATTATCGACAAATTACACAACTAAAAGAAGGCCATAATCTGGGTGGATTCTTTGCTAGCTACTTCCGGAGAAAGCAAAAAAAACATCACTGCTTAGAAGAAATTGTTTTAGCTTCTGAATACATCTACCAAACGGTGGACAATGCAGGTGGAGGTACGGTTCTTTTTCTTGGACGCACCCCTTGCTTGGTTCAACTAGCCTATGAACAAGTTCTCGGCATTGAGGAAGCCCAAAACCAGCGGCCTGTTCACTTGAATTATTCTGGACATCCCGATGCGGAGACTGTAAGACCCGGCGCATTTTATTCTAATAATCCTGAAACAGTTCGGGTAAGGAATATGGTATCCCCCCAAAAATTATCTCACTATTTTAGCTACCTTGATAGCAAGGAAATTTTGTCGGCGAAAAATTTATATATAGTGGATATGCTTGAATCAGGTGGTGCCTTAAATAGTTTTATTCGGCTTTTAAACACTTACTTTCAGTCAAAAAGACAACCGATGCCTGACCTAAACTTTTTAGCTCTGTCCTCAATTTATGAATTAGAAACTCTGAACGAAAACAGCCTATGGTCTTTTGAAAGAGAAGGAAAAAGTAATTCAGGCATATTGAAATTTCCGTCAGATAAACAAAGAAACATAAGGCCTTACTCGATTAATACTACTGTGGTTCACGTAGATGAAGTAACTCTGGGTTTTATTCTTGACAATGATCTAGTCCAAGCTTGCTGCGTACACGGGGTTGAATATCCTGCGCAAAAATGGACTCCAGAATATGACGAAGAAGTCAGAAATGGAGGACCATACCATGAAGATTTTTATAAATATTTAAGCGTGAATTACAAGAATCTTGTCAACTGGCACAAAAAACCAGTAGCCCTAAAATGAAGTGAGACACCGCCAAGCGGCTGAATTGCGCAGGCAAACAAGCGGGCCGATTGATCACTGCGGCATTGGCCCAATTATGCCAAAAAAGTCCTGGCCCGCCATCAAGCGACTGAATTACGCCGGCAAAAAATCATGCAGGCTATGGCAAGATTACGATAGTTCCGGCGGATTAGCCCTCTGAAAAAGTGGTTCACTTGTACACAATGGCCTTTTCGGTCGAGTCATAAAACGGCCTTCGTGGGGTTCCCGAAGGCCGTTTCAAATATTCTGTATGATGGAGTTAGGAGTTCTTATCGGATTGCAAGTATTGCTGTACGGCGTAAAGAGCGCCCCCAACAATTGCCTGAGAGTATTTTTTGCACCAACCACGAACCGGGTATTGTTTCACACCATTTGCGTCACTGGTTGCGTCACTGGAATTAGGCAATGGATAGCTTTCTGTCCAGTGACCATACTTGATTTGTTCCAAAGCCGATTTGTAAGGTAGCCACGTACAGGAACAACAGGTTCCAAGTGAATCCGACATTTGATCTCGTTTAGGACCAAAATTCTGCAAAATATCGGCATAATCTTGAGACTCCACCCATTTAATGGCCGCATATTTTAAGAGATTCTCGTAGCTAGAGAAGCCTACAACTTTTTTTGGTGACTGGGCTATTTGGTTCATTTCCGTCTGTGTTAATGTGATGTCGGGTGGGATACTATTTGGCAGGCTGATACTCCGCATTGACCGCGCAATATTATTTACCTCCGCACCATCCCACAAATATCCACTAGCAAATACAGGGGAATAGCTTAATGCTAAACCAAACAAGGTAATACTTAACATCTTCAATTTATTTTGATAAAAATTCATTTTCTTCCACCTTTAAAAAATCCCATTTCCTAATAGCTTGATTGTATAGCTTATATATGATATGAGGTTTTTTTACTATAAAATAAGGAGTAATTGTTATGAGATATTATATTGCGCTAGCTTCTGTGTTATTTTTTGCCAACCCCACAGTTTATGCAGGCGGAGGTGATGTTGTCCCACCCGAGCATCGGGCACTCTTCAAGCAAAGAAGGCTGCAAGCTTCTACTAGGGTGGTAAGGGTTCGGAGAAGCCCTGAGTCGCTGCAGCGCAAGGTGGGTACCCTTTCACACTTACACGCTCGCCCCACTTATCGTTTCCACATTGGCAGAGAAAGAGTGCACGGTGAGTTGCTAATCGAAGACGATGGGGCATATGTAAAGTTTCTCGATTGATCCCACAAGGGACAACAGAAAAAAGTGAAGCTTACAGGTCCTGTAAGAGTTGTTGAGGATTAGTACTTCCGTGCTTGTACAAATGCAGCACTAGATCCTGCGATCAAGTCGCAGGAAAACGGAAGGGGGGTGGTGAAATGTGGGGTGTAGACATCTACCACCCTACGCTCTTCGAGCTCCGGGCGGCAAGCCACGAAGTGAATTAGAGCTGGGAGCGCCTACCGAAGCTCCAAGAGCGCAGGTAGAAAAACCCAATACCATCCCCACATCGGCTCCCTGTGACTTGATCACAGGGTCCAATTAAAGGCTGTAGTCTCATATATTACGAACCTGTACAGGTGGTTGCAAGTATTGTAGGCAAATGCTATAATGTCTTGAATATGCCAATAAAAGCATAGAAAAATAAAACAATTCTTGGGAGATGAAACATGAAAAAGTCTTTAATTTCAGCAGCATTGTTCGGAGCTGTTGCTCTGGCCGGTTGCGAAAAAAAGCCAGCTGTAGAAGCAGATAAGGCCGATATGGAAAAATGCTACGGCGTTGCCAAAGCAGGTAAAAACGATTGTGCTGCCGACAAGGTACATAGCTGTGCAGGCACCTCAACCGTAGATGGTGGCAAGCAAGATTGGGTTTATACACCTAAGGGCCTCTGCAACAAGCTAGTGAACGGTAGCTTGACACCGGGCGGATAAGCTATTCTAAGAATGTTGGAGGCGGACGGGAGATAACCGCTCATGCAAGATTTGGGTGTGGGAGTTTGCTTAAAGCCCCAGCATTTTCAGGAAATTCTATCTACTTCTCCACCCGTTGGGTGGTTTGAAGTCCACAGCGAAAATTACATGGGGCAGGGCGGCCCGTCCCTTTCGTATTTAGAGGCTATTTGTGCCAACTATCCCCTGAGTCTTCATGGGGTCAGCCTCTCGCTTGGCTCTGACGAAGGGCTAAATCAAGAACATCTGCAACGCCTTAAAATATTGGTAGATAGATTTAAGCCAGCCTTGGTGTCGGAGCATTTGTCTTGGAGCCGCATAGGCGATACTTACCTAAACGACTTGATTGCTTTGCCATACAACGAAGCGAGCTTAGATATTATTTGCACACATATCCAGGAAACCCAGGATTACCTGCAGCGCACAATAGCAATCGAGAACCCATCGTCCTATGTAACTTTCAAAGCATCAACCATCGAAGAACCAGATTTTCTGGCGCAGTTGGTAAAAAGGACGGGCTGCAAACTGCTATTAGACGTCAACAATATCTTTGTCTCAGGCAATAACAACCACTTTGACCCTCAGGAATATATTGACTCCATACCCACGGGGGTTGTGCAGGAAATTCATTTGGCTGGCCACAGCAAGCGTAAGGTAGGCGAACATTACTTGTGTATAGACGACCATGGCTCTGAAGTGAGCGAGAAAGTTTGGGACCTGTACAAACTTGCAATTGCCAGGTTCGGTGCAATTCCCACTTTGATAGAATGGGACACAGATGTGCCAGTTTTCAAGACTCTATTACAAGAAGCAAGCAGAGCAGAGCAAATACTATACGATTGTCAAGAGGAGCAACATGCCGCAACTGTCTGAATTTCAGCAAACTTTCCGCGACTGTATACTGGACCAGAGTATGGAGGCCATGATGCCCGCGGTAAACGATTGCAAGATAATTCCGATAGAACAGCGGTTAAATGTTTATCACAACAATGTTTTATCTTCTTTGCGCGAAGTTTTGAAAGAAATATTCCCCAGGCTGGTGAAGTTGGGGAGTGAGGATTATTTTAAGGCTTTAGCTCATACATTTATCACCAGGCACCCACCGGTTTCCGGATGTCTTTTAGAATACGGAGCTAAGCTGCCAGAGTTTATGAAGGAGTTCGCACCAGACCATCCGTATTTCACTGACGTTGCGGCCCTGGAGTGGTATCTGAACGAAGCTTACTATGAGGCCGACGCTGATAACTTGGTGGTGGCGAAGCTACAAAACATCCCTCCGGAACAATACCCCAAACTTAGTTTTAAGTTTCTGCCCTCTGCTCGTTTCTTAGTCTCGAAATTTCCCTTGCAAAAAATCTGGGAACTCATAGACGGTGAGGCGGACGAACAAGTTGACATCAGCCAAGGATCGGCCCACGTGCTGGTCATCAGACCCAAGGCTAAGGTTGAAATTTTTTGGTTGCAACCCGCAACTTATGATTTGTTATTTGGTTTGTATCAGGGGCACAGTCTCGGCAAAGCATGTAAGTCTGCTTACAACACCGATCCCGATTTTAATTTATCAGAAGCATCAAATATGTGCATAGAAAAGGAGTTTTTCTGCGATGTCCAAAAATAAACACAACATACTTACCAGAATGATATGTTCCGTTAGTAGTGGCTTAGAATGCTATTTCTACCCCTTCTTAGATTTGTTCATCCGTTATTGGATGGCCAGTATCTATTTCAAATCTGGGCTCACTAAAATAGAGACGTGGTCCACCACACTTTCCCTGTTCCGGTTTGAATACAAGGTGCCGCTTATTGATTACGAGTGGGCAGCTATACTCGTCACCACTACCGAAATGTGTAGCCCTATCCTGCTAATGATCGGCCTAGCCACCAGAGTGGCCGCATTCCCGATGCTGGTGATGGCGATGGTCATACAATTCACGTATTTGGACCTGCCCCAGCATTATTTCTGGATGATGGTGCTCGGCACACTGGTGCTCAGAGGGCCAAGTGCATTCTCCCTTGATTACTGGATTGCAAAAAGGTTTTGCAGATAAACGTTGCAGAGCATAAACTGTCCAATATTTTATAAAACGTGAGATCCCGCGTGTCTGTCGCGGGAAATCGGAGTGGGGGTGTTGCTTCCTCTTTTCCCGGCATCACGGGGCATCGAGCAATAGGTATAGTCAAGAGTTGACAGGAGACAGATTATGTATGCGTTTGTTTTTCCGGGGCAAGGGTCTCAGGCAGTGGGTATGGGTAAAGAAGTCTATGACGCTTTTCCAATCGCCCGTCAGGTTTTTGAAGAGGTTGATGAAACGATTAAACAGCCCCTCAGCAAGCTTATATTTGAAGGACCACAGGACGCATTAACCCTGACTGAAAACACTCAGCCCGCTTTAATGGCAGTTAGTATGGCTATTATGCGTGTTTTGGAAGTTGAGGTTGGTATTGACATCAAATCAAAAGTGGCCTGCATGGCCGGTCATTCATTGGGGGAATACTCGGCTCTGACGGCTGCGGGTGTGCTACAACTCTCAGACACTGCCAAATTGTTACGCCTGCGTGGGCAATCTATGCAAAAGGCCGTGCCCGTCGGCCAAGGAGCGATGGCAGCAATTATTGGCTTGGACTACGATGCAGTAGCAGCAATCACGAACGAAATAAGTAATTCAGAAATATGCGTTATTGCCAATGATAACGCCCCCGGCCAGCTGATCATCAGCGGACATAGCGCCGCAGTTGCCAAAGCCATTGAGCTAGCAACAGCACGGGGCAGCAAACGAGCCATCCAACTGCCCGTAAGTGCCCCTTTTCATTGCCCACTAATGCAACCGGCAACCGCGGTAATGGATGAAGCCTTGCAGGAGGTTACTTTCAAGCCACCTGTAGTCCCAATAGTCGTTAACGTAACCGCTAGCTTTGAAAGAGATGTAGAGGTCTTGCGCCAAAGCTTGGTTAAACAAATAACCGGCCAAGTCCGCTGGCGCGAAAGCGTGATGTCATTCGCTGATAAGGGAGTGACTTCTGTTGTAGAAATCGGCGCCGGTAGGGTCCTTACAGGACTAACCAAACGAATTGACCCAAACTTGCGCACCGTTACCATCAACAACCCACACGATATTGAGGCTTTTAGCAAGCCATTCTAAAGTCCTATACAGATAAACCTAAATATGGTACAACATAATATACTAATTAGCGCACAACATAAAAAGCTAATAATAGTACGTAAACTTAACCGCAACGATAGATAATGACATGGCAAAACCAGCTGACAAACTGTCGCAGTCCCTAAGAATTCTCGAGGGCCTCCAAAAAACTGGAATGATTGCCATTAGGGCATCTGCACTATCGCGAGTGCACCGAGAACGCCTTGTAAACAATGGTTTTCTACAGGAGGTAATAAAAGGTTGGTACATCGCGACGCGTCCAGATATGACGCCGGGAGAAAGTACCGCATGGTACACCTCATTTTGGGGTTTTTGTGCCGGCTATCTAAAAGCACGTTTTGGTTCAGACTGGTGCCTATCCCCAGAACAATCTATGAGCTTGCATGCCGACAACAATACCATACCTCAGCAATTGCTCGTTAGATCACCCAAAGCCAGCAACAAGGTGACCAACTTTTTGCATGGAACGTCTATGTTGGACATTCGAGCGTCTATACCTAGCGACGACTGTGTGGAGGAGTCTGAAGGTTTGCGAATTTTCTCGCTCCCCACCGCGCTTGTCGCCTGTGGTCCAAGTTTTTTTCAACAATATCCCACGGATGCGCGCGCGGTTCTCGCAATGGTGACGGATCCATCCGAGCTACTAAAACATTTGTTGGATGGCGGACACAGCACAGTTGCAGGCCGTCTTGCTGGGGCATTTCGCAATATTGGCAGCGATAAGACTGCAGATACAATACTAGCCACTATGCGTACTGTGGGATATAGTGTCAGGGAACACAACCCCTTTGACATACCTGGAGTTGTATATCTCGCGGCAAATGCGCCTTCGCCATATGTAAATCGCATACACCTTATGTGGCAACAGATGCGTAACCACATTTTGGACAAATTCCCTCATAGTACATCCAGATCAAATGACATCAATGCATATCTCCAAAGTGTGGAGGAATCATATATCACAGACGCTTACCATTCATTATCCATAGAAGGGTATCAGGTAAATGCAAAACTTCTCGAACGTGTAGCAACAGGTGATTGGAATCCAGATAGCAATGAGAGTGACCGAAAATATAGGAATGCACTCGCTGCACGAGGATACTGGCAATCGTATCAGGTTGTTAAGGGTAGTTTGCGTAAGATACTAAATGGGGAGAATGCCGGCCTAGTGGCAGAAAATGACCACAGTGACTGGTACCGAGAGTTGTTTGCACCCTGCGTCATTGCAGGCATAATTCAACCAAGCGATCTTATAGGGTATCGCAAGGATCAAGTTTTTATTCGAAATTCCATGCATGTGCCACCACGACGAGAGGCCATCCATGACTCTATGCTGGCGTTCTTTGAGTTATTGAAGACAGAAACAGAAGCGTCTGTACGAGCGGTGCTCGGTCATTTTTTATTTGTCTATATCCACCCGTATATGGACGGCAATGGCCGCATGGCACGTTTTCTTATGAACTTAATGTTAGCGTCCGGTGATTATCCTTGGATTGTCATCCCAGTGCAATCTCGCAAAGAGTACATGGAGTCCCTGGAAGCTGCGAGCGTCCACCTCAATATTGGGCCTTTTACAGAATTCTTGTCCAAAATTATGATTGACTCGCTAAAAGGAACACCTACAGCTCACCCCCCGTCATAAGTTCACCCTAACAACCTTTGCAACCTCATCGCCAGTCATTTGCTCTGTTATCAAGGTTTTGCAATCTGCTACAAAACTAGCCCTATAATCAGCTTTCATCCTTGCTACAAAACCAACAACCTGCGCAACCTGATAGCCATTCATTTGCTCTGTTATCAAAGATTTACAGTGTGCTATAAAACTAGTCCTATCCACGGCTTCAACTCCTGCTACAAACTCAACAACCCATCCAATATAGCCAGTCATTTGCTCGGTTATTAACCCCTGACTTTTTAGGAGTGCTTTAAGCTTGTTTTCTCCCTCATAACCAAATTTATTAAAAAGCGTCAATATTGCATAATCGTTGCCATCAGTAAAAGCTTTACGAGCAATTGCTTCAGCAGAAATATCACCTTGTTGATAGGCCAAACCTATATTGTGCAGCCAACTCAGTGCACGAGGGTTTCCTTGTTCACAAGCCGTAAACAACCAACGCTGTGAACTTTCAGCCCCCTTATTGGCGGATGTTTCATGTGAACC
>SDBS01006306.1_pt1 | contig 11540 bp, 9 predicted proteins | sample 2277091 | NCBI WGS metagenome assembly SDBS01 (sample SAMN10404972, study PRJNA504765) | marine sediment metagenome | isolation source: marine sediment core GS10_PC15, 163 cmbsf | place: Arctic Ocean: Southern Knipovich Ridge | collected 2010 | reverse complement strand
CCTCCACCCAGTACTCGTCAATGCCCACCAATTCGGCCAGTTTCGTTGCCACAGACACCTGGGAGCCCAGATTGCCCTGCCGGGACTGGACCATAGCGTTGAACCGCGCTCGAACATCCGTGCGTTTCAGGTCGAGTTCGGCTTTCGCCAGATAGGCCTGCGCCGCCTCCAGGGCGGCCTTAGCCGTCTTCAGTTGCGGCTTGCGCAAGACCAGCTCTTGGTCCTCCTTTTCGACGGCATCCTTGAGGAGCTCGTATTCCCGCCGCGCGACGGACTGCTGGCCGAGTTCCAGCTTGAGATCGCGCTCGGCCTGGGCCACGTCGTAGGCCTTTTGCTTCACCACGCACTGATAGTCCCGCGGGTCTATCCGCAGGATCAGGTCGCCGGTGTCGAAATGCCCTCCGGGCAGGAACTCTTTGCTGACCTGGACGATATCGCCGCTGACCTGTGGGGCCAGCCGGATGGTCTGAGCGGCGACCACGGTGCCCATGGCCCGAAGCGTCACACGCTGGGTTCGGTGGCGAACCGGCATGACCTCCACCAGGACCGATGCGGAACGGGGCGGCCGGCGTTTGGCCTTCGGCTTGTTCATAAGGTAATAGGCCGATACCGCCGCGCCGGCGCCCAGAACGATCACGCCCAGGATAACGCCGACTACCCGGCCCGACCGGCTCAAGCCGGACCCGACGGCGCGGTGAGTCTTTTGGATCTTATCGGGGTGGATGGATTTACGGGACAACATGGCTGTTTCCTTATGCGTCAGAACCTCGGTCGACGCGGGCTTTTCGGGGTTTTCGTCGGATTCCTTCGCTTGGGCTGTTCCAATGGCCAACTCCCGCCAAGAGCCCGATACAGGTCGATCCGGAACTGAATCAGTTCTCGCTGGGCCTGCAGATTGGTCTGCTGGAGTTGCTGGTGGCTCAGTAGCGTGGTGAGGAATCGCAGAAAGCCTCCTGTTCCTTTGATGTAGCTTTTCAGCACCTGGTCGGTCGATTGTTGAGACAACTCGAGTTGCTCGTCCAGGCTCTTGAGGTACTTCCGCTGCTGGGTTTCCTGGGTCAAGGCGTCTTCGACCTCCTTCAGCGAGTCCAGGACCACCTGCCCGTAGGCGTTGGCCTGCTCGGAAACCACGGCTTTGGTTCGGTCCACTTCCGCCAGTCTCAGCCCGCCGTCAAACAAAGGCGCCGTGAGGTTAGCCGCCAGCGAGGCGAGCCAGTTGTCGAATAGGTTCCTCGCTCTGATGGCACTGGTCTCGGCCCCGACCGACAGGCTGATCCTGGGAAAGCAGTCGGCGATCGCGGCCGCAACCCGCCGGTCCGCCGCCTGCACCGCCAGGTAAGCACTGCGAATGTCGGGCCGTCGTTGAATCCATTCCGCGGGTACACCCGTGCTGGGAAGCGGCGGCAGGGTGGGCAGCTTCTGGCCGGGCGGGACGTCCAGGGCCCCCGGTGATGTTCCCAGAAGGATCGCCAGTTGATGCGCAAGGACCTCCAGGGTAGCCTGGGCCTGGACCTTCTGCCCCTTCTTGGATTCCAGCAGTTGGCGCTGCTGGAGGACATCGGTAGCCGTCACCTGCCCGCGCCGAAATCTCAGCGTAATGAGCTCGAGATAGTCTTCGTTGGTTTTGACTTGCTTGTCCAGGAGTTTGAGCTGCCCGCGCTGCTCGACCAGTTCGTACCAGGTATTGGCGACCTCGGCCGACAGCGTGATCGCCGCCACGTCCAGGTCCTCTCGCGTGGCGGTAAGGTCCATCCTCGAGGCGTCCCGCGTGGACCGGACGCGTCCCCACAGATCCAACTCGTAGTTCACGGCAAGTCCGACCGACAGGCTGTTCAGGTTGGAGTAGTTCCGGCTGGTCGAACCGGCTCCCCGCGGGCTCACCACGGTGGCTCGCCGTGTTCGCGAGGCCCCGCCGTCGGCGTCCAGGCTCGGCCAGAGGTCCGCGCCGGCCTTGCGGGCCGAGGCCCGGGCTTGGACGAGGCGGGCCCACGTGCTCTGAAGGTCGAAGTTGTTGGCCATCGCCTTCTCGATGAGCTTGTTGAGGTTCGGATCGCCCAGTACGGTCCACCACTTGTCCGGGGCCGCGGCGGTGCCGGAGGCTGAGAACTTCTCGGGCAGCTTGACCGGAGGGCCAAAATCTTGCTTGGGGTGCAACCACGTGCAGGAGACCGGCATCAGCGGCAGCAGGCGCAGCAGCACCCCCAGCACCGCGCCGAGTGCAGGCGGGCGGAATCGGCGGTTACGGACTGTCGGTGGGTGGTTCATGACTTTTTCCTGCGTACTGTCTTGTGGTGGTTCGCCTGGGCTTCGGCGTCCCTGCGTATCGCGCGGATGCCGGCTAGGGAGAACCTGGCCACGTGGTCGGCAAAAGCCTCCATATGCCTTGGCCCCACGAGATCCCACTCGTCGGGCTCCTTCAGCAGGCGTCCCTTGAACATCACGTGGAGGCACTGGCTGAAGACGCTGTGAAGGCAGAACGCAACCTGGATATCCGAGGCCCGGGGTCCAAGCAGTTCCCGGATGATCGCGCCGGCGGCGTCTTTCAGCGGTTTGATTGCCGGGCGGACGGCCTTCTGTAGCAGACCCGTGGGATTGGCCAGCTCCGTGCGCAGGATGTCGAACTCGCCGCTCTTGGCGTCGGTGATCCGTTGGAGGAAGGCCAGGATGCGGGCCCGCAGGCGCCGCTGGGGCGAGGCGTCCTCGCCGACGCCGCCGTCGGGCGGATGGGCCTCCAGAGACCGATGAAACGCCCGGCCCCAGGCCTCGACGTACAGCGTTTCCTTGCCGCGGAAGTAGTAGTTCACCGCGGCGATATTGGCGCCGGCCCGCTTACAGATCTCCGCGATCGTGGCGTCCCGATAGCCCTTTTCGGCGAACACGTCGCAGGCGCTTTCCAGCAGCCGCTGGCGCGTGGGAACTGCCTTTTCCCTGATTGGAGCCATGCTGATCTCCCTGACATCTAACGAGGACTTTAATCAGTTATTTCATACAATCAATTAAAATCTCTATTTGAGAGCAGTTTTTTTTGCTCGCCTCGGGGGATTCACCTGCGGCTGGTGCAATGCCGCCACGCTGCCCGCGGCGGGATGTGATGAAAGATCAGGTCCGGCCTACCAGAGGCCCTCCGTCTTGGCCGCCAACTCTTCGACCCACTTCTGCCAGTCCTCCGTTTTCAGGGTCTTTGCGTCCTTCCGTATGGCCTTGACGGCCGCGGCAAGGTAAGCCGGGCTGGGCTTCTTGCCGGCTCTGAGCTTCTTCTGGTAGCTCAGCAGGCCAAGGTACCTCGTCCGCAGCAATGTGCATCGTATTGCCTCATTGAACCAGTTGAAGGCGGGGGTCATTGAATAGGAATTTCTCAGGTCCGTGATGATCTTTCTTGCCTTCTTCATGTCGTCGGTCTCTATCGCGTCGCGTGCGGCCTGCCTGTCCTTCTCGAGCTGCACGGTCACCTCCGCCGACACCGCGGTGATCTGGTCGCGTGTCGCATCGTCGATCACCACGTTCTGCGTCTTGAGAATAAGGTTCACAATCGCCCTGAAGCGGCGTTTGCTTTTGGTATCCCCGTACCTCTTCACCATGGCCAGCATCGCCTTGACTCTCTTGACATCCGCTGTCTGCGGAATGATGAAATCAAATTTGACGTTGTCGGACCCCGCCGGCAGCGTCTTCGTGTATTTGTGATCGTTGTAAGCGGCCGTGATCGCAACTTTGCCCCCACCTATGGCCAGGGAATATGCTCCGCTCTTCCATGTTTTGGCGGTCTTGCCGCCGCCGCTCATCTGTATGCCGCCCATACCCTCCCCGATATCGTAAAAGCCGTTCTTGTTCTTATCCACATAGGCTACCCCGCCTGCGAAGCGTCCGCCGCCCCGCGTGCCGAACATCTGGGTGACGCTGGCTTTGTTGCCGTGGGGCAGGTAGCTGCCGCCGTACTCGCGAAACTTATCGGCGAAAATGTTCACGCGATGCCCCCGCCCCGGCTGCATGCCCCCCGTGCCCTCGGGGCCGCGATCCACAATGAACTCGGCGTGAGAGTACCACGGGCCGCGGCCGTGGACGAACACGTTTTCCGCCACACCTCGATACCTGTATCCCGCAACCTTGACACGTTCGCCCGGGTTCGTTCCGGTAAAGCCCTTCTTCCCGGGGATTTCTTCGTGCTCCTGGCCGTTCAGGATCTGGTAATGAGCGTGCTGGCGGGCCACCTTCAGCAGATCCAGGTTGAAAACAAGCGGCGACGAAGGCTTGATCTGGTCCATTTCCTTGCGGAACATCTTCATGTCGACGCCGGTGTATTTTCTTCCGTCCGAGGCAATGCGCGCGGCTTCAGCCTTGGGGTCCCCGCGCCCGCGATTGATGTACCCCAGGATCAGCGTTTCCTTGGGCGGCGGCTCCGGGTCGGGCGCAACGTAAACACCTTTCTTTTCGGCGCCTGGCAGGGGCGAACAGAAAAGAGCTATCGCCAGTGCTGCCACAACCGGTCTTCTGTGATGCATGACTGCCACCTTTGGCCCCTCCGTGTGGTGTGATATTACACGATGAGCGGATTTCTACAATGGGGGTTCTGGAGTGCGCTCCTGTTGTCCGTCGCGAGCTACGGCGGGATGGGCGCCGCCGGCCCCCGCGCATTGGGCCGATAGAGCTTCGCCACAATCGCGTAATAAAGCTGGCTGAGCAGCAGGGCCAGCAGAAGCCCGGCGCCTATGAACACCTGAATTGTGCTCCATTCGCAGCCCTCGAGCATCATCATCGTCTCGGCGATTACCAGCACCGCCACTGCCAGGACCGATCCGACCACCGATCCGAACCCTCCGCGCAGACAGAGTCCGCCCAGAACAACCGCGAAGATTATCCCAAACTCCAGGCCGACGCCGAGAGTCGGGCTGCCCGCCCCGAGCCTGCCGAGCCACAATGCACCTGCAACGCCGGCCATCACGCTGGACAGCACGTAAGGCAGGCCCACGAACACGAAGCGCCGCTTCAATGGCTCATTCGCCTGGCGCGCGGGATGGCGGCGCCGGCCGAACGGGGTCAACTGCACCACGAGAACACACACCAGCAGAAAGATCACTACGGCGATCCAGGCCGGGATCGATTCGTGGGCAAATGCGAGGAAGCTCGGGCCACCGCCGGCCTTAACGGCTACCGTCTGGCCCTCGGCTATCAGGTGCGATGTCCCGCGAAGCGCCGCCGCCATCGCTACGGTCACCAGCGCCCCGTGAATTCGCAGCAGACCCACCAGGCAGGCATTGATCAGCCCGATGACCAGCGCCGCAAGCATGGCGACCCCAATGCTCGCGACAACGCCGGCCCCTTCATTGAGCATCATCGCCATGACGATCGAGACCAGCGCGATGGTCGACCCGACTGACAGGTCCAGGCCGCCCCCGGCGGCGATCATCACCATCGGTGCCACCAGCAGCAACAGCGGCAAGGCCGTGGCCAGCATGCTTCTCACCGACGGGCCTGAAAAGAGCACTTCCACGGATATCAGGCCGTACACGCAGATCCCCACCAGGATCAGCAACACGAACCCGACCCAGATGAGCAGCGACCCCACCCGCCAGGCGGTGTTCTCCCAGAAGTGCGCCGTTGCGGGCGCCGGTGCGAGCGGCTCCGCACTGAGACGTATTGGCTCGGCCATGGTCAACTCCTGAGAAAAGTAACCCGCTTCGGCGCCCACTAGGCTAACATACCGGCTGCAGCCGGCCAATTCTGATTTTCCGGGTGCAGCAGCCGGCGCGGCGCTGTATAATCCCCGGTTCGTTCGTGGCGGTGAAAGGAAGGTCCAATGGGACAGCGGCGGGACAGGATGGACGGGCGGCGGGCCAGGCAGACAGCGACCCGGCGCAAGAACAGCCGGCGCAAGGTCAAGGAGCGCCAGCGGAGAGTGGTCAGGCTTGCGCGCCGGGCCGAAGCGATGGCCCAAGGGGTGACCAAGGCGCCGCCAAAGCCCGCCCCGCCGGACAAGCCCAAGGCGAAGGCCAAACCCCCTAAGGCCAAGGCCAAGGCAAAAGCCGCCGCAGCCAAGAAGAAGTAACCCCGACCACTTTTTCACAGCCGTGGTGCCCCGCATTTCCTTTTGGCCCGCCGGCCTGAGCCGGCAGCCCCTCGTGTTGCCTCTTGCCTGTTGGCCGTGTCCCGCGGCCTGGATATCGTTTAGTATTCCGTGTTTGGTATTTTGGATTCCTCATGCAACGCCTGCTTAATTTCGGCCGCTGGCTGCTCGGATACAGGGGCATCCCCTACATGTCCCGGCCGACCTTCAGGTACGAGATCATCAGCACCATGTTCCTCGGCGTGGGCTTCGCCATCCTCTTGCCGTCTTTCTGTCAGCTTTTCGCCAAGAAGACTCTGCAGGCTGAGCCGTGGCTGGTAGCCGCCCTGGAGGCCCAGATGGCACTGGGCTTCCTGTTTGGAGCGTTCCTGGGGTCGTATGTTCGGCGCCGCCGGAGCATTCCCTACATCGTGGGCGGGCGGCTCATTATCGCCGCGGTGATGATCGTCATTGCGCTGTTGCCGCCGACAAGAGCAAGCCGGATTCCTTACGTCGCTTTGATGCTTCTTCCGGCCCTGCTTGGGGCGGTGATAATAAATGCGCTGTCGAGCATCTGGCACAGCAACTATCCGAGCGAGGTTCGTGGTCAGATATTCAGCCGTCGTTTCATCGTATACATGTCGATCGGGGCGATTTCGGTCAAGCTGGCGGGTTACGCGCTGGACGAATGGGCGTGGGCTCACCGGCTGATCTACACGATGGGGGCGGTCTGCATGGCAGCCAGCGCCCTGGCCATCGCCAAGGTCCGCGTGCGTGGCGAGAAGGGCATGCTGCGCAGCGAGAAGGCAGGACCCTTCAGTCCTCTTGAGGGATTCCGCCTGCTGGGGCGGGATCGCGAATACGCACGGTTCATGGCCTGGCAGTTCCTGTCCGGCAGCACGATTCTACTGACCCGGACGACCATCGTCCTGATGCTGATCGACTACATGCGCGTGAATTACGCCGAGGGCACCACCGCCCTTACCCTCGTGCCGGTTGCCGTTGCCCTGCTGGCCGCACCGTTGTTCGGGCGGCTGTTTGATACCGCCGGCATCACGCGATTCCGCGCAGTGGGAGCAGCCTCGTGGGCCGCCAGCAGAGTTGTGCTGTTCTTCGCCTTGACCGGCAACTCATGGGAATTGGTGCTGGTGGCCTTCGCACTGGCGGGCCTGGGGCTGGCCACCGGGGGACTTGCCTTCAACATCGGGCACACACATTTTGCACGCCCCGAGGAAACCCAGGTCTATATGGGCATCCACCTGACGCTGGCCGGTCTGCGCGGGCTTACCATGCCGTTTCTGGGCGTGTGGCTCTACTCGATGCCGCAGATCGGGGCGAAGGTGCTGCTGATTGCGGCGGCGGTTCAGTTCATAGCTGCGATCGGCTTCACTATGTCGCCCAGGCCGAAAATCGCAAATGGGGAACCAACCCCCCAGGGATGAGTCTAATGCCACCAAAGGGACTTTTTGTCAAGGAGACGAAGATGAAAGATACAGTTCGGGTGATATTGGCATTGCTGGTTCTCGCCAGCTGCGGCGTCTGTGCGGCCATGGCCCCAAAGGATGATGACGACAAGTCCCCAGCGGCGAAACTCGTCGACGAGAAGGTGATCTTCAAGTTCACCAGCGACGGGGATACGGCGCCCGGTCGGGACCCGGGTTCGATGAAGCTGAGCCCCGACGGCAAGCGGCTGTTATACATTCGCCGCAAGCGGCTCGACGTGGGAGAAAAAGACTCGCGCCGGGCCTACGAAGTGCGCCTGCGGACGCTGGCCGGCGGCGAGGAGACGGTCCTGCCGATCCCGGCCTATACGATGGACGACATCCCGAGGATGATGATCTCGATGAACGTTTTCGACGCAGCCGGAAAGAGAATCGTCCTGGGCATCGGCGTTGACGAAAACAATAACGGGCTGCACGACTATCGCAAGGAGAAGCTGCAGGCGGCGCTTTACGACATCGCGAAGGACAAGGTAACGAAGCTTGACGTGACGGACAACATCGTGCTTCCCACGTTCGACCGGATGGGCAAGGGCCTGATTATCCTCGCGACAACGAAGGATATCTGGACCGGCAAGCTGTACACCACGCCCGCCGATCAGATAAAGCTGAAGGAACTCGCCGTGTTGGGCGTGCCGCGCAGCACCTGCCCGACGGCCGACGTGGTCCCACTGCTCCTGCCGCCGAAGCGGGATGCCGAGGGGCGGAGGGGGAAGTGGGAATTCGTCCTCTACGATCTGGCCAACGACAAAATCGCCGCCAAGCTGCCGATCCATGAGCGGAACACCTATCTCGACGACTGCAACCCGCAGTGGACGGCGGATGGGCGGTATCTTTATTACGTCGATGTGAAGATGGTCGAAGGCCGCAGGGCGCCTGTGAGGCTTACCCGTATATGGGACCGCAAGGAGGGCAAGCTTGCCGGCGAGATCGAGGAAGCCGTCGCCGTCGGCCCCGGCCCGACGAAGACCACGATGGTCCTCTGGGTGCGCAGAATGGGCAGCCTGAAGATCCACGACGCCGCGAGCGGAAAGACGTGGAAACTCGCGAGCAATCAGCCCATAGATCCGGCCAGCGTGACCAGCAAGTACATCCTGTACGTAAGGTCCAAGGGGCAAGAAAGGACCCTCTGCCGCGCCCGGATCGCCCTGGGGAAGTAGCAGCCAATAGCCTGAGCAACCGAAAAACAAGGACATCACGTTGTGGATACTATCAACTGCCCTGGGAGATATTGCTTCCCGCTCGGCAGACCACTGGACACACCTTTCCGCGACTAGTAGAATTTGCAAGGTTGTTGCAAGGACTGCTTGAGGCTCGATTTCACGCTCGTGGGAGTTCGTTTTCTTGTCACGGCGTTCGCAATAGACTGCAAGCAGGCCCGGACTGCTTCTTCTCGAAAGGCGCCGGATGGAATTGGGGTGGATAACGCGTTGCGTCCGAGAGGCCCAATATTGCTTTTCGCACCATGCCGACAGCGAACGGCAAGAAGAGGATTTGTCGATTGCCCAGATTGAACAGTCGATATTGTCTGGTAGGATACTGGAGAATTATCCCGATACGGGTCGCGGGCGAAGTTGCCTTGTGGTCGGCTTCGCCGATGACGGGACGCCGATCCACGCCATATGCGGGATGCGCGGTCGGCGTTTGGTGATCATAACGGTGTACGTCCCCAAGCCGCCGAAGTTCGTACACCCGTTCCACCGAGGATAGCACAATGGAAAAGAAATGCAGTTTTTGTGGGCATGCCGAAGTCAAGCAGGCCAGCGTTACGTATATCTATCGTCGCAACGGCAACTACCTGATCGTCGAAGACGTGCCGTGCGAGGAATGCACTTACTGCTCGGAACGATATTACGAGGCCGCGGTCCTCAAGAAGATCGAGGCTGAATTTGACGCGATCCAATCCAGGCAAAAGAAGCCCGCCCGCAAGCTCGACGTTCCCGTAGAATCTTTCGCATCGCTATAACAGATCCCGCAGTAACTGTCGGGGGTCAGATCAGGGCTGGTGTGAACGTCCTGTTCGGGTAGGAGAAATACCTCATGAAGTCGCAAATATGGCATGTAGCCGTCGCTTGCATCCTGCTTTCCTGGGTAACCGCGAGAGGGGAAGTCGCGAAAGCGGCCCGCAAACCGCTCGTGCTGAAAACGGATGCCCTGGAGCGGTACGTCGATCAGTTCAACCGGGACTACAGCCAGCAGCATGTAAACCATATTCCGAACGATTCGGCCAAGGCGTTCCTGAAGCAAAACATCCCGCTGCTCGACTGCCCGGACAAGAATATCCGCGAGGTTTACTATTTCCGGTGGTGGACATATCGAAAGCACATAAAGAAAACGCCCGACGGCTTCGTCATCACCGAGTTTCTCCCGAAGGTAAACTGGTCGGGCAAGCACAACACCATAAGTTGTCCCGCCGGCCATCATTTTTATGAGGGCCGCTGGCTGCACGATCAGAAATACCTCGACGACTACGCCGTGTTCTGGTTTCGCAAAGGCGGCCAGCCGCGGCGATACAGCTTCTGGGCGGCCGACGCCCTGTACGCCCGGCACAAGGTGCGCCCCAACGCAGCGCTGATAACAGATTTGCTGGACGACCTGGTGGCGAACTACAAGGCGTGGGAGAAATCGCGGCTCGACCCGGATGGGCTTTTCTGGCAGATAGACGACCGTGACGGCATGGAGGTGTCCATCGGCAAGAGCGGCTACCGCGCCACGATCAACTCGTACATGTACGGGGATGCGGCCGCCATCGCGGAGATCGCAAAGCTTGCGGGCAAGGGCGAGATCGAGAAGCAATACCGTCAGCAGGCCCAAAAGATCAAGAAGCTCGTGCAGGAGAAACTTTGGGACGGTGACGCCAAGTTCTTCAAGGTCCTCCCACGCGGCAAGGACAAGGCCCTTGCCGACGTGCGCGAGCTGCATGGTTACGTGCCCTGGTACTTCAACCTGCCCGATAAGGGTTACGAGGCGGCCTGGAAGCAACTGATGGACCCGAAAGGTTTTTACGGCCCGTTCGGGCCAACCACGGCCGAGCGCAGGCACCCGCGCTTCAGGTTCCAAAATCGTCACGACTGTCAGTGGAACGGGCCGTCGTGGCCGTTCGCGACCACACAGACCCTCGTCGCACTGGCCAACCTGCTGAACGGCTACGAGCAAACCGTCGTGGCCAAGAAAGATTATTTTCTTACGCTCCAGAACTACGCGAAATCACAGTACAAGGACGGCAAGCCGTGGATCGCGGAGAACCTGGACGGCCTGACGGGAAAATGGATCGTGGACAAGCCGCGAAGCGTCTTCTACAACCACTCGGGCTTTTGCGATCTGGTCATTACGGGGCTTGCGGGCCTGCGCCCGCGAACTGATGACGTGATAGAGGTCAATCCGCTGGTGCCCACCGATACGTGGGATTGGTTCTGTCTGGACAACGTGGTGTATCATGGCCGGCTGATCACGATCCTCTGGGACAAGACCGGAAAGAAGTACGGAAAGGGCAAGGGGCTGAAGGTTTTCGTAGACGGCAAGGAAATCGGACGCGCGGATGCGCTTACGCTTGTCCGTGCGAAGATGCCGGCCTCCACGAAGTAGCCGAGGCCGAAAGGCCGGCACCTTTTTGGTTGGCGCAGCGTGGGCCCGGCCGATAATGGAAGAACGGAAAGGCCTCAGCAGGGAGTGAAAAGTGACTCAGAGCAGACAAGAAAGGTCGCTGACGGCAGCGGGCAGGCGGGCGCGGCGTATGGCGTTGTGGTCGGCGTGCGTTCTGGTGGCGATGGGTCTTTGTTCGTGCGGCCCGGCGCCCGGCCCCGCGGCGTGGACGCAAGCCACGCCGGTCGGCCAATGGGGGTCGCTGTTTGACGGCAAGAGCCTCACCGGCTGGAAGGTTCCCGTCTTCGGCGCCGACGGCAAGGTGCACGTCAAGGGCGGCGTGCTCCACATGGAAACGGGCCGGGAGGCCACGGGCGTGACGTACACGGGCCCGCCGGGCAGGGCGAACTACGAGATCGCCC
>SDBS01006305.1_pt1 | contig 11540 bp, 6 predicted proteins | sample 2277091 | NCBI WGS metagenome assembly SDBS01 (sample SAMN10404972, study PRJNA504765) | marine sediment metagenome | isolation source: marine sediment core GS10_PC15, 163 cmbsf | place: Arctic Ocean: Southern Knipovich Ridge | collected 2010 | reverse complement strand
TGATAATCCTGGCGGTGCTGTCCCTGGCAGGCGGCGTCATTGTGTTCCTGTCACGGTTGGCCGAGACCCGGGAAGCCACCGGTGAGTTGTCCGGGGAAACGGTTATCGCCGCGGTGGGTTGGCTGATAGGCAGCGTTATCCTGGCCTGCGCCCTGGGGGCATTGGCTTACCTCGTCCGAAGGGGGTATGACACCTCGATACTCCTGAGGAATATCCTGAACCGCCTGAGAGCCACCCCGCACGATCGCGTCGCGCCGAGTGCCGCGACGGCAAAACCGGAGGTACAGACCGCGCCGGCTAAGCGGGCCACGCCCCCTCAACACGCTGCGCCTCCCGCACATCCGGCCAGTCCGGAACTCATGCAGCAAATGGCCGCCCAGTTGGCTGAGATGAAGGCCGACCTCATGTTGTCTCCGGAACAGTTGGCGATCAAACGCAGCCGTTACCTGGAAAGCATCGCGAAGGAACTGTCTGACCAGGCCCGCACGGCCATCGAAAATGGTGAGTTTGCCCAGGCCGAGGAGTTGCTTGCTCGCTTTGAGAACGACGTGCCCGGCGACCAGCGATGCGACGAGCTTCGCCAATTGCTGGACCGCACACGTGAAGAATCGCTGGCTAGAGACTTAAAGCAACACCTGCAGCGTGTGGAGGACTTGATGGCCGTGGCTGACTTCGGTCAGGCTGAGGAGGCGGCCCAGACGTTCGCGGAAGCTCACCCGACGTGTGAGCAGGCCGTTGAGCTGCTGGAGCGCGCTCGCCGAGAGGGTGAAGCATACGAAACCCAAATGCGACAGAAGGTCTATAAGGAGGTTCAGCGTCTGGCCAAGGCCAGGCAGTGGCGGGCGGCCCTTACCGCGGCCAGGAAGCTCATAGAGACCTGTCCCGATACACAGGAGGCCAACTCGGTTACCCTGCAGATGACCACCCTGGAGCAGAATGCTCGCATCGAGGAGGTCAGGCAACTGCGCGACGAGATGCGCGACATGATCGAACGCAGGCGCTATACCGAGGCCCTCGAGATCGCCAAGGACGTCATGAAACGCTTCCCACAGAGCCATTTCGGCGGCGAGTTGAAGGGACAGATCGCCAGGCTGAGGGAACTTGCCGCCGGCGAGGGAAGCAACTGAACGTTCGGGTCCAACAAGAGCAACAGAATGAAGATTCTACTGATCGGCGGCGGAGGGCGGGAACACGCCTTGGCCTGGAAAATCGCGGAATCGAAGCTCTGCGAGAAGCTGTGGGCGGCCCCGGGCAATCCGGGCATCGGTCAGCACGCTGAATGCCTCGATATCCAGGCCGATGATCTGCCCGGCATCGTTGCCTTCGCCCGGGAAAACGCCATTGACCTGGTTGTGATCGGGCCGGAGGACCCGCTGGCTGCCGGTATCGCCGATACCCTTAAAGAAGCCGGCATCCTTTGCTTTGGCCCCGTCGCAAACGGTGCTCGAATCGAGGCCGACAAGGCCTACGCCAAGAACCTGATGAGAAGCGCATCGGTGCCCACTGCTGAGGGCAGGATCTTCACGGACTTGCGGGCCGCAAAGGATTACGTGCTGAGTCGCGATCACGGCGTAGCTGTCAAGGCCGCGGGCTTGGCCAAGGGAAAGGGCGTCATCGTCTGCCCCGAGCCCTATCAGGCGGTCAAGCCGCTGGAAGAGATCATGCGCGATAAGATCTTCGGCGATGCCGGCAACACGGTGCTGATAGAACAGATGCTCGTCGGGCAGGAGGCCACCGTCCTTGCCCTCTGCGACGGAAAGAACATCTATCCCATGGAGCCTCTCCAGGACCACAAGCCCATCGGGGACGGCGACACCGGCCCGAACACAGGAGGAATGGGCGCCTACAGCCCCGTGCCGATTATCGACAGCAACATGATGGCCCGGATCGAACGGGAAGTGCTGGTGCCGATAGTGGACGCGATGCGTCGCGACTTCGGCCGCTATGAGGGCGTGCTGTATGCCGGGCTCATGTTCACCGCCGCCGGGCCGAAGGTCATCGAGTTCAACTGCAGGTTCGGCGATCCCGAGTGCCAGCCCCTCATGATGAGGCTTAAGAGCGATCTGGTCGAGGCGATGCTCGCGACGGCCCAGCACAAGCTCGACGAGGTGACGCTGGAATGGGACCCGCGCCCGGCGGTCTGTGTTGTGATGGCCTCCGGCGGGTATCCGGGCAGCTATGAAAAGGGCCATGAGATAACGGGGATTGACGCAGCCGAGGCCCTAGGCGACGTGAAGGTCTTCCACGCTGGCACGAAGATGGCCGACGGCAAGCTTGTTACCGGCGGCGGCCGGGTACTCGGCGTCACCGCGCTCGGCGAGACCATTGCCGACGCCCAGAAGCTCGCATATCAAGCCGTGGACCAGATCACCTGGAAGGACTGCTACTGCCGCCGCGACATCGCGGCCAAGGCACTCTGAATGGTAGCCCGTAGCCAGTAGCCGGTGGCCTGTTCGCAAGGCTTGGCCGCTTCAGAGGCCGCCCAGACCGGAATAATCGAGTGCCGTTCCCTCATCTTCTGGTGTTGTTGTGGCACACGGCCGCAACTATGGGCAACGACCCCTCGCTGGCCACAATATACGTAACGCCTGCGTACAGTGGTACTTGCGCGCCGTCGACGCCTCCGTCCGGTCGCCACCGTTGCCGCCAAGTGTGCCCAAGCCCAGGGAACGCCCTTCGGCGCAGCTCAGGATCAAAGACAGTCCCTGGGCTTGGCCGGTTGTGCCTTGTAGATTATCGGCCCCGACGGCCGGACGCTTGTCAGCCTACGGGCGCGGGCGGGGGTTTGTCAATCGTATGGAAAACGCCCCGGCCTGCGAAGAGCCGGGGCGTTGGTTGCATCTCGTTGTACGGTGGCCTAGATGTCGCCCGCCTCGTTGATCGCGGTGTAGAGCTCGTTGGCGAGCTTTCGCAATACGGTTTCGGAGGAGTCGATCCCGTCATCGTCTACGTCGTACAACAGACCAGAGCTGCTCATGGCGTTCGTCGACTGCAGGATGTCCAGGATCGTCGCGTTGCCGTTGGTATCGAGGGTGATGCCCAGGTCGGCGGCTTCCTGTGCCGTCAGCACGCTCAGTACGTCGAAGGTCTGGTACCCGATGCCGTCGGCACTCGTCGAGAAGCCGTAGGCCTGCACGTGACCGATGTTCGCCGACGACACGATCGCCGCGTCGCCCTCGCCCGGCTCGTACACGCCGTCGTCGTCGACGTCCGTGAAGTCATACATCGGAACGTTGAGCGCGTTGAAGTTGAGTCCGATCAGGCTCTCGCTGGTCACGTACGTGGCCAGGGCCACGCCCAGGACCTGGGCATCGACCTTCGGGGCGCCGCCGTTCTCGATCGCGCTCTTCTTGTTCCGCTTGTGCAGGAACTTGAAGACGCCGGCAATGTCCGCGTTGGTGTCGTCCGACAGGTCCATGTCCCTGACGTTGCCCTTGGCGTCTGTGTACGTCGCGCCGGAGCCGTACATGTCTGGCAGCGTGGCGGCCAGCCATTGGCCCAGTAGAATCGAGTCTTCATCACCGTTGAGGCCTTTGATCAGCTTCTGACCGTTCTTGTTCTGCCAGAAGCCGATCGTCGCGGTCGTGTTGTCGCCGAGCTGGCCGTCAGCCGTCAGCAGCTCGCCGAAGTTGTAGTTCTCACCGGACGACCCCGGAGTCAGCACGATGTTGCTGAACACATCGTCGCCGACGGTGCCACCGAGGCTGCCCAGCGAATCCTGGCCGTCGTCGAAGCCTGTCGGCTGGGTCTCGGTGATGGTGTAGGTGCCCGAGGGCAGGTCAGTGAACATGTAGAAGCCGTTGCTGTCCGTCGTGGCGGTCTGGTTCACCGTGCCGGTGAGAGTGACGGTTGCGCCGGGGATGCCCGCTTCGCCGAAGTCCACCTCGCCGTTATCGTTCAAGTCCTCCCAGACCAGCCCCGACAAGTCGGACAGGTCGGGCTCTTGCCCGCCCGAGCCCAGAACCGTGAAACTCACGTCCTGGTAGTCGTCGCTGACCAGCGCGACGACCACGTCTCCGATAACTGAGCCGTTCAACTCACCCAGCCAGGCGTTCGCCAGCGCGGAATTCGCGAAGTTCCCGGCCTGCAGGAATCCGTTGTTTAAGTCGTAGTTGGGGTCACCCGCAGTCTCGCCCGGGTCCTCGTACACTATCTCCCAGACGCAGGCCCCGAAGGCCGCCGCCGTGGCATTATCGACCACGTCCAGCAGGTGACGGGCGAAAAACTCGCGGAGATACCCGGCGCTTTCCGCGCCCAGGAGGCGACCGTCCGGGTTCGCCACGGTCTTCGTCCCGCCTAGAACCACATCTTCGGCGTCCACAATGGTGTAAGGGTGAAATGCCGGAGATTCCCAGTCAACGTCATCGGCCACGTCTACGCAGTAGGCCTTGAATTGACCGCCCTGAATCGGAATCGGCTCCAGATCCTCGCCCTCTGGGGTAAAGTTCACGTTCCTGGCCATGAAGGGATACTCCCCGGCCAGTGCGTAGGGGTTGGAACCGGTGTCGAGCTCATAGTTGCCGTCGCGGTCGGCGTCGGCCCGGATGCTGATCGCATCATACAAGGCGGGGGGCTCGCCAAGGCCGTCCCCGAGATACAGTAAATCGACCGTGCCGTAAGTGCTGAGCAGCAACCTCGGCTCGAGCTGCTCGAAGGAAGGATTACACGCGTGTTCATTTGACGTTGAGTTACTCATGGTGGTCTCCGTTGTCTCCGTAAGAGAAATAGTCTACAGGCTGAATTAACTTCCATGCCCTTGCGAGAATACTACGGCAACTGCAAAGCCTCCGCCTCCAAGCTGAAGCAACGAGCATTCTAATAGCAAGAGCCCAAAAAGTCAAGCTTCAATTCTGAAGAAAATACCCTCGCAACGACTGTGAGAAGATTCCTCGGCAGGCAGGAACACGCGCGTCCCCTGGATCCGCCGCTAAACGTGGTAGTGCTCGTCAGACTCCATGAAAATTAGGTGACTGTGGGACTGTTGAAAAACCCCAAAGCGTTCTGTGATTGGCGTACTGATTCTACACGAATCACACGGATTGGACGAATTTGGATGGGTCTGATGCCGTTTGCCTTCGTGTAATTCGTGACATTCGTGGACTCGTAGAGTTTTTCAACAACCCACTGTCCCCTATCGTCTCTACTTATCAACTGTAATAATCACCATCGAATGTGGCGGGACTTGAGTCGCACCGTCCTGGAAGTGAGCCGTTATCTTCTTCGGCTTTACACGGTCCGGCTTCTCGATGCTGTTATACGCTTCAGGCGAATCCGCCGTCAGGATGACCGCCGGATATTTCCCCGAGACAGGCCCCTTTGCGTCGATCCTGATAAGGCAGTTAGCCGCCTGGGACGGATGACGGTTTATCAACAGCACCTTCAATGTCTTCGAGCCGGGAGTTGTCGTCACGAGCGAATCGACCGTTGCGATCGCGCCGTATCGCTGTCCGTCGACCTCGTCCGCCTGAACCAGGTGCGAGCCGATCTCATTCGCGTAAAGAGCCATCACGTGGAAGGTGGTGCGTCTCACGATACCCTCCGGATGCACGTACAGCGGGCCGCGCGTGTTGACGATCGGGGCGATGTTCGACATCCCCACATCCTCACAGTGCCGCAGGCAGGCATTGAAGAACGATGCTGAGAAGAGGGCGTCGGCCATCGTGTATTGCTGGGGACGCGCATTGATGTCGCGCTTGGCGATGAATTCGGCGAGCTTCTCCTGGCTCCATTTGCCCACTTTCTTCTGCGGATGTCCCGGGTGGTGCCAGCCGCGCAGGTTCCATTCGTCGAAGGCAATCTTGACGCGCCCCCGTAATCCGGCCTTCTCGAGGCTCCCGAGCATCGTCTGGCTCGTCGTCCCGGGCCCCTCCGCAGCCCTGATGCAATCCTTGTAGGGAGGCATGGCGTTCTTTGACCAGTAGCCCAGCCAGTACTGGTGCACCGCGATGTAATTGAGGTGTTTCCCGGCCGCCGCCAGCAGCGGCAGGGACCAGTCCTCTCTCTTGGTGGTCGCAGCGGCGAGTATGATGCTCGGATCGGCCGAACGCATCAGCACGGCACATTTATCAACGAGCGGCCCCCATTGCTTCGCCGATTTCCTGCCGATCTCCCAAGGCCCGTAGTTCTCGTTGCCGATGCTCCAGTATTTCACATTGAACGGCTTCTCGTGCCCGTTCGCCTTGCGCAGGGCGGCGTACTTTCCCTCGGTGGCGTTGCAGTATTCGACCCATTGCCTCATTTCTTCGGGGGTGCCGTTGCCGGCGTTGGTGCAAATGTACGGCTCGCAACCGACCAACCGGCACCACTCGACAAACTCGTCGGTGCCGAAGGTGTTGGGATCGGTCACCCCCCAGACCGGATCGGCGACCGGTTTTCGCGTCTTGCCGACCCCGTCTTTCCAATGATATCCGCTGACGAAACATCCGCCCGGCCAGCGCAGCACCGAGAGCTTCAGCTCCTTCATGGCCGCGATGACATCCTTGCGGAAGCCGCGTTTGTCCGCCAGCGGCGATCCCGGCTCGAACAGGCCTCCGTAAATCTGACGGTGAAAGTGCTCGATAAACCCGCCGAAGATCATCCGGTCATATTTCTTGAGAGGCGATTTCGTATTGATAACCACCCGCTTTGTATAAACGATCTTGTCCGGCAGGGCTTCAAGTTTTACGTCGTCGATCCATGCCTTGCCGGCCACCGTTGATCCCGTGGCGGAGCCGAACCAGCATTCGACGACAATCACCGAAGCGTTCTGGGGTGTTTGGAAGACAGAGGAGACGCGTGTCCACTTGTGCGTCCCTTTAAGAGAACGCGTCTGAGAGTTCTTCGTGCCACTGGCTTGCAGGAAGACGCCTGGTCCTCTCCATGCAGCCTTTTCGGTCTTAATCCATGCAGAAAGGCGATAGACGGTCTTCCCCTTGACCTTTGCGGTACTCTTCCAGAGGACGCGAGCGGGGTTGTTCTGCTCACCAGCCACTGCCGAGATAAAGAGGCAACCTCCCGTCCGTCCTTCCGATTTCAGCAGTTGCGTCGAGATGTTGGCTTTCCCTTTGGACAGAACTGTCTTTTCCCAACCGACGGGCAATCTGGCATCGTTCGGATTCGCCGCTTCGAAACCGTCGCTTGGGAGAAGGTTTCCAGTAGCCGTTTGGGCGGCATAGAGCCTGGCATCATTGAGTCCGCCAAGAGCGACCAGGCCGATACAAAGTGAAAACACAGATTGCCGGATCATCGTCTTTTTGTTCATGCGATCCCTTCGTAAGGTTGCAGTAAAGCAGGATAGAGTCATTTACACCAGGGGAAAGGGGGGCAGTAAACGGCATGCGCGGATCTCCCGGCGGATTGGCCGTCACGTAAGTCTCTGGGATTTAGCGGGGGCCCCCAGCCCAGGCGGGAATCAGACGAATCGCCCGCTGGGCGCGGCATCCCTCCAGCGCCGGAGAGCCTCTTCGAGATCGGTCTCGAACTCATAGCCGTCGGCCTGCAACCGGGCGGGAACGATGTAGGTCGAGTTCAGGAGCTTGTCTACGCGCGCGCGACAGATCGGATTCCGGATTCCGATCGCGCTGATCAACTCGAAGGGAAGTGTCGCCGCCTTCATGACAAAGGCTGGGATCGTGCCCTTGGGCCGCGGGAGTCCGGCGATCTCGTGAAAGGCGTCGCAGATCCGCTCCAGCGTGTAGGGCTCGGGGTAGGCGACGTTGTAGGTGTAGCAGCGTTCGGGCCGGTCCAGTGCGAACCCGAAGGTCCGGATCACCTCGTCCACATGGGCGCAGCCCTTGATCGTGTCTCGGCGCCCCGGATACATGAAGATCCCCGTCGAGAGCGCCTTGGCGAGGCGCGTGAAGTTGCCGCCCTCCCCCGGTCCGAAGATGACTGCCAACCTCGCGATGACCAGCTTGCGGTCCTGCTGCCCAGCGCGCCACATGCAATGAATCCGCTCCGCCTGCAGCTTCGACTTGCCGTACGCCGACACCGGCGCGGGTGGGGATGCCTCGCTCTTGGCGTCCTCGCCCGGGCCGTAGACCGAGATCGAGCTGGTGAAGATGAGGCTACGGACCTTGTGCAACTCGCAGAACTCAGTGACATGGAGGGCGCCGAAGACGTTGGCGTCGTAGTACTCGTGGTCCGGGTGCCCTGGCGTGGTGTGGACAGCCGCGAGGTTGTAGACCTCCGCGAATTGGCCTTCGACCCGGTCGCCGATAGGCTCCCGGAGGTCGCACAGGACATACTCGACACCTTCCATGCGTTCGCGGGGGGGGCGAATGTCCGCGCTCACGATCCGCCCATAGTCCATCGCTCGAAGCGCAGCGACGAGATGAGTGCCGATGAACCCGCTTCCCCCGAAAACAACCGCCGTTCGTGACATCGTGGTTCTCCCATACGCCGTGCCCGCACGCACGGCGACTCAGCCCTCGAAGTAATCCAGCAGTTTTCCGAAGTTGGCGTCCCAATCGTATTCTCGGAGGACCAGATCGCGGCCATTCGAACCGACTTCTCCCGCACCCTCGAGCAGAACGCGGGACAGGATCTCTAGAAACTCGTCCGGATCGTCCGCCACGAACAAGTCCCGGCCCGCTTGCGCCTGGATGCCTTCCATCGCCAGTGGACTGGCGATCACCGGGCGGGCCATGGCCATGCCCTCCAGAACCTTGTTCTGTATCCCGCGCGCAATGCGCAGGGGCGCGACCACCACACTCGCGTGGGCGATGTAGGGCCGGATGTCGTGGACGCGCCCCGTGACGGTCATGCCCCGCCGCTGGCCCGCCTGCTCGAGTTTCCGGGTCGGGTTGGCTCCGACGACATAGAAGTGCGAGGAGGGATGACGCTCGAGAAGAGCGTCCAGCACGTGCTCCATGAACCAGAGCGCCGCCTCGACGTTGGGCCAGTAGTCCATCGTTCCGGTGAGAACGACCGCCTCCGTCTGGGAAGGGAAGGGATTGTCGTACGCCCGCCCGGGATCGAACACGTCCCCGTCGACCCCGTTCCGCATCGCGTGCGCCTTCTCGGCGGTCTGGGGGGAGAGTCGCCGGAAAAGGTCGGTCTCGTACTCGGAGACGAACAGCGTCGCATCGTACTCGGCCGCCACGCGACGCTCGAAGTCAAGGAGCTTGCGACCCTCCCGATTGTAGACCCAACGCGACAATCCTGACTTCCCCTTTGCGTACTGGATCCACTTGTCGGAATCGACATCCCCCATGTCGTGGACGCGCCGGGTGTCCTTCCAGTCCTCCCCCATCACGTATCCCGCGACTCCCGAAGAGAAGGTGTACGCCCGTTTCGGAGCGTACTGCTCGCGCACCTGGCTCACCCATCGCGCGAGTCGCGAGTCGAAGAAGTAGGGGATCGTCAGCGCCTCCCCGGTCCAGAAACCGCGCAGTGCGCGAACTCGCCCCCGCCCCCTGCCGAGTGCGAGAAGGCAGTGGCTTTCGCACAGGTCACGGATCACCGCTTCGTGGGCCCAGTCGACGGGGTCGTCGATGAAGCTGCCCAGGTGGATCCGGTAGTGCTCCGCCAAGCGCACCAGCGCGTTCCAGGAGCGGATCTTGTCCCCTTTGTTCGGCGGGTAGGGAATGCGCTGGGCAATAAAGATCAGGTCTTTCACAGGTTCATCCGAGTCGTTTCACCAGGTAGGGCCCAATCAAGTTGGCGATCGGTAGTGGCAGCCGCTTCCACATTCCGATGAACTTCTGGTAGCGCGGATTGAGCGTGGTCGCGTCGGGAATCGCTTGTCCCTCCCTGGCCCAGTACTCGTACACCAGGGGCTGCGGCTCGAATCCGAAGTTCTTCTTGAACGAGAAGGCGCCGGTACCCCGTTTGCTTCGTCCGTAGTCGAAGACGCGGACCCCACGCTCCGCGGCGTGACACATCAGCCGGTAGTAGAGGTAGGCGTGGGCTCCGTACTCCCGGGCCGCAGGCGTGCCGCCCCCGTAATAGGGAAGCACTTCGTCCCGGAAGTAGAAGGAGATCACGCTGACGACCGGCGTCCGGTCCGGCGCCAAGGCAATGAAAAACTCGCAATCGTCGCCGAACTCTCGCTTCAGTTCCCGCGGATACCGTTTCGAGAATACCGGCGAGCCCAGATTTCGCACGCTCACCGAATAGACGCCGTAGAAGCGATCGGGATCGTGGTCCACCTCGTCGGTGAGCAGCCCGGCCTTGAGGGCCTTGCGCACGACCGCTCGCGCCTTGCGGGGGATCAGCTTGAGGTTCTCTTCGGGTGACGCGGTGATTCCGCGGCGAAAGACACAGTAGACGTTGTCGCGGACCTCCCAATCCTCCCGGATGTGGCGCAAACCCCGGAATTCGAGCCAATCGACACCGAGTCGGTCCGCCAACTCCCCCGCGTACGAATCGAGTGCTTCGCGCACTTCATCGGAGACGACGAGCGGGCCGCCTTGTACGCAGAACGGCGTCGACACCAGCCGATGGCCGAAGAGCCCCTTGCCAATGTGGATCAGCGGCAACACCCCCACCACCTGGCCATCTCTCTCGGCATAGACGTGGTAGTCTCGATAGCCGAAGACGTTCCGGATCACCCGGCGCCAGCCCGCTCGATGGAAGAATGTCCCCTCGGGGTGCTCCTCGACGAAGCGATCCCACCGGTCCTCGGCCTCGTTCTCGAGCTTCACCAGCTTAAGTTCGAGCCCCTTTGTCTTCACCTGGCTCAAAACTGCGGATCTCCTGGCCCGGCCAGGTTGGTGGCGGGAAGCGTTCGAACCGGCGGAGCGGGGGCGCGATCGCCGCGCGGGGAATCAGCCCGTGCCGCGGTGACCGGCGATTGAGTCGGGCTGTCCACGTCGCTTGGGGTGTCCATGTCATCGAATCCTATGCCTTCCGGCATTCGAGTCGCGGCGACAAGCCGGGTGAGCCCAAGAAGATCCGCCGTGGCGGGGCCACCGTGGGGCTTTGCGATGATTCTACTACGGTTTCGGGGACCGTCAAGCTATTCCCGGACTCCAAGAATCGGACATTTCAGTCCGGTGAACACGATACTTATCTCAGGTCCGACGCCAAATCGACCAAGAATCGTCTGCTACCGACTTGATCCGCCCTCCGCCCGGCGTCTACACTTCGCCCATCACCGTAGCAATCGTGCTGTCTGCCGCCCGAAAGGAATTCACTCATGCCAAACACGCCTCTGGCCTGGACGGGCCTGGTCCTGGTGTGCTTCATCACGACCGCCGCGGCCCAGGACAAGGTCATCCACGTTTCTCCCACCGGTCGGGACGACAACCCCGGCACGAAGGCCAAGCCCCTGGCAACGTGCGCTGCGGCACAACGGGCCGCGCGCAAGGCCCTGGCCGACGCGCCGAAGGCAAACGTCACCGTCGAATTGGCCGGCGCGACGTACTTCCTGCCGGCCCCGCTGACCCTCGGCCCGGAAGACGGCGGCTCGACTGACCGGGCCGTCCTCTGGCGGGCCGCCCGGGGCGCCAAGCCCATCCTCAGCGGGGGCCGGCGCATCACGGGCTGGAAACCGGGCAAGGGCAAGCTCTGGACGGTCACGCGGAAGGACGTACAGGCGGGCACGTGGCACTTCCGCC
>SDBS01006304.1_pt1 | contig 11541 bp, 7 predicted proteins | sample 2277091 | NCBI WGS metagenome assembly SDBS01 (sample SAMN10404972, study PRJNA504765) | marine sediment metagenome | isolation source: marine sediment core GS10_PC15, 163 cmbsf | place: Arctic Ocean: Southern Knipovich Ridge | collected 2010 | reverse complement strand
GGGCGGACATCAAACGCCGGATTCGTGCGGTGGGCAAAAAAATCTATGCGCGCCGATATTTATTGGCCGGATTGGAGTTCTACCTCGGCGGAAATTATACTCAAATGCACGCTGCGCTCGATTCGGTTTTTTATTACGATCCGGAAAACGCAAGCGCGCTGGCTTTCCGGGAAAAAGTCCGCAATGATGGCGGGCCGCGCGCCGATCAGTTGCGCTTGCAGGATGATGCCGAGGTATGGGAGTTGCACCTTGCCGCATTGAAAAAATACCGTGGCGGTGAATACCAGGCCGCAATTGACCTTTGGGCGAAAATCCTCGGGAAATACCCGGGTAATGCCGACGCTCTGGCGAATATCGAGCAGGCCCGGTTGCGGTTGCAACCGGAACGTGGCGCCCCCGCGAATACCACTGGAGATGAAAGATAGGGATTCGTATTCTGTGACAACGCCATCATGGAACGGATTAATCGCCGTTCCGGTGGGAAGTGGTTATGACCAGGGTAATTATTAAAGAATCGGTGGCGAATTATGATGCGGCCGAGGAAAATCTCGAGAAAATCCGTAGTTTTGTCCGCGATCGTTTGATTGAAACGCCGTTGGCCAAAAAGGAAATCACCGGACTTCTCCTGGCGGTGGAGGAAGCCGTCACGAATATCATCCGCCATGGTTATCTTTTCGGCCCGGGAAGTATCCGCCTGCGGGTGGCGCACGACCGGAATAAAGTAATGATATCGTTTATCGATTCCGGGCGTTCTTTTGAGTGGCCGAAAAAGGGAACGGTCGATTATCAGAAGATGGTCGCGACCTCGCGGAAGGGTGGTCTGGGGCTGGTGCTCATCGAACGGGTGACTGACGAGGTCGATTACCGCCGCACCGTCACCGGAGAAAATGAACTGATTCTGGCCAAAAACTTCCGCTCTTCCCGGGGCCGGGGACTTTCGTTACGTTGGCGTTGGGCAGCCGCCGGGATGACCATCTCCGCCTTGGCGGGGGCATTGTTTTTTGTGATTGCTTCTCAGCAAACCGATGGGCGGATTCACCGGACATATTTCGCCAGTTGGGTCAATTTCGCGCGGACCGCGGCCTCGGCGTCGGTCACCAGGATTCTAAGTCGCGCCGCTGACGCGGAGTTTGACGAACTGGCGTCGAATATCGCCCGGCCTGATAATTCACTGGATTACCTGGTCATTACCGATGCCCAACAAACGGTATTGGCCGACACTCGCGGGCCGGAAAACATCCATACACGATACAATCTCCCGGCCGGCATTCGGGCCGGGGTGTACGATACGTTGCAACCGACGACCATCGGGGGGCGGGCAGGGTATTATCTCATTTCTCCGGCCCAGGCCGGGGGACACCGAGTCGGCTTTGTTCATGCCGCGGTTACCGGAGCACCTATTGCGAATGAACAACGCGCGATGCGCACCATGTTGGCTATCTATGGTGTGGGTGGGGTATTGCTCTGCTGGGTTTTGTCCGTTTTGTTTTCCGGGTGGTTTGTCCAACCGTTAAGGCGGCTCTCCGGACAGGTCCAGGGAATGGCCGGGTTGGGGATCGGGGGAATACGGCCGGAACGGGGCGGCGATGAAATTCAACAAATCATGGGGGCCTTTGATGCGGCCACCAGCCGCATCCATCAAACTGAACGGGAATACTATTCCCGGGAATTGGCCCGCCGCGAGTGGGAAACGGCGGCAGAGTTGCAAAAGGCGCTGGTGACGTCCGAGTTCCCCGTAATGCCCGGCTTTGAAATCGGTACGCTCTATCGGTCGGCGAAGTATGTGGGCGGAGACTGGTTTGATGTTTTCCCGTTGGATGACCAGGCATTTGTGGTCTGTATCGCCGATGTCTCCGGCAAGGGAGTACCGGGGGCACTGGTCATGGCCACGGTACGTACCGCCGTCCGCCTGCTGGCCCCCACACACCGGGAACCCGCCGCGCTTCTGGCGGCGGTCCATCGATTCGTGGCGGGAAACATCAGCGCCGGGATGTTTGTCACGATGTACCTGGTGGTGGTCGACAGCCACGCCGGGGTCGTGAGATTTGCCTCGGCCGGCCACACCCCCATGTTGTTTTTCCGGCGCACGGAAAACGAGGTGTTTGACCTCAACCCCAGGGGTTGGCCCTTAGGGATGCAGTTGCCCGAGGATGTTTCGTTCGAGTCCCGGCTCGAGTCGGGGGACCTGCCGTTGCAGCCGGGGGATGTCTTTGTGCTCTTCACCGATGGGATCAGCGAGGCCCGCAACGCCGAGCGCGAGTTCTTCGGCACCGGGCGTCTCAAAGCACTTCTGGCCGGGAAACACCGGCTGACCGCGGAAGAAATCGCCAAAGTGATTTTTGCAAAGATAACTGAATTTACCGGCGATTCTCCCGCGGCCGATGACATTGCCGCTGTGGTTGTCAAACGAACATCCGAAATAATCGAGAAGCATGAAGAATTAGGGCCGACGACCGACTGGGCCGAAGCGCTGTTCCCGGCCATTGATCTTTGGGAAGACAGCCGGACCGATGCGGTAACAAAAAAGCTTTTGCAGGTCGTTTCGCGTCACCCGGAATTCGACCCGCCACAGATATGCCTCGAACTGGGCCGGGACGAGTACCGCGCCGAGCAAATCGACGAACAAACGGTGCGCAGCCGGCTTTTACACCTTCACTTGGATACGAAAAAAAACAGGCGGCAATTTACCGACTGGGTCCACTCTCAAAACCGGTCATAAAGCCCGATCTGATATATAAGCAAGCGGGTGGGGGACAGTGGCTTTTGGGCTTGACAAACTTCGAGCGTATCATTACGTAAGAATCTTTGGCACTCTCGATGGTGGAGTGCTAAAGCACGGTAGGAGAATACATGGCGTTTGAAGCTCTAAATGATCGGGAGCAGGAAATCCTCAAGCTTTTGATCGAGCATTACGTAACGACCGCCGAGCCGGTCGGTTCACGGATTCTAGCCCAAAAGTTTTCCATCGGGCTTTCGCCGGCGACCATCCGCAATACCATGCAGGATTTAGAGGAATTGGGGCTGGTCGAGCAGCCGCATACCTCAGCGGGGCGGGTCCCTACGGATGAGGGTTATCGGACGTTCGTGGACCGACTTCTGGAACTCAAGCCGATTTCCGGCAAGGATGCCGAAGCCCTGCGCCGGCAAATCGCCGCTGAGGGGACTACGGCTGTTGAGGACCTGTTGGAAAAGACCACTCGCGTCCTGGCCTCCATTTCCCAGCAGTTGGGGGTGACCCTCGCACCGCGTTTTGACCAGGGAATCCTCTCGCATGTCGATCTGATTCCGGTGGCGCACAATAAAATCCTGCTGATTCTCACGGTGAAATCGGGGTTGGCCCGCACGCTTTTGGTGGAGGTGGATGTCGAGTTAAAGGATTCGATAATCGAACATACTGCCCAGCTACTCAACGATCGCCTATCCGGCATTAAAATAGGAAAGTTACATCAAAACCTTAAAGAAAGAGTTAAAGACCTCGGTGGGGCGGACGCTCGTCTTTTGAAGATGTTTGTGGATGCGTCGGACACACTTTTGGTGGGCGACGAACCTGGTGCATTGCGATTAGAGGGTACCACCAATCTGGTCGGCAAACCCGAATTCAAGGACCATGAAAAGCTGACCGGCGTGATTCAAATGCTCGAGGAGCGTACCTCGCTGGTGGAGTTGCTGCGGCAAAAGGGGATTGGCGAGGGGATCGTCATCACCATCGGTAAGGAAATCAATCTGTCGGAAGCCGAGCCGTGCGCGATGGTCACCTCGTCATACAAGGCGGGCTGGATTTCCGGGACCATCGGGATTATCGGACCCAAGCGCATGAATTACGGCCGGCTGATTACGCTGGTGGAAACCACGGCAAAGCTATTGAGCAAACAACTTAAAAAGATGTTCTGATACAACTATGAGCGACAAAAATGAACAAACCGCCAGGGCGGCCGACAAAAATTCGACTGAAGTCGAAGTAGAGCATCTGGATTCCGAAACGGAACAACCGGAAAAAGAGGCCCCTTCCGCCGGGGAAGAAACCAAAGCTGTGGACAAGCCGGAACCGGAGCCCGATTGGGAAGACCGGTATCTGCGGCTGGCCGCCGAATTTGATAATTACAAAAAACGTTCCGCGCGGGATTTCGTTCGGATTATCAAGAACGCCGAAGGCGATTTGATCCGGGAACTAACCGAGGTCCTGGATAATCTCGAACGCGCGCTCGATCCCGAACACCGCAATGGCGAATTGGATGAATTGGTTAAGGGGATCGATTTAATCTACGACCAGTTCAAATCGGTCCTGGAAAAGCGCGGCTTATCGCGCATGAAGGCCATCGGCGAGCCATTCGATCCGGAAAAGCACGAGGCGATGATGCAAATCGACTCGGATGATTACCCTGACGGTCATATCACCGGCGAGATCGCCGTCGGCTATCTGTTAGGCGATCGGGTCCTGCGCCACGCCAAGGTCATCGTCTCCCGCGGCCCGGCCAAAGAAAAGCCGGAAGAGAAAGAGGACGAGGGGAAGGAAGAATCGTAGGTTGAAACCCCCGTGGTTTCGACATGCGCCCGTTGGGCACAAGGTCAGCCCAAGGGCTGACCCGCACGGGACGAATAGAATCAAGGTAGGTCGGGTTCCGCAGATCACGGAGTGATCAAGAAACCCGACATGTTTGAAGGAGTCAGGTATGTCGGGTTTCTCATGTTCGCTCCGCTCACATCGGAACCCGATCTACAAAACTGAATGGGATCAGAGTCTCAAGAAATACCAAATCGCAGAAAAAATTCGTTGAAAACATCTGGAGGGCTAACAGGCAATGGGTAAAGTGATCGGAATCGATCTGGGGACCACCAACTCGTGTGTGGCCGTCATGGAAGGCGGCGATGCGGTCGTTATCCCCAATCCCGAGGGTGGGCGCACCACTCCATCGGTGGTGGCTTTCACCAAGACCGGCGAGCGGCTGGTCGGGCAGGTCGCCAAACGACAGGCGATTACCAATCCGGAAAATACTATTTTTTCCATCAAACGGTTTATGGGCCGCAAACACGGTGAGGTATCGGCCGAGGAAAAAATTGTCCCCTATGATGTCGTGGCCGATGACAGCGGCGATTGCCGCGTAAAAATCGGCGACACGCTGCATGCGCCGCCGGAGATTTCGGCGATGATCCTGCAATCGATGAAAACCACCGCCGAGGAATACCTGGGCACGAGTGTAACTCAGGCGGTGATTACCGTCCCGGCGTATTTTAACGACAGCCAGCGCCAGGCCACCAAGGACGCCGGGCGGATTGCCGGGCTGGAGGTCTTGCGGATCATCAACGAACCGACGGCCGCTTCGCTGGCTTATGGTCTCGACAAAAAGAAAGACGAAAAAATCGCCGTCTTTGATCTGGGCGGCGGGACGTTTGATGTTTCCATCCTGGAATTGGGCGACGGTGTTTTCGAGGTGCGCTCGACTAATGGCGATACGCATCTCGGTGGCGATGATTTCGATCAGCGGGTCATCGACTGGATGGCCGACGAATTCAAGCGTGAGCAGGGGATCGACTTGCGGCAGGATCGCATGGCCCTTCAACGGCTCAAAGAGGCGGCGGAAAAAGCGAAGTGCGAACTGTCCACCACCATGCAGACCAATATCAATCTGCCGTTTGTCACCGCCGACCAGTCCGGTCCCAAACACCTTGATCTGACCCTTTCCCGCGCCAAGCTGGAACAACTCGTCGATGATTTAGTCCAGCGTACGGTCGGACCCTGCAAAAAGGCCCTCCAGGACGCCGGGTGTTCGGCCGCGGATATCGATGAAGTTGTCCTCGTCGGCGGAATGACCCGCATGCCGAAAGTGCAGGAAATCGTCAAGGAAACCTTCGGGCGCGAACCGCACAAAGGCGTCAATCCTGATGAAGTCGTCGCCATCGGCGCGGCGATCCAGGGTGGCGTGCTTTCCGGTGATGTCAAGGACGTGCTGCTGCTTGATGTGACACCCTTATCGCTGGGCATCGAGACTCTTGGCGGTGTACTGACCAGGTTAATCGATCGCAATACGACCATCCCGACCAAGAAATCGCAGATATTCTCGACGGCGTCGGACAATCAACCCGCGGTGTCGGTACATGTATTACAGGGCGAGCGCGAAATGGCCATCGACAACCGCACCCTGGGCCGCTTCGATCTGGTCGGTATCCCGTCCGCGCCGCGCGGCGTACCACAGATTGAGGTCACCTTCGATATTGACGCCAATGGCATCGTGCATGTCTCGGCCAAAGACCTCGGTACCGGAAAAGAACAGAAAATTAAGATCGAATCTTCTTCGGGGCTTTCCGAGCAGGAAATCGAAAAGATGGTCAATGACGCCGATCAGCACTCCGAGGAGGACAAAAAACAGAGAGAACTCGTCGAGGTCCGCAACAAAGCCGACCAGATGGTTTATACCACGGAGAAGACGCTCAAGGATTACGGTGAAAAAATCTCCGACGATGAGAAAAAGAAAATCGAAGCCGCAATCAAAAAAGTAAAATCGTTACAGTCCGGTTCGGATGCCGCCGCAATCAATACGGCCGTCGAGGAGTTGATGCAGGCCTCGCACAAGCTGGCCGAGGAGATATACAAGCAGCAATCGACGCAACAAGGCGCACAACAAGCCCCGCCGGGCGCGGGACCGGCCCCGGAAGAGCCGCCACCGGAGGAGGAAAAAGACGGCGCGGTTGATGCCGATTACGAAGTTGTCGATGATGAAAAGAAGTAATAACGAGCGTTACTGAATGAACAGGGTTGAGATACGCTGATGGCTAAACGTGACTACTATGAAGTCCTCGGGATTATGCGTGACGCGTCCGAGAACGATGTAAAGAAGGCGTATCGTCGCCTGGCGGTGAAATATCATCCCGACAAAAACCCCGGCGATAAAGCCGCCGAGGATAAATTCAAGGAAGCCACTGAGGCGTATGAGGTCCTCAAAGACCCGCAAAAACGCCAGGCCTTCGATCAGTACGGGCATGCGGCTTTCGCGCAGGGCGCCGGCGCCGGTGGTTTTGGCGGCTTCGCGGGATTCGATCTTTCCGATGCCTTGCGGGCGTTTATGCGCGATTTCGGCGGTTTCGGCGGGGCGTTTGATGATTTGTTCGGCGGCGGAGGAAGATCGCGCCAGGGCGGCCCGGCGCACGGGCAGGACCTGCGGATTAAGTTGCCGCTCACCCTCGAGGAACTGGCCACAGGGACCAGCAAAAAACTGCGGATCCAGCGGTTGGTGGATTGCGAGCGCTGCGGGGGGAGTGGTGCGGAGCCGGGTTATAGTCCCGAACGCTGCCCGGCATGCCACGGCGCTGGTGAGGTCCGCCAGGTGTCCCGTTCGTTTTTCGGCCAGTTTATTAGTGTTGCCACCTGCCGGCAATGCCAGGGGAGCGGGCAGATAATCTCCCATCCCTGTACAACCTGTAGGGGAGAGGCGCGGGTGCACGGCACGACGACTATTAATGTGAAAATCCCCGCCGGGGCGGCCAACGGCAATTATATCCCGGTTTCCGGCGCCGGTCATGCCGGGACCCACGGTGGCCCGCCGGGCGATGCGGCAGTCCTGATCGAGGAAAAATCACACAAAATATTCACTCGTGACGGTGATGATATTATCTGCGAGGTCCCGATCAGTGTTTGCCAGGCGGCGCTGGGTGATGAGATCGCCGTCCCCACTCTCAATGGCGATCACACGATTAAAGTCTCCGCCGGCACCCAGTCCGGAAAAATCATCCGCTTGAAAAACAAGGGCATTCCTCACTTGCGGGGTTTCGGCAAGGGCGACGAACTGGTGCGCCTGGTTGTCTGGGTGCCCACCAAGCTCTCCGCCGAGGAAAAGCAGTTATTCAAGAAACTGGCCGCGATGCGCGGCACCAAACCCCCCAAGGGCGACAAAAGCTTCTTTGAGAAGCTACGGCAGACGCTAGGCGTTTGAATCTCCATACCGGAATCATCTTTCCCCGCGGCGAACTCGTTGCTGGTGACGGACAGTTGCCGCTAATTATTGTGGAAATGATATGGGCAATTATGGTATATTAGTATCGGATCGGGAAGATCCTATAATCAATAGGATCTTATCATGAGGGTATTAAAAATGAATAAGATCGTTATTGGGTGCTTAATTCTTGTAGTGCCTCTCCTGGCACTCCATTGCGCAAAACCGAACAAGCCGGAAGAACCGCCGTATTTCGTCAAAACACCGATGCCGGATGCAAACGCCGAGCTTTTGGCATTGTCCCTATCTGGAGAAATACTGGCTCCGCTTAATTTTTATGAGCGTATCCATCGCGATCTTGAACAGATACGATGTAATAATCCGTATCATTACCGTGACTTTTGCAATATCCTTCACACACCGAAATTCGGTAATCCCAGCACATTGCCGTTTTATATCAACCAGGAAGTGTATGACCTTTTAACAGCGGATGACTACCATGAATGGGATACTCTGAACACCCGATTTGACTTTGCTTGGTATCGGCTGTATTCGAGTGATACGAATATCGTCATATTATACCTGGGGGGGCGACGCAATCTCGAATTGATGGCCCAGGAATATCTGTCACTACCTGGATTCATTAAACGAATTAATATACCACCGACCTATAGTATGGCCAACATATATCCCCGTATGGTTGAGGACACCATAAGTTACCTGTTTCGTAGCGTAAAGACCGACTGTCCAAGCGGTATCATATGGAGTTACTTTTGGTATTTTGCTTCTGCAGGAGATAGTGTTGCCTTCATCGGGCGTTGGATGCCTAATTGGTACAGCGAGCCGGATTTTCCGGAATGGTGGGTGGATGCCGGCTTGAATTGGGATGATTATTATGGTTATCCGTTCCGCGGAGCCGAGTAGGGAAATAAGCCACGTAGGGTGGGACGTGCTCACCCCACCCACTCCACACCTTTCCCTTTGATTTCCCCCAACTTTTTCCGTAGCTTGCCCCTTCGCCCTGACGTGAAAAGGGGAGAGGAACGGACCTGACGGAGATCATCGACCATGAATGACGCAATTATCGGCAATCCTATCGGCGTGCTGGCTGTGCTGGCCGGTGTGGCCGCCTTCATGTTCTGGCTGGAAAAGAAAACCGGTTGGAAAGTGTTTAACTTCTTCCCGCCGTTGCTGTTTATCTACGCCCTCCCGGTTATTCTTTCCAATACCGGATTCATTCCGACAAAATCCCCGGTCTACGACTGGATGAGCAGTATGATCCTGCCCGTTTTTCTGACTTTGATGCTGTTGAACGTCGATGTCCGCTCGGCGGTCAAGGTGATGGGGAAGGGGATCTTTGTGCTGCTTTTTGGGACGCTGGGGGTGATGGTCGGTGCGCCGATTGCGTTTTTCCTGGTCAAATCCGGCCTCGGCCCCGATGCCTGGACCGGTTTCGGGGCGCTCGCCGGGAGTTGGATCGGCGGCACGGGGAACATGGCGGCGATCTCCGAGATGGTGGGGACCTCCGGTACGAATTTCGGCCTAGCGGTGATGGCGGACAACCTGGTTTATATTATCTGGCTGCCGATCATGCTCGGCTCTAAAAATCTCGCCGGTTGGTTTAACCGGTTCACCGGTGTCTCGGAAGAACGCCTGCAGCAGATGAAGGAAGCTGCCGGCAAACTGCAAAAAGACAAGGGCAAGCCGCAAATGCGGCATTTGCTCTATCTCTTTTTCCTGGGTTTGGCCGTGGCCTGGGGTTCCACCGAGTTGGCCAAAATTATGCCTGCGATCCCGCCGGTTTTAACCGCTAGTTCGTGGCGGATTTTGCTGGTCACGACGATGGGCCTGGTCCTTTCCTTCACCAAAGCGCGCAATATCCCCGGTAGCCACGCGCTGGCCATGGCTTTAGTCTATCTTTTCGTGGCTAATATGGGGGCTAAGGCCGAATTTGCCGGAATTGGCGGCACGGCCTTGTGGTTTTTACTTGGCGCATTCATTTGGATTTTTATCCACGGCGCGTTTTGTCTGTTGGCTGCGCGGCTGTTCAAGGTTGATGTCCACACCGTGGCCATCGCCTCCGCGGCGAATATCGGCGGGGCCGCCTCGGCCCCGGTGGTAGCCGCTTACCATGATGAGCGGCTGGTCCCGGTCAGCATCCTGATGGCCCTTATCGGTTATGCAATCGGGACTTATGCCGGATGGGCCACCGCCTGGCTGTGCTATTTTGTTTCTTGACGGTGTCGGATAAGTAATCCGTACGTTGCGTTTTTTCTTCGGGCTCGTTGCTTTTTTACAGCGCATAATACCAGTGGTCACAGTTGTAATATATTGCTACAAAAAGAGTCTGGTGCTGGGGAATAAAGTTCCCCTTTAGATGTATGATAGCTGTGGGGTGCCCTCCCTATCGTGGGTCTCTGCCGCTTCTTGGCTGTTGACGACGGGGGTGGCCGATAGGCCGCCCCCCAAGTTTTTTGCCGCGTAAGCCCGGCAAAAAAACCTTAGAATATCACTAGTATTTTACTTGGTTAGCCAACCAATTCAGACCATTATCGTATTGTATGATAGAGAGTGGGGCTTATTAATCGCTTGGAGGTGCGAGACAGCGGTCGGATAACAGGCGAGTGTTTGGGGTGTGTCGCGCGCCGGCGTCGGACCCGTCCGGTTGGTTCAAACATACCAAAAAGAGTGATTGCTTAGATATGACAAAAACTCCCGGAAGACCGCATTATGCGGTTCTCAGGGATAACTCCCCGGCGACCCCGACGCCGGGGTTTTTTTATTACCCCGGCGGCTTCGGTTATCCCATGAAGATATTCCCAACCATGTTGGCTATATGATTGAGAGCAGTGTATCGACCAGACTGTAGCCGGACTGGTATATCCGGCTGCCCGCAGCTTTTCCGACGGCCGCGGGGGTCATGTCGTCAAGAAACAGGTCATCGGCATTAAGACAATCCGGTGGCAGAATGACCTCACTTCCGGTGACCTCCGCCGCGCGCAAACCCGCGACAATATCACTCCCGGTCAGCAAACCGCTCACGGTCACCATCTCGCCCCAAAATTCACTAGGCACCATCTGGACCGTCAGGGAGAGGTTCTCAACCTTCTCGGTAATCCGGGCGGCCGGGTCCCGCAAAAAAGGCCCCGCGGAACGGCCGGTGACCATGATTAATTGACGCGGGGCCGGCAACGAATCAGGCAATTTGTCCAACTCTTGATCGAGAATTTCCAGAAATCTACGAAGCAGACCGATTCCATTCTCCAGTTGAGGGTAATCAAGATAGTAATCATCCGGTGGTATCGGCTCCCCGGCTAAGATAAATAATTCATCGGCGGCATAAACCAGCGGATCATCAAAACGTGCCCGACATTTTTGCCGTGCCCGGTCAACCTGTTGGAGAAGGCGTTTCCCTTGTTCGGCGGTGTTCAATGGTACTTCCGGCAGTCCATCGCGGTATTTGGTCAACCCTACCGGGACTACGCCGATTGAAAGGACCCCGGGGAAAAAGTCCGCCAGATCATCAAGAGTTCGCTCAAGAACGTCACAAACCGCCGGCGGAGCTTCAACGTCCGCGCGAGTTGATCGTTGCCTGTGCGCCGATGCGGAGCAATGT
>SDBS01006303.1_pt1 | contig 11542 bp, 12 predicted proteins | sample 2277091 | NCBI WGS metagenome assembly SDBS01 (sample SAMN10404972, study PRJNA504765) | marine sediment metagenome | isolation source: marine sediment core GS10_PC15, 163 cmbsf | place: Arctic Ocean: Southern Knipovich Ridge | collected 2010 | reverse complement strand
CCTTTAGGTTTATATTTCAAAGCACCAATAAATGCTCCAAAAATCGCACCAACAATGGAACCCTCCAATATTGCTGTGAGTACAGCCACAAGAAACGGTAAATCCGTTAAACCTAATAACACGCCATCCAATATTGCAGAGCCAATTGGTATAGTAAAAGATAATACTAAATATAAAACAGTAAGAATAATCGCATACCCAATACCTATTGCTAAGCTAGTATGAATACCTTCTCGAGGTGAATGGGCAGAAATTCCGCTAGTTATAATACAACATAAAATCCAAGGAACAGTTAATGCAAATAATAACTCAATATCATCAGGGCGATAAAATAGAGCCCAATGAATTGGAAATAAAAAAATAAGTGCAATTCCAATCAGCATACTTATAAGAACTTGTATGATAATATCAATCGGCCCTCCGCCAAGGAATCCAGAAATTGCCCCCATTGCATCATCAAGGTTTTGAATAAGTCCTCCAGTAACTTCTCCAGTTAAATTAAGAAGCCTAAATGAGATATATGCCATAGGAATAAGTAAGAACATTCCTACACAACCATAGAAAAATACCCGTTTAAAACCGATTTTGAAACGACTCCAAGGCTGTTCTTTAAAAAATCCCCAAAATTAGTTTAAATAGTAGAGAAATTTTTTATATTATGATTTTCAAACAATTCTGAGATATATAAATTTATGTGATAAAGTTTTTCTCAAATTTCTTATATTAAGTTTAGAATGAAAATTTAATCAAAAATAAAAATAGAAAAAATTAGACTTAATAATAAGGTTTATTTAATGCTAATAATCTTACCCTTGTCCATTTTAATAGTTTTATCTGTATATGCCGCAACAGAATCTCTATGAGTGACAATAATAACCGTTGTTTCCATATCACTATTAATTTGTTTTAACAAGGTCATGATCTGTTTTTCAGATTCTGGATCCAAATTCCCAGTAGGTTCATCAGCTAAAATAACCCTTGGTCTATGAATTATTGCTCGAGCAATACCACATCTCTGCTTTTCACCACCGGACATCTGAACGGGAAAATGGTCCTTACGATCAAGCAGATCTACATCTCTTAAAGCCGATATCGCTCTGTTCTCTATTTCTTTTTGACGTAATACGGTTGGCCATAGCACTGCTTCAATATTTTCTATAGCGGTCAGAGTATTTACTAAATTGAAATCTTGAAAAATAAATCCAATCTTCTGACGTCTTAGTTTACTCAATCTATCTTCTGTAGCTCTTGCGATATTCTCTCCATCAAAAATTACCCTCCCCGAATCTGGCAAATCTAATCCTGATAATACATTAAGCAAAGTTGATTTACCACAACCAGTAGGTCCTTGGACTGCAACTAATTCTCCTGATTTGATCTTTAAATTTACATCACCCAGAGCTCTTATTATTGCTCCAGCACGTCTATATTCTTTATTAATGTCTATTGCTTCAATCATTATATCTTTTTCTGACATTTCTTTTTCCCCCCTCACTCCCCAACCTTTGTTAGTGCTATAATTGGCCTTACCTTCAAGACTTTTCTATATGCTAAGATAAAAGCCAGTAATTGTACCAGTATAAATACTATGCTAGTTATAACTACAGGAAGTAATCCTATAAGAATATCAGGTAAAGTAAGAAGAATTCCCGCCGAGTGTAGATACGTCATTGCTGCTGTATAATGAAAAAGTACTTCAATTACAATAAAAAAGCCTACAACAGTTGTAAATAATATCATACCTGAAACTAAGACCATTATATTCTTATTAGTATAACCAATACACTTAAATGTTGCCCACACACGTCTCTTTCTTGAAACCACAATCCAAGCATAAAGCAAAGAAAGTATTAAACTTGTTCCAAAGAATATTAAAACAAAATAATTCGCAGTTCCTCCAAGCCCTCCACTAAAAGCTAATTCCAAGAATAAACTTGTTAAGAAAATCAAAATAGTATATATTAATGTGAATATTGTAAAAACTTTTTTCTCACGAAGCGATAAAAGAATCGCTTTTCTCCACATTCTAAAAGCCAATAAAAATCACCATTTTTTTTAAAAGTATTTTTAAATTTATATTTTATTTATGTTATTATAACAATTTAATAATTTAAGATTTGGTCATAATGTCGGAAATAGAATCCATTATAGATGATCTATTAGATGAAGAATCCAACATTTTCGGTGTTGGAATTATTAGTAAGTCTGGTACTCTTATAACTCAAACTGATAACTGGGATCTGAATACTGATCTTGATCTTATAAATGAAATTCTTAACAAGAAGTTAGAACTCGGTGGAAAGGGAATCTCTAGCATAATTGTTCAAGGAATCAAATATATGATTGTAGAAAATATTGAAGAGAGAAAAATCGGGACAAATATTACTGGAAAAGGCCATTTAATTATCTGTCCTATTCCAATAGGTGGCGCTGGTGCTCTAGTATGCTATATAAACCCACAAGCTGGACCGAGAGACTGTCTTTTCACTGTCCAGGAATATGCTCTAAAATTAGTTAACTTTGTATGAAAATTTTTCTTTTTTTTTATTTTATATCTTTTTTAATCATTTGGATTGTATCTCAAAATAGTAGCTACTCCCGTATGAGTTTCTTCCATAACTATTTGAGGTATACTCTCAATTTTAATCGTTAAAGTTCCATCAAAAATATGTGTTTTATCATACTGTGAGAATCCATCTTCATCAAAAATATATCTAAAATCAATGGTCTGCTTTCCATCTGGGAAGTTTTTTATATTTATGATATTTAAATCCTCAACTTCACTATGAGGTCTTAATGGGTTTCCCCATCCAATCTTTGCATGAATAAGTTCCATTAATTTTTCTTTTAATATCCCTTCATTCAAGTACGTTCCTACTCTAATATTTTAAAAATTAAAACTTTAATTTATGAGTTCTTTATAATTTTTAATTCATAACTTCCAATGCTTATTAAGAAGTTCTAATAAGTTGGATTTAATCTTTTGTATTTCTTTGTTTTTTATCCCACCCGGAGTTATAGATTTCTCAAAAATGGGCTGTTTGTAATCCTCGTTTAAGAGAGCTTTTAATACTGCATGAACACAGTAAGGTAGAGCTATAAGATTATAACCTCCTTCTAAGACAAATGCTAAATTTCCCTCACATAACTCTTCAGCGATTATTAAAATTTCTTTAGCAAACTTATAGTAGGAATTACTAGTTAACTTACAATTACCAATGGGGTCTGAGAAGTGCATATCGAATCCAGCTGCTATTATAATTATATTAGGTTGAAATGCTTTCAATATTGGGTTTATAATATCTAAACATTGTAGAAATTCTTCTTCTCCAGACCCATAAGGTAACGGGAAGTTAATGTTTGTTCCCAAACCTTTTCCATCTCCCAACTCATCTATGAATCCAATATCTCCTTCCCCATAATCATATTCATGTACAGAAAAATATAATACGCTTGGATCGCTATAAAAATATTGGACCAATCCATCTCCAAAATGATCATCGATATCTATAATCGCAATCTTTTCCTGAAAATGTAATTTTTCTCGTAAGTATAAAATGGCATTTGCAATATTATTGAAAATACATAAACCTGAACCTTTTTCTCGTAGAGCATGATGCCCTGGAGGTCTTATAAGAGCAAAAGATTGATTAACTTTTTTGCTTAATACTTTTTCCATAGCAATAATTGCCCCACCTACCGCTTTTTTAGCCAATCCATATGTATCTTCAGTTATAAAAACCTCCTCCCCTAATAGACCATTCCCTAATTTTGAAAGAAACTTTACTGAATCTATGTAGTATTTGGAATGAGCTAATTCTAATATAAAATCATCAATTACTGTTGGTTCTATTATTATCACATTATCGTGGTCAAGGATTTTCTTTTCATTCAAAAAGGTTAGGATAGATTCAATTCTCATAGGTGTTTCATACGAAAGAAATATGGGATGTGGATAAGGTGGTACATGTTTAGTAGCAAAATCTTTGTCAATAATTAATCCAACTTTCTTAACAGGCGTCATATTATTTTTACAATATTCAGAAATAACTAAATTAATATAATTAAATTAGCATACTTTTACTTAAATAAAATTATCATAAATCAAATGAAAACTAAGTTTTGTAAAGAATAATGGATGCAATTGAAATAATTTTAACATTTGTTCTTAATAGTATTCCTATCTTGATTTTATTTATTCCATATTTATTCCTTCGAAAGAAGCCAATTGGATATCTCTATTTAAGAATATATGCTGGAATCTTGGTTTTTTATGTAATATATTGGATTCTTCCAATTATTTTCCAAATAGGTGCGGGGCCAGAAGAACTAGAAAGTTCAGGTAATGATCAAGGTTTTATATTTTTGGGAGCTCATTTGGGAGCTCTAATTTCATTATTCGCAGATTATCCATTAACTACTTTACCTTTTATATTTTTTGTTGCACCTTTTCTTTCACTATTATACGTATGGAATCACATGAGAAAAGAGGATGACACTATTAAAAATAATTTAAAGTCATTGACATATCATTTAAAGGAAAGTCCCATAAAAAACATTCGAAATGAATTGCTTAAAAATGATTGGACAACAGAAAAAGAAATCTTAAAACTATTGATAGTCCTCTTACCTATTTCACTTTACCTTTTACAAGTCATTTTAACTGTATCTGGTCTGGAAAGTGATCCTTTGATCACAGGGGATACTGCCTTAGGATGGTTTCTCGAAATCTTATTTGTATACATCGCAATTTTTATTCTGAGTATAGAACTACTCTTTAGCTCTCAAATTGCCTTAAAAGGTAGATATTTTGGAGAGGATATCAGATCGCAGACTTATAAAAGTTTGTATACTGTAGGAGCACCTATCTCAATTTTATCGATTATTTTGTTTATCACTCAATACAGCGAATCATTACCTATACTTATATACTTTTTTGCTTACTTTATCATGGCGTCAGTTATTTTCGTCTTATTCCTTAAAATTTTTGAGCCAATTTCGATTTTAATTTTTATAAAATTGATTGATTGGTGGAAGAATAGGAGGGATAAGATCCGGAATATGAATATTTCAAATTTATCCTATGGAATAATTGTAGGATTTATAGCATTTCTTATTTATTTAGTATTAAATATGGCAGCATTTCAACCTTTAATTTTAATATTATTCGATAATGTGGAGAATATTATAAATTCTGCTCAATTTATAACTCCGGTAAATCCCACATTAGCAGATGCAATTTCTTTTGATTTAATGGTGGTTTTCAATTTTATTGTTCTAGTAGTTGTCCCCATAATATTAGTTTCAGTATTATTAGCTTATATCTTAAAATATATAAAAAGTACATTCTTAGGGTTAATTTCTTTCTTTCCTACAATAATCATTTTCTCAATTATTTTTCTATTTTGGGGGCTGCCTACGTTAATAAATTTTTCAGCACCAGCTGAATATTGGATAACAGGTCAAATAAGTTATATCAATATTTTCAACTATAATTTCTACACACTTAGGACTGCTGCTTTAGATGCTAAATTAACTGGAGTTCTTGGAGGATTAGCTCTTCCCTATTTGTACACTCGATATGTGTTTAATTTGGTAATCTGGACTTTGCTTATTTTTTATGCTAAAAAGAAATTTGTAAGTAAAAATCTCCCAATTGATGATAAGCATGTTGAAAAAGTTGTATTTTCTACAATAGGGGATTATATATCCTATGATGATTATACTCATGAACAAACTCTTTACTTAATTACTAAGAAGATTAAGGAAGGTATTAATGAAAATGAAGAGGAAAGAGAAGAGATTTTGGACCTTTTAAAAATTTTGGATGAGGATAAATTACTTAAAGAACTCAAACCAATGGATGAAACTGAGAAAAAGAGATTTTATTTTACACTAAGATATCTTTTCCAAAATGATTTAATTGATCTTTGGAAACCAGAATTTAGATACAGCTTTGAGAGAGTAGAGAAACAAGGGCTTTATATAATTTACTCTGATGGACGAGGTGTATATAGTTATCCCTTCCAAAAAAATATTGAACAAGATCCGGGATTGGTTTCAGGGATGTTCTCTGCAATTACAGCATTTATTAAAGAAATGACCAAATCTACAGAAGTGTTGAAAAAAATTGATCATGGAGATATAACAATTCTTTTAGAATATGGCAATCGTATATTTGGAGCGCTATTTGTAAAGGGAACACAAACTTCAGAAGTAAGATCACCATTGAAAGAATTTGTTAATAAATTTGAGGAGAAATATGCAGATATTCTAAAAAATTGGTCTGGGACACTTCAGCATTTTAAAGGTGATGATCAATTAGTGAAAAATATTTTTAAAGAAGATTAGAGATGGGCTAATTTCTATAGTTTTTTTATTCGGGAAGCGTTGCTACTGCACGAACCCACCCCGCACCAGCATGTGCAATCTTTATTGGAAAGCAATAAATCGTAGCTCCTACGGGAGGAACTTTGTCTAGATTTGTTAATTTTTCCATTTGAAAATACCCCAAGTCAATTCCTGCGAAATGCCCTTCCCAAATAATCGATGGATCAGGCTGCTTTGCCTGTACGGTTTTCTTCCACTTCTGTCCTGTTATTGAGAAGGGAGCATCCCAACTCCACGAATCTGTGCCAACAATATGAACTCCTTGCCGAATAATATGTAATGTCGCGTTTTTTCCAACTCCCACTCCATAATTAATGTAATCTTTTGTCCCGTGATGTTTTGAAGCATTCGTGCTTATTACTAATATATCGCCTTTCTTTAATTTACAGTCAATATCCCTTAATTTTCGATCTATATCATCTGGAGTCATGATATATCCTTCCTCATAATCGGTAACATCTAAAACAACTAAAGGACTTATACACCATTCTAACGGAATTTTATCAATCGTCATCGCTTTTCTCATTCCAGTTTCCGTGTCTTGAATGGGCGCAAAATGCCAGGGGGCATCCATATGGGTCCCACTATGAGTACCTAATGTTATAGTTTCTGTTGCCCAACCTTTTCCATTTGGTAGGTGCTCTTTCGGTTTTAATCGAGGGAAGGCAAAAGCCATTTGTTCAGCACCCTCTTCGTGTGTACTATAAGAAATTGATGGTTGTGTTAAAGGGGGATCAAATACCATCTCCTTTGGATTTATTATTGGAATGCTTAGATCAATAAATTTCATGGTATCAGATTAAATTACTTATGATTTTAATGAATGCGAATTTTTTAAAATATTATTTACACTATTTAAATCTATTTAATAATAAGGTTTTAAATACCATTTCTCTTCTTAACCTTTTGTATGGAGATTAAACAAACAAAAAAAAAAATACTTATATTGGGATTGGCTAATAGCGGTAAAACATCTATAGCGTATACTATGAAGAATATCACAGATTTGAACTCATACACTACTTTAATGCCAACAAGAGGAATAGAAATTTCTGAGTTCACTGAAGGTGAGACGAAATTTCTAATTTGGGATTTTGGGGGTCAAGAAAAATACCGAGACCGATATAAAGAAAATTTAAACAAATATATTTCAGAAACTAATGAAATTATTTATGTAATTGATATCCAGGATGAAAATGTATATTTTATATCCGTCGTTTTTCTAAGAGAATTACTTACTATACTTAAAACTGCAGGTTATTCGTTTGAAGTTTCAATCTATTTTCATAAATTTGACGCAAACTTCACTCCAAATGAAGAAAAAATCAAAGAACTTGTAACTATTATTGATGAAGAAATACCTGAGGGTTTTTCTTTTAAGATTTATCACACTAAAATCCATGCTCTTTTTAATAAAAAGCCTTCGGAGTATGCATCATAGTTTGAAATTCCACTTCCGAGTTCGTAATATGTTTTAAAATGGAATTTTATGCAAAAAGAAAAATTTATATCAAAATTTATAATAATTAAAGAATATTATACTTCGGAATAATTGAGGTATAAAAAGAAAATAAATAACTAAATTAACCTAAATAGGAAAATATATTATGAGAATTGGACTTCAAATTCCAAGTTTTACATGGCCTGGTGGCACGACTGAACTTCGATTAAAGCTATCTGAAATTGCCAAGGTAGCTGAAAAAGCAGGATTCTATAGTATATGGGTTATGGATCACTTTTTCCAATTAACCGTATGGGGTGGGTCTGTTGATGAACCAATGTTAGAAGGGTACAGTGCCTTGAATTATTTAGCTGCTATAACACAACGTGTTAAATTAGGAACCCTAGTTACGGGGGTTGTTTATCGACATCCAAGCGCTTTAATTAAGTCAATGACAACACTTGATGTGCTTTCAGGGGGACGCACATATTTTGGAATTGGAGCAGCGTGGTTTAAACGAGAAGCTGATGGTTTAGGACTTCCATTTCCATCCACTAAGGAACGTTTTGAACGTCTAGAAGAAACACTTCAAATTACCAAATTATTGTGGTCTGATAAACGAGAACCTTTTAATGGAAAACATTATCAATTGGCTGAACCAATTTGTAGTCCTCTACCGATTTCAAAACCGCACCCCCCTATTCTAATTGGCGGTGGTGGTGAGAAAATAACTTTGCGTCTTGTTGCGAAGTATGCGAATGCATGTAATCTCCTTGCTTTTACAGGAAATAGAGTAATCAAAAGAAAATTTGATGTCTTAAGGAAGCATTGCGAAGATATAAATCGACCTTTCGATGAAATTGAGCGAACCGTTCTTAGTATGGCAAATATTTCTCAGGGGAAGATGACTGGATCTGATGTTGTCAAAATCTGTCGTAAGTTAGCTGATATTGGCGTTCAACAAGTTATATTCAATATGCCTAATGTTCATGATATCACACCTTTGGAAGTTTTTGGTGAAGAAATTATCCCAAGTACCACTGATTTCTAAGATCTTTAATTCTTAATTTTCAATCACATTTTTTGCTAAAAAATCCTCATATTATAATAAGTTCAAAAAATTTCAATAGCCAAGATTTTTGAAACTCAAACTAAGTGAAATAAGTAAAACAAAAAAAGAAAAAGATTTTACTTCTTAATTAAAGGGGATCCTATCACTAAACTAATCTAATCGTTACTTCAATTTCTATATTTGAAATCCATGAAATATAAGGGATACTTTCCGTACTATACAAATTATCAATATGTATTCACTTATAACCAAGTCCTATCTTAAAAACTCTGCCCACCTGCTCACCAAGTGAGTAGTAAAAAAATTTATTCCTTTCAGTCGCACTCAATGCCATTAGTTTTATTTTTGATGCATCAGGTACTCCATTTGTTAAATATTTTTCCTCACAATAAGCTTGTACAACCTCTCCAATGAAAATGTCATGCCCATGTTGCGCACTAGATATTTTTGTTGTATCGACAGTATGAATCACTTTACATTCCATATTAATGGGAGCTTCTCTAATCATAGGTGCAGTCTCTAAATCACCGTAAAAAACATCAAATAAACTTCCTTTGTCAGTTCTCCTACCCGATTTGATTCCACAATAATCAGTTATCTCAACCATGTCCTCTGAGGGGATGTTAATACTGAATGTTTGATTTTCTCTTATGCCAACATTATTGTGATGAATTTGGTTTGAAGAAATGGATACCAAAGGTGGTCTATGCTCGAGACCAACAGCCCATCCAATTACATTAAAATTTGGTTTTCCTTTTACATTTGCTCCTACAATTACAACAGGAGCCGGAGATATATAACCAGCTGGAGGTATTTTATTTTTTATCATAATAAATTTCCTTAACTTATACTATAATTTAATAGTAAAATCTCAACAATCATTTAAACTTATCAAATAAATGTAAGTAGAAGAAGTACCTAAGTGTAAAAACACTATTGATATCAGTGTTGATGTCACTTTTATGAATTTATGAGAATAAGTATTTATTGTGACTTAAAAATGATTTAATCTTACTAAAATTGATTGGAATAGATATAGTGATAAGTGATGTAAAGTTTAAATCGAAAATTTTCCATATACTTCTCTATAAGTTAAAAAGATGTTTATAATTATAATCTTTTTTTTTATTATATCTTAGTCAATGGTTCTAATTGACAAATAGGTTATTTGATGTATTACTTAATTGATTGAAAATATTTTAAAGGAAATTACCTAAGTTACTATTCATATATTATAATGCTCTAACCTTGTTCAAGAAGATTTATGACAGATTCGTTAAATACTGCATATTTAATTCTGAAAAACTGTGTTGGATGCGGAGTTTGTGTTGATTTATGCCCTACATTTGCGATTCCGCACTCTTTAATAGGTTACTATTCTTCCCTAGCAAAAATAAATGAGGAAAAATGTAATGGATGCGGAAAATGTATTCAAATATGCCCTAATAAGGCAATAAGAATGGATAAACATGAAACATTATGAATTAATTATACTCTTTAAAAATATTAAACTGCAGAGTTTAGAAAAAGTCATGAAAATAATTTTGTGTCAAGGGAAACAACTCTTGTAAAAGCCCAATTTTTTCTTTATTAACTAAAATGAAACCAAATTCTAGTAAATCGCGATTTAATTGTAAAGGAAAAAATAAAAATTAAAGAATTACTATTTTTTAATTTAGTACCTTAGCTTTTTAAACTTATTGAGCAAAAAATCTCTTATTATTCTATTGCCTTTCGAGTTTATTGTTCATTCTATTTATAAAGAAGTATATTTTGAAAGAATCTCATGGAGAATGACTCAAAAACAAAATAAAAGAAAAAAAAATTTAAAACCAAAATAGTGTTAATCTTAATTTGTATTATCTGGATTCACGAACAATCTTACGTTTTTTGGTAATAATTAAGCAAATTACGCTAAATCCAATGAATATCAAGAAATGATTACCAAATGGAATTGCTCCTCCAGACGTTTCAACACCATCTGTTGAATTAATAGTTACCGTAACTGTGTGAGCGATAAAATTGCCATAATCGTCCGTGAAGTTAATTGTGTAGATGTTAGCACCCACAACGAAGCCGGTTGGGATGTTATATATAATTACTTCGCCAGATGTCCAAGTAGTGAATTAAATGCTCCAATGTCTGATAGTATGGAATTAGCACGGTTGGATGAAAAAATTGTGAAATTGATACAGAAACAGCCTGTTCAAGTATCAGAAGAGAAAGTTGCAATAACTAAAGAAACGAAAATTTGTTTAGTGTGTAGGGGTGTGGTGTTTGGTTTCTCATACATTTGTAAATGTGGCGCTAATTATTGTGAAAATTGTGCAAGAGCATTAACTAACTTGGAAAATGTGTGTTGGGCCTGTGATGATCCAATTGATTATTCAAAACCTGTGAAAAAATTTATGGAGGAGGGAAAAACCTTCAGAGTTCAGAAAAAAACAAAAAAGAAATAACTTTCAATATTCAGAGCTAAATTCTAATATTACTCGATTTAGTATTATCTAGATCTGCATCTAACTTTTTTAATGTAAAATAGCACATTTCTATGCAGCCATTAAGATTTTCTGGATAGCACTTTTCTGGAGTATCTTTGGAGCTATGTATAAATTTATTATCCAGTTTTGAATGAAACC
>SDBS01006302.1_pt1 | contig 11543 bp, 8 predicted proteins | sample 2277091 | NCBI WGS metagenome assembly SDBS01 (sample SAMN10404972, study PRJNA504765) | marine sediment metagenome | isolation source: marine sediment core GS10_PC15, 163 cmbsf | place: Arctic Ocean: Southern Knipovich Ridge | collected 2010 | reverse complement strand
CCATTCACGTGATCACTGTAGTCATCTCCCCATTCCTCAATATCCTCTTTTGCTACTGGATAAAATACGGTATGGCCGACAGTGTTGATGAAGTCAGCATAAGGATATTTCAAGGTTACTTCCAATGTATAATCATCAAGGGCCTTTACGCCTTCAAGGGTATCCCCTTCTCCTGCCTGAAGCTCATCATACCCTAAAATAGGATCCAGATGATAAGCAAGGTAGGAAGCAGTCTCTGCCCTGGCAACTCTTGACCATGCATATACCCAGTCTTCTGCAACACATTCCCTGCCGCTGTGAAATTTTGCGCCTTCTTTAAGTTTGAAGGTATAAACCAGGCCATCATCACTTATTTCCCAGGAATCTGCCATAGCTGGAAATATTTCTCCGGAATCAGGATCGTACTCGACCAATCCATCAAAAATCTGCCTTGCTACCTGGATCCCTTCACTTTCGTATGAATTAGGCGGGTCAAGGGATACCGGCTCTACTATGAATACCCTAAATTCTCCCCCGGCCTTTTCTTCTTTTTTGCATCCTATAAATGCTGATCCGATCAGTGCTACTACAATAAAAATTGCAATTACTACAAATAGCTTTTTATGACTTTTCATTAAAGCCTCCTTCTCTATTTTTACTATGTTTGTATTTTTTGACACATTGCAGGATGTATAAAACAATCCCCCCCTCATTTAACCAGCCCTGCAATTTATTTATCACATTAAAATAAATAATGTAATTGTGGTTGCTGCAAAAACAATCCCCAGGACTACAGTTACTCTGTCAAGATTTTTTTCTACAATTCCCGAACCATCAAAAGTATCCACCATTCCTGAAAAGAGCCCCGAAATTCCTCCGCCTCTTCCTGCATGGAGGAGAATAAGAAGTATAAGCCCCAGGCTTGCACCAATATGAACTACAAAAATAATATTTAATAAAACCGAACCCATATTAATCTCTCCATTAAAAATTATTATAAAAACTTGTAAAAAACATTTAAACTAATTAAATATTCTATCAAAAAAATAAATATTGTAAAATATCTTTTTTAAAATATCTCATTTTGGGTAAATCCATAAATGATCCCGGATTGCTGCAGCCTCATGCAATAATAGCTTTCCCTGTCATTTCTCCTGGTTTTTCTATACCCATGAGCTTTAGTATTGTAGGGGCTATATCGCTTAGACCATACACTTTGCATTCCTCTTTTATTTTGATATTCCTGTCACATATTATAAAAGGAACATGAAAAGTTGAATGTGCGGTTATTGTAATTTTGTTGACCTCGCAGATCATTTCCTCTACATTACCATGGTCGGCTGTAATAATCGCCAGCCCTCCTGCCCGGTTTATCTCGTCTATCACTTTTCCCAGACATCTGTCAACTGTTTCAACAGCCTTTACTGCCGCCTTAAGAAACCCGGTATGCCCCACCATATCCGTATTAGCATAATTGATTATTATTAGATCATATATTTGTTCCTTGATCTTTGATATTACAGTATCAGTGACTTCATATGCACTCATTTCTGGTTTTAAATCATAAGTCGCAATTTTTGGAGAAGGGATCAGTATCCTGTCTTCTCCCGGGTAGGGTTTCTCGACCCCGCCATTTAAAAAGAAGGTCACATGGGCATATTTTTCAGTTTCTGCGATCCTTAATTGTCTCAGCTTATTACTTGATACTATTTCACCAAGGGTATTTTTTATATCATCAGACTCAAAAGCAACAGGCACATTAAATTTTTTATCATATCCGGTCATACATGTGAAATAGACTTCTGGCGGATTTTTGCCCCTGTCAAATCTATCAAATCCCTTAATAATAAATGATCTTGTAAGTTGTCTTGCCCTGTCAGGCCTGAAATTAAAAAAGATCACAGAGTCCCCGTTTTTTATCTTTCCCATCCTGTCATCTTTTATAGCAACCGGCACAGGTATTACAAATTCATCATCTATATTATTTTTATAAGAATTTTCTACGACTTCTGCAGCTGTACCGAATCTTTCTCCTGTCCTGTGCACCATGACATCATAACTTTTCTTGACCCTGGGCCATCTATTATCCCTGTCCATGCCATAATATCTTCCACTGACCGAAGCGATTTCCCCAATACCGCTTTTTTTCAAATAATTGTCCAGGCTGTCCAGGAAAGGTGCGGCACTTCTCGGAGGCACATCTCTTCCATCAAGAAAAGCATGAATATAGAGATTTTTTACTTTTTTCTTTCTGGCCAGGTCGACCAGGGCCTTCAGGTGTTTAATGTGGCTGTGGACACCGCCGTCTGATACAAGTCCCACCAGGTGAAGACTGGTGTTTTTTTCTTTTGCATTTTCCATGGCAGCGTTCAGGACTTTATTCTTAAAAAACGAACCATCCCTTATCTCTCTGGATATCCTGCTCAGATCCTGGTATACGATCCTTCCGGCACCGATATTTAAATGTCCTACCTCAGAATTTCCCATCTGGCCATCCGGCAGCCCAACTGCTTTACCCGCTGGATCCAATCTGGTGTTTGGATAAATATTATAATACTTATCCATATTTGGAGTACTTGCCAGAGCAATGGCATTACCTTTTTTATTATCAGAGATCCCCCAACCATCCAATAGGATCAGGCAGATCGGTTTTTTACGGTCCATTCTTTTTGTCACGACTTCAGTAATTTATAATACAGTTAAAGTCATCTACTTTCAGGCTTGCTCCACCGACCAGGACGCCATCGATTCCAGGCATGTTCATAAGTTCTGCTATATTGAAAGGTTTGACACTGCCTCCATACTGGATCCTGATGCTGTCTGAAATAGACAGGCCGCATATCTCAAGCATTTTTTCCCTTATTGCCAGGCACATCTCATTAGCGTCTTCAGAAGTTGCAGTTTTTCCGGTACCGATGGCCCATATCGGCTCATACGCAATAGTCAATCCTGCCATTTCTGCTTTGTCTATATCTGCAAGGCCTTCACTTAATTGATTCAGGACAAAACCCACTGCATTTCCTTTTTCTTTTATATCCAATGTCTCACCGATGCACATGATCGGTTTCAGCCCTGCCTCCAAAGCAGCTCTTACCTTCATGTTTATATCTTTGTTGGTCTCAGCAAAAAGCTGCCTTCTTTCACTGTGGCCGAGTATCACATATTCAACACCCAGCGCCTTCAGCATGCCGGGTGAGATCTCCCCTGTATATGCCCCGTCTGATTTATGATGCATATTCTGGGCACCGAGCCTTATCTCCAGTTTGTCAGTGTCAATAATATTTTTTACACTTCTAAGGGCAGTAGCAGGCGGACATACTGCAATTTCACAATTATTTTTATTTTGAAAATCAAATTCCAGATCCTGGATGAATTTTATTGCTTCAAGGTGAGTCATATTCATTTTCCAGTTTCCTGTTATAAACGGCTTTCTCATTGAAGGTATCCTTTCAAATTAAAAGATTTTTTACTTATCAAGTAATGAATAAACACCAGGCAGTTCTTTTCCTTCCAGTAATTCCATGGAGGCGCCCCCACCACTTGAAATATGTGAGATTTTATCAGTCAGGCCATATTTTTTTAATGCTGCCAGCGTGTCTCCTCCTCCAGCCACGGTAACTGCAGGGCTCTCAGCTACTGCCGATGCGATTCCCCTGGTGCCTTCAGAAAACCTGTCCCACTCAAAAACTCCTACAGGACCGTTCCAGAAAACAGTTCCAGCATTCAAGATCTCTTGTTTAAACATTTCAATAGTCTTTGGACCGATATCCAGGCCCATCCAATCCAGCGGTATTGACTCGGCCGGTACCAGCTTTTTTTCAGCATTTTCATCAAATTCTTTTGCTGCTATAATATCTACCGGCAGCAATACATTAACATTATTTTTTTTCGCAAATTCCAGCATTTCCCTGGCATAATCAAGCTGGTCAAATTCACATATTGATTTTCCGATCTCATGGTTTTGCGCCTTCAAAAAAGTATAGGTCATGCCGCCGCCGAGTACCAGGCTGTCGACTTTTTCTAACAAATTCTTGATCACCTGTATCTTATCAGAGACTTTGCTCCCGCCAAGTATGGCAATAAAAGGCCTTGCCGGTGACTGGAGCAGTGAATCCAGTGTCTCTACTTCCTTTTTCATCAATAATCCTGCCACAGCCGGTATATATTTTGCTACCCCTGCAACTGATGCATGAGCCCTGTGGGCGGCACCGAATGCATCATTAACAAAAACATCAGCCAGTGTTGCAAGTGCCCTGGAAAAATCATCATCATTTGCTTTTTCTCCCGGATTAAACCTTAAATTCTCCAATAATACTATATCTCCATTTTTCATTTCCATTTCTATATAATCTTTGATTTCCAGGGAAAAGGTCTCATCAAATTTTTTGATCTTTTTTCCTGTCAGTTCTCCTAATCTTTTTGCTGCCGGGTCCAGCCTGAATTTATCTTCCGGCTTGCCTTTTGGCCTTCCCAGATGGGACATCAAGATGATTTTTGCATTATTCCGCATTAAATAGTCCAGGGTGGCGCGAGACAGCCTCATCCTTTTATCATCATTGATCTTTAAGTCTTTATCCAGCGGCACATTATAATCAACCCTGACAAGTACCTTTTTACCGCTTATATCAATATCTTCAACTGTTTTTTTATTGAACATCTTTACCACCACGGCCATTTTTTCAAAGTCAGCCGGGGCCCTAAAACCCCGGTTGATCTATTTTTAATCTTGTTTTCCGTTTATTTCATAATAAATTGTATCAGGTCAAATACTCTGCTTGAATAACCCCATTCATTATCATACCAGGCCAGGACCTTGACCAGGCTTCCGACTTTAAAAGTACTGAGGGAATCAAATATCATGGAATGCGGATTACCGACTATATCCACTGATACAATAGGATCCTCTGTATATTCGATTATTCCCTTAAATCCGGGACTATTTGAGGCTTCTTTAAAAGCATTGTTTATTTCCTCGATCGAACAATCTTTTTCCAGCTCTACCGACAGGTCGACAAGTGAACCTACCGGTATGGGGATCCTTACGGCAAGCCCGTCTAGTTTTCCATTTAGTTCCGGGATCACTATGCCGAGTGCACTGGCTGCGCCTGTTGAAGTCGGGATCGCTGATACTGCTGCTGCCCTTGCCCTTCTCAAGTCACCGTGAGGCAGGTCCAGGAGCCGCTGATCATTGGTATAAGCATGTATGGTGGTCATAAGGCCATTTTTAATCCCATAATTGTCATTTAGCACCTTGCAAAGCGGTGCCAGGGCATTCGTGGTACATGATGCATTTGAAATAATATTATGTTCCCCGCTATTATAGCTGTCCTGGTTTACTCCCAGCACTATTGTGACATCTGCTGCTCCTTTGCTGCATGGCGCTGATACTATGACTTTTTTCGCTCCAGCAGCCAGGTGCTTGGAAGAATCTTCCCTTGCCCTGAATATGCCGGTGGATTCCAGGACTACATCTACACCAGATTCTTTCCATGGGATCTCAGCAGGGTCTTTGCATGAAGTGACCTTTATCTTATCTCCGTTCACCACCAGGCCATCTCCTTCTGCCTTTATTTCTGCATCCAGGACTCCGTAGACCGAGTCATACCTTAAAAGATGGGCCAGGGTATCTGTGCCGCACAGATCGTTTATGGCGACCACATCAATATTTTTATCCTTATCCTGCCTTAACTTTGCCCTGAAAAATTGTCTTCCTATCCTACCAAACCCATTGATCCCTACTTTGATTGACATTATTCCTCCTTCTATGTGGAAATATTTTTATAAAATAATAAATCTGACATTAAATAATTTTAATAAAAATCGGATAATTTTATCAAATTTGGATAAAATAATAAAGCATTTCTATTTTAACTTTATAAACCAAAAATAATACCTAAGGGCCTATTAATCTCCTGCCTTTTTATTGATATCCTTATGTACCAGTTTAACGGAATACCCCTTCAACTTTAAATACTCATAGATCCTATCGGATAATACTACCGAGCGGTGCCTTCCTCCGGTACAGCCAATACCAATACCAAGATATCTCTTGCCTTCGTCAATATAATTAGGGATCAGGAAATCAAGCATCTTTTCGAACATCCTCAAAAATTCTTTTGCTTCCTGCAGGTTCAAAATGAAATCAATTACTTTCTTATCCCTTCCTCCAAGGTCCTTTAACTCCTCAATATAATAAGGATTTGGCATAAATCTCACATCCATCATCATATCCAGATTGCCCGGTATTCCATATTTATAACCGAATGAGACTATTGATATCTGCAGCAATTTACTTATTTTTATTTTGCCCATCATCATCTCAGTGATAGCGATCCTCAATTCCTTGGGATTTAAAAAAGAAGTGTCTATGATCACATCTGCAGAATCCCTTAACTTTTTCATCTTCTTTATTTCTTCCTCGATCCCATTAGTAAGATTGCCGTCTTCGACCAGCGGATGTTTCCTTCTGGTCAGGGAGTATCTTTTGACTATTACACTTTTAGAAGCTTCTAAAAATAAGATCCTGTACTCTATCTTCTTTTCTTTTAATTTTTCCAGGCCCTTATGGATATCATCAAAAAAATACCCGCACCTGAGATCGATAGATAATGCTATCTTCCTTATATTCCTGCTTTTCTGTGAGATATACTCTATGAGGTCAAGCATAAGATCAGCCGGCAGATTATCAACACTGTAATATCCTGCATCCTCAAAATATTTAAGTGCATCAGTTTTTCCGGCACCTGAAAGGCCGGTAATAATGATCACTTCCATTTTATTATTTTTTTTATTCATTTTCCCTGATTCCATATTAAGGGGCCTTCATCTATTTTAATCTTTTTTCCTTCTAAAAAAAACAATTCTTGCTACCATAGCATTGATGAACCCTATTACTATGGAGCCTCCTACATACCCCCAGAATCCTTCAACCTTTAGATCCTTGATTATTGTATCGACGATCCATAAGATCCCGGCATTTAGCATGACATTAAAGATCCCCATAGTTATCAGGTTAAAAGGCAGGGATACTATTCTAAATATGGGCCTGATGGCCATATTTATCAATCCCAGAAGCAAGCCGGCAATAAAAGCAATCTTAAATATATCCCAGATATCGTCACCGGAAATATTGATAAACGGCAAAAAATATGATGCCAATGATATGGCAAATGTTAAAAACATCCAATCCAGCAGCCGTCTCACCAATCAGACCACCCTGACCTCATCTATGAATAATATCATAAATATTTATTGCATCCCTGTGATTTATTCCTTTAATATTCACCAGTTCTTCCAGGGCCATTCTTTTCAGTTCATCAATTGATCCTATAGTATCAAAAATATTTTGTTTCTTCTTCTCCCCTATTCCACTTATCCCATCCAGGAGGGAGCGGGTCATCTGCCTGTCCCTTATTTTCCTGTGATAATTCACTGCAAACCTGTGGGCCTCATCCCTCAATTTGATAATGATCCGCATGGCGCCCTGGTCCTTGTTTAAATTTTTTCCATTTTTATATTTCTTACTAAAAATGATTTCTTCTTTTTTTGCAATACTGATGATATCAATACCGGATATTTTCTTTTTTGATAGTAGGTCATGGATAGTATTAAACTGTGCTTTCCCTCCATCTATTATTAAAAGATCAGGTTTAATATAAAAACTATTTTTAGTTTTTACTTTTTGTCCATCAAGATAAGTGATCCTTCTCCCTACGACTTCGCCAAGCATCGCACAGTCATCCTGGCCCTTAATGCCCCTTATCTTAAAATGCCTGTAATCACTTCTCTGCAGTTCTCCGTCTGAAGCTACTGTCATGGAACCGACAGAAAAAGCATCTTTAAGATTTGAAATATCATAACACTCTATTCTTCTGGGAATATTGTTTAAGGATAAAATACTTTTTAGTTTCACCAGTTCCCTTACTGCTTCACTATGCCCCGTGTCTTTTTCAAACTTTTTCCTTTCTAAATATAATTTTGAATTCCTGGCCACCATTTCCATGATCTTTTTCTTCTCTCCGATCAGGGGAGCCTTTATCTCGACCTTTTTATTTTTTATCCTGGAAAAATATCCTGATAACAGTTTCATGTCTTCAATGGCTGCCATAATATATATTTTGGAAGGGATAATATTAATGTCCCCGTAATACTTTTTTAAGAATCCTGACAATATTTCATTATCATCCAGGTACCGGGTATTATTAATAATAAAATTATTTATCAGTGCAAGCGTTCCGGTCCTGTAGGTAAAAAGGCTTATCACTGCATATTCAGCCTCTTTTGCATGTGCAATACAATCCCATGTGTCATCACTATCCAAAAAGATCTTTTGTTCCTGATGAAGCCTCATCACATCATCGATCTGTTTTTTAAGTTCTGCAGCTTTTTCAAATTCTTGTTTTTTTGCATGTATTCCCATCCTGGATCTTAATTGGCTCAAAATGGTACCATCCGATCCCTTTAGAAATAATTTGATATATTCAATATTTTTTCTATAGGCGTCATCTGAAATATTATCTATACATGGAGCTGAACAAAATTCAATATGATGATTAAGGCAGGGGTTTTTGATGCCCTTGCCCGGCCTGGGTTTCCTGCAATCCCTGAATTTGAAGATCCTCCTCAGGTATTCCAGTGTTTTCCTGACGACTTTTACATCGGTATAGGGGCCGAAATATTTTGCATTCTTCATATTCCTGTTCCTGGTAAGGAACACTCTTGGAAAATCCTCGTTTACGGTCACTGCTATAAAGGGATATGATTTGTCATCTTTAAATTCTATATTATATTTGGGCCTGTCTTTTTTAATCAGGTTTACTTCAAGTATAAGAGCCTCTTCTTCGCTGTCTGTGATTATATAATCAATGGACTTTATCTGTTTGGCGAAATCGGAGGGCTTCATATAAAGGAAACTATTGCCCCCGGTTTGAAAATAACTTTTTACCCTATTATAAAGATTCTTGGCTTTACCTATATAGATTATACTGCCTATTGAATTTTTAAATATATAGACCCCGCTTTTTTTAGGCAATATTTTTAATAACTCTTTTATTTCCTGCTGGTGTCCGGGGCCGTCCTTTTTGTTTTTTTGGTCCATATTCATGCATTTACCTTTAGCCTGTCATCACTCAGGCTTGCCTTTAGAAAATTCCCGGTATAGGACCTGGGATTTTCTGCTACCTCCTCAGGAGTGCCCTGTGCTATTATCTCTCCACCTTTATGTCCACCTTCCGGGCCAAGATCTATAATATAGTCAGCCGTCTTGATGACCTCAAGATTATGTTCGATGACAAGTACTGTATTTCCGGCTTCAACCAGTTTATTCAATATTTTAAGCAGCTTGCTTATATCGTCAAAATGCAGTCCGGTGGTAGGCTCATCCAATAAGTACAAAGTCTTTCCTGTGCTGCGCTTGGACAGCTCTGTAGATAGTTTTACCCTTTGCGCCTCTCCGCCGGATAAGGTCGTCGACGGCTGGCCCAGTTTGATATATCCCAGCCCCACATCATTGATCAGCTTTAATTTATTGTATATCCTTGGAATGTTCTTAAAGAAACCTAGGGATTCTTCAACAGTCATATTTAAAGCATCATCGATGTTCTTCCCCTTATATTTGATCTCAAGGGTCTCCCTGTTGAACCTTTTGCCTTTACACACTTCACAGGGAATATAAATATCCGGAAGAAAATGCATTTCTATTTTGATGACACCATCTCCATTACAGGCCTCACATCGTCCCCCTTTTACATTAAAACTAAACCTTCCAGGTTTATATCCCCTTAATCTTGAATCATGGGTCCTGGTAAATAATTCTCTCATATAAGTAAACACACCGGTATAAGTAGCGGGATTTGACCTCGGAGTCCTGCCTATGGGAGATTGATCGATAACGATTACTTTATCCAGCCCCTCATGGCCCTCCAGCCCATCATGGTCCCCTGCTTTATGGTTTGACCTCATTAATTTATTTAAAAGTGAAGGATAGAGGATCTCATTTACCAGCGTGCTTTTACCGGATCCCGATACTCCTGTTACCGTAATCAGCTTTCCCAGGTCTATCCTTACATCTATATTTTTTAAATTATGTTCCCTTGCCCCTTTTACTGCCAGGTATTTCCCATTTCCTTTTCTTCTCTTTCTGGGAACTGGAATATATTTTTCTTTCTTAAGATACTTGCCAGTTATGGACTCCTCATGATCGTATAGATCTATTAGCTTTCCACTGAATACTATTTCACCGCCATGGATCCCTGCTCCGGGCCCAATATCGACAATAAAATCGGACTGTCTCATGGTTTCCTCGTCATGTTCGATCACGATTATAGTATTCCCCAGGTCCCTTAAACGTTTCAGGGCATTTATCAGTTTGGTATTGTCTTTCTGGTGAAGCCCTATGCTTGGTTCATCCAGGATATAAAGTACGCCTACAAGCCCTGAACCGATTTGAGTTGCAAGCCGTATTCTCTGTGATTCTCCCCCGGATAAAGTATTGGCTTTCCTGTCCAGGGTGAGGTAGCCGAGCCCGACATCTTTTAAGAAATTCAACCTTTCAATGATCTCTTTTATGAGCCTCCGGCCGATGATCTTCTGGCGCTCAGACAGGTCAAGTGCATCCAGCCATATTATGCCTTCTTCAATTGTTTTCCCGCAGAGATCTGCAATAGATAATGAATTTATTTTTACGGAAAGACTTTCGGGCTTTAGCCTTTTCCCCTTGCAGCTATTACAGGGCGCGCTGCTGATGACCTTCTCTATTTTACTTCTCTGGTCGTCAGATTCTGTCTCGATATACCTGCGGCTTAAATTATTCGCAAGCCCTTCAAATTTCATATAATAAAACCTTACCTGGCCCTTATGGTTCCTGTATTTTACTTTGATCCTTTTCCCGTCAGTCCCGTACAGTATTATTTTCTTTGCATCTTCTGCAAGATCCTTAAAAGGGGCGTTCAGGTCAAATCCGTATTCTTCCGCAAGGCTCATTATCAATTGGGAATAGTAATTTGAGTAATTCATATTAAAGAAAGGAATGGCGCCATTCATTATGCTTAATTTTGGATTCTCCACCATCAGGTCCGGGTCTATTTCTTTGCTTATCCCTAATCCTCCGCACTCGCCGCATGCTCCAAAAGGGCTGTTAAAAGAAAACATCCTGGGAGTCAGCTCTTCATAATTTATTCCACAATCCACACAGGAAAAATTCTCGGAAAAGCTTATGATCTCTTCTGAATCAAGCATCTGTATATATACTATTCCGCTGCTTTCCCTGAGGGATATCTCAATATCTTCCGTCAATCTCTTTCTTATATCAGGCTTCATCTTTAACCGGTCGATTATTATCTCTATATTATGTTTAATATGCCTGTCCAGGGTAAGATCGAGATCTTCGTCCAGCTCATAAATATCGCCGTCCACTCTTATTCTTGCAAAACCATCTTTTTTAATATTTTCAAAGGTTTTGACATATTCCCCTTTTCTCCCCCTTATTATCGGTGAAAGGACCTGGAATCTTACTCCATCCTCAACTTCCATTATCCTGTCAATGTTTTTATGGTTTTGGGGATAAA
>SDBS01006299.1_pt1 | contig 11544 bp, 9 predicted proteins | sample 2277091 | NCBI WGS metagenome assembly SDBS01 (sample SAMN10404972, study PRJNA504765) | marine sediment metagenome | isolation source: marine sediment core GS10_PC15, 163 cmbsf | place: Arctic Ocean: Southern Knipovich Ridge | collected 2010 | reverse complement strand
GGGCGTTTTCAACTGAAGACGCAAGCGGAAGCACCTCCCAGGCAGCGAATATTATTGAGGCCCTGGAAGCGGGAGCAAGAGTGCTGGTTATGGATGAGGACACATCGGCCACCAATTTCATGATCAGGGACCACAGGATGCAGGAGCTGGTTTCCAAGGACAGAGAACCTATCACTCCCTTTATCGATAAGGTACGCCAGCTATACAGCGATCTCGAAGTTTCAACTGTACTTGCGATAGGAGGTTCCGGTGATTATTTTGATGTTGCGGATAATGTGATCTGCATGATTGAATATAAGCCCCGCGATATGACCGGTCAGGCAAGGGCAATCGCGGATAAATATAGATCCGAGCGCGTGCCTGAAGGAGGAGAATATTTTGGTAATATTTCTGAGCGGATTCCTCTTGCGCGTAGTTTCGACCCGGGCAGGGGGAAAAGAGAGGTAAAGATTTCCTCCAGGGGATTAAAGTCCATAGACTTCGGAGTTTTCCGGATAGACCTGGGAGCCGTGGAACAGCTTGTTGATTTAAGCCAGACCAGGGCAATCGGAGACGCGATATATTATGCTACCAGGTACATGGACGGGAAAAGGACACTTGCTGAAATCATCAACGCCGTTATGGGAGATGCCGCGGATAAGGGCCTTGATATGCTCAGCCGTGAGCCCGCGGGAGATTACGCGTTATTCAGGGGGCTGGAGCTTGCCGCGGCAATTAACAGGCTCAGGACCCTCTGTGTAAAGAAGAAGGACCTGCATTAAGACCAGGTAAATATTTTTAAAACATTCAGGAGATTTAACTATGAGCGCGAGCAATATAATCACAATTGACCTGGGGACAACGAATATCAAGGCGGGGATTTACAATTCAGAATTGAGAGAGATCTGCATACGTTCTTTTAAGGTAGAGTACATTTCTGAGAACAACTTTGTTGAGTTCGACACTGAAGGTTACTGGAATATTTGTAAAAATGGCATAAAAAAGGTAATCGAAGAATCAGGCATTGATCCGGGAAGCATTCTGACGATTTCCCTTACAGGACAGGCAGAATCACTTGTGCTTCTTGATAATAAGTCCAGCCCATTGAGAAATGGTATTTCATGGATGGACGGCAGATCGTTGAAGGAGTGTGAAATATTAAAAAGTAACTTTAATATTGAAAGAGGCTACAATGTCACGGGGCAGCCTGATATTATTCCAACGTGGCCGATAACGAAAATTTTGTGGATAAAGAGAAACGAGAAGTCTTTGTTCGGGAAAATATCAAAATACCTTCTTATAAAAGATTTTATCATTTTCAAGCTGACCGGAAAATTCCTGGCAGAGTATACTGTTTATAACTTTTCTTATTACCTGGATATTATTCAGAAAAAATACTGGGGTGATATCCTGGATTTTGTAGGTATCAAACAGGAACAGCTTCCAGAGCTGATAGAGCCCGGTGAAACTGCCGGAACTGTGACCGGAGAAATTGCTGCTGAATTCAATATGCGGCATGATGTCACCGTCAACACCGGTGCTCTGGACCACTTTGCAGGGATGATCGGAACCGGGAACGTTAATGAGGGCCTGGTCAGTGAAACTACAGGCACGGTCCTGGCCATCGCGACGATGACAGACAGGCCGATGATAAACAAGTATAGTATACCCTGTCATTATAATGCAATTAAAAATACCTATGTACTTCTGCCTGTATGTGAGAGCGGGGGAGTCAGCCTGGAATGGTTTAAAACAAATTTTTTCCCTGATGAAACTTTCAAATACATGAATATAGAAATTGAGAAATTAATACATTTAAAAAATGAAGTTATCTTTCTCCCTTACCTTACAGGCACCAATGCGCCGGAGTTTGATGTTAAAGCAAGGGGAGTATTTTATGGACTGAACATCCACCACACAAAGGCCGATTTTGCGAGAGCCGTGATGGAAGGTGTGTCCTACCTGTTAAAAAAGAATGTTGAGTATCTTGAAAAGCTAAATATAAAAGTTGACAGCCTTATATCTCTTGGCGGGGGTTCAAAGTCAGAGGTCTGGAACCAGATGAAAGCGGACATAACAGGCAAAGAAATTTTGATCCCTGAATATGAGGAGGCCACATCCCTCGGGGCAGCGGTACTTGCGGCTGTCAGGTGCGGCTTGTGTAAAAGTGTGCGTGAAGCTGCCGGGAAATACGTAAAAATAAAGAAGATATATTCTCCAGTGAACAGAGCCCTGTATAAAGAGGGGTATGAAAAGTTCATTGAAATTTATAAAAGTTTAACGCCTGTTTTTCACAGTTAATCAGAATATTAACATCTTCTTTTCTTAATTTCAAACTGTGCTATTTTTATAGTACCGTGAAGATTGGGTTTGACATAAAGAAATTCAGGCTGTCCCTTAACATATAAAATTGCTCTTTAGATACATAAGGTGAAGCTAGGGGCCTGTGTAATTTATAGCATTAAATGAATAATCTGTATGCATGGGATAGCCTAATAAGAGGTTGTGAGACAACCTCAATTATTTATTCATAAGGGAGAAGAATAAAATGTCAGCAGCCGGAAAGATCACCATAAGAGATGGGTCTCTTCAGGTCCCGGATACCCCTGTAATACCCTTTATAGAAGGCGATGGAACGGGCCCGGATATCTGGGCCGCGGCAGTAAGAGTGTTCGATTCCGCGGTAGAAAAAAGCTACAGAGGGAGCAGGAAAATTTTATGGAAGGAAGTTTTCGCCGGTGAGAAGGGACACAGGGAAACAGGGTCCTGGCTCCCGGAATCCACCATAGAAACCTTTAAAGAGTATCTTGTAGGAATAAAAGGGCCGCTGACCACTCCGGTGGGGGGTGGGTTCAGGAGTCTGAATGTTACTATCAGACAGACCCTTGACCTTTACGTCTGTTTACGTCCTGTGCGCTGGTTTAAAGGGGTTCCAAGCCCTGTCCGCCACCCGGAGCTTGTTGACATGGTTGTATTCCGTGAAAACACCGAGGATGTCTATGCCGGCCTTGAGCTTGAAGAGGGGAGCGCGGAGGTGAAAAAGCTCATCGATTTTTGCAAAAAGGAGTTTGGCTGGAATATTCGTCCGGATTCCGGAGTGGGAATAAAACCTATCAGTGTTACCGGCTCCAGGCGTCTCATCAGGGCGGCAATCAACTACGCTCTAAAAAATAAACGGAAAAGTGTGACCCTTGTGCACAAGGGTAATATCCAGAAGTTTACAGAAGGGGCCTTTCGGAAATGGGGGTATGAACTAGCGAAGTCAGAGTTTCCGGAAAGCTGTGTCACCTGGGAGGAGTGCGGAGGAAAAGCTCCTGAGGGGAAGATCCTGATAAAAGATACAATTGCCGATATCTTTCTCCAGCAGATTTTAACAAGGCCTGCGGAGTTTGATGTAATTGCCACGATGAATCTCAATGGTGATTATATCTCTGACGCGATGGCAGCAGAGGTTGGGGGTATAGGCATTGCCCCCGGAGGAAATATAAACTATTTAACAGGCCATGCGATTTTTGAGGCGACACACGGCACTGCGCCGAAGTACAAAGGTCAGGATAAAGTTAACCCGGGCTCAATCATACTTTCCGGTGAAATGATGCTGCGCTATATGGGCTGGACAGAAGCAGCGGACCTTATTCTCGGGGGCCTTGGAAAGACAATATTGAACAAAACTGTAACCTATGACTTTGCCCGCCTCATGGATGAGGCCAGAGTTCTTAAATGTTCAGAGTTCGCTACTGAGATTATTAAGAACATGTGAATCATTGAATATATGGACGGTTTATTTTGGGCCGGTTTGCGATACTATCTTTATCAATAAACCGGCTGATCATAACCTTCCGGCTCATCGGAAAAGGCACAAACATTATGCGCTTCCACAAGCCCATCAGGATCCTCGATTTGTGTTTTAAAAAAATTGACGATCTCTTTGCGCTGGCAGTGGGCTCCAAACGCTTCTTTACTTTCCCAGATTTCGTTAAAGACAATCGGGTAGCTTTCACCCGGGGCAAATGAGTTTTGGATATGGCGGGTCACAATGTAATGAATACAACCATCTTCTCTCAGGGTATTGGGCTCTAATGCTTTAAGTACTTCAAAGAGCTCTTTTCCCCTGCCGGATTTGGGTTTGAACTGGGCAATACAGTAAATCTTTTTTGACATTAATATTCTCCTGTTTAAAATAAATTGGTAGTAAAGTTATAGAAACTTACGGCTTCATGAGCGAAAGGGCCGCTTTTACTATTTTATCCTTGCTCGGGATAACCCGGGCCTCTAAGGTCTTTGCGTAAGGTATGGGTGTGTCTTCACCTGCCACTCGTTTAACCTTCGCCGGGACGCCTTCTTCCGCCACAATAGCTAGAATCTCCGCTCCGAATCCCAGTGTGACGCATGCCTGGTGTGTAACGATAAGCCTCCCTGTCTTCCTGACAGATGAAAGAATGCTCTCTTTGTCAAACGGGGTCAGTGTCCTGGGGTCGATCACCTCCGCCTCTATCCCCTTCGCGGCAAGCTCTTTAGCGGCCCTGAGCGCCTCAAGCACCATGTATGAAATCGCTACGATGGTGATGTCCTTTCCCTCCCTTTTAATATCAGCCTTACCGAAAGGAATGTTATAGTACTTTTCCGGGACTTCTCCTGTTGTCGCGTACAGCATCTTGTGCTCTATCACCATAACAGGGCCGTCATCCTCTATGGCTGTGTTTAAAAGCCCCTTTACATCATAGGGCGTTGAGGGCATCACCACTTTTAACCCGGGCACGTGTATAAAAAAGGTCTCAAGGCACTGCGAGTGCTGGGCCGCTTCTCCCGTGCCCGACCCTCCCTGGGTCCGTATCACTAGTGGAACCTTGACTTTCCCGCCTGTCATGTAGTGCAGTTTAGCTGCCTGGTTTACAATCTGGTCCATCGCGCAGTTCGTGAAATCTATATACATGATCTCCACAACAGGCCTCATCCCTAAAACAGCAGAGCCCAGACCCGCGCCTATGATCGCAGTTTCCGAAATCGGTGTGTTGCGGACCCGCTTCGGGCCGAACTTGTCAAGCAGGCCGTAGGTGGCACCGAATATATTCCCCTGCACACCAATATCTTCACCGGCTAAAAATACCCTCTCATCTTTCTCCATGGCATCGTGCAGAGTTTCCAGTATAGCTTTCGAATAATTTATTCTTCTCATCTTATGTTACTCCTTTTTTATGTCGGATAAACATCTTCGAGGGCCTCTTCAGGGTCCGGCTCGGGACTATCCAGCGCGAACTGCTCGGTCTCTTCTATTTCCGCTTTTATCTTTTCTTCAATTTCATTAAGCTGATCTTCTGTAAATATTCCTTCATCAATAAAATGTTTTTTCAAAAACTTGATGGGACACTTCTTCTTCCACTCTTCCACTTCTTCTTCAGTCCTGTACCTGCAGGGGTCCGCCTGCCAGTGGCCAAGCCAGCGGTACGTTTTCGACTCAAGCAGTGTCGGTCCCTTCCCGGCAACAGCCCTCTCTCTCGCTTCCTTTGTGGCCGCGTACACTTCAAAAATATTGTTCCCATCAACAGTAACTCCGGCAATACCGTACGCTTTGGCCCTCTCACTGACATTCTCAATGTTAAGTGTGTCCTTTGTACGCCCGCTTATCCCGTACAGGTTATTTTCACAGAAAAATATTACAGGCAGGTCCCATATGGATGCCATATTCAGAGACTCATGGAAACCGCCGATATTGGATGCACCGTCGCCAAAAAAACAGACGATAACATTTTTCTTGTTCTGATTAACCAGAGCAATGCCTGCACCCATGGCAATGGGTATGCCTCCCCCGACTATTCCGTTGGCGCCAATGATCCCAAGATCGATGTCAGCAATGTGCATTGAGCCTCCCTTTCCCTTGCAGTAGCCTGTTGTCCGGCCGGCAATCTCCGCAAGCATCCTCCTGACATCACCGCCCATCGCGATGCAGTGCCCGTGCCCGCGGTGAGTGCTCGTTATATAGTCTCCCTTTTGAAGTGCCATGCACGCCCCCACCGCTGAAGCTTCTTCGCCTACATACAGGTGCAGCGGGCCCCGGTTGAGCTTATCCTGGCAAAACTGGAGCACTTTTAATTCAAAGTGCCGGATGCGGCACATTCTCTTGTACATCTCAATCTGTTGCTCCACGGTCGGTTTGAATTTCTCTTGATCTCCCATTTTTACCTTCCTTATTAATTATATGTCTCTCCGATCACCCTGTAGAGACAACGTTTAAACGCCGTAAATGGCGTCCCTGATTATCATCTGCGAATTTCCTGCGTCCAGGCTGTTCATTGCCGTTTTTAATTTATTCCGGTCGATACTGTCAAGCATCTTTTCGATACCGCGCATATTTTCAATGCACAGCCGGGCGGCGACAGTGCCGTCCATCCTGAACGGAAATATATCAAATCCGACATATCCATCGTAGCTCATTTCCTCCAGATAATACATAAACTCGAGTGTTTCCGGTATGTGTACAGTACCCGCGGCCAGGTCATCGTCCCAATCTCCGTACGCATCGTTTATATGCACGTTAAACAGTTTCCCGTATTTCCCCAGCAGCGCCACGGATTCACCCGGCTTCTCCTTTCCCATGAGAGCATGGCCGAAATCTATTGTTACTCCCACGTTTTCTCCGCATTTTTCCGCCAGGTACAGGGCCTTCATTACAGTGGGTATAATTAAATATTTCCGCGGCTCTTTCAGTTTGTACTCCAGGCATATCTTTATGTCACTGCTGTGACCTGCTATCTCAGTTACGCTCTCCAGCAGTAAGTCCCACTGCTTTGAATAATCAACCTGAAATGAATAATCAAACCCGTCACTTCCCAGCCACAAGCTGACCAGGGGACGGTTAATCTTAAGGGCAAGGTCAACTGCTCTTTTACAGATGTCCTTTGCTTCCTGGCGCAGCTTATTATCCGTGTGGGTAATTGACCCTAATTTCCATTTCTTGATACCGAAAGTATTTACCGTCATGCAGGTTGTTTTAAGATTGTTATCGGACAGCCATCTCAAATAATCTCCCGTATCTACACCTTCAAGATGTGAATCAAAGATCTCTACACCTTCCATGCCGTCCACGCTTCCTGCAATCTCAATTAACTCTTTCAATGTGGCGGACTTTTCCGTGTACCCGCCTGGACAGAACCTGTCGGCGGCCCCACCAAGTGCCCAGAGACAGGCTGCATACTTGAATTTCCCCATCCTTTACCCTCCTTATTATTTTTATTGTAAAATAATCGAACTATGGTTTTATCCATTAAAGGTTTTCAGGACCTTACCATACAGCCGTTTAATGAATGAACAGTTTAAAGGAATAAACATTTATGTCAAGAAATATTTTTATGTTGATTTGATACTTATTACACTTTATAAACATATTTTTTCCTGGCAGCCAGAAGTGAAATTTCTCAGGGTCAGACGGTGGTTATTGAAAATATCGAAAGCTCTGATTTGCCGGTACCCAACCTTTTTTAATTCACGCACCCTACGGACCCGCCATCAACCCTGAAATTGGCGCCATTTATGAACGAAGCTCTTTCACTGCAGAGAAAGGCCACTATCGCGGATACCTCTTTCATTGTACCCATGCGGCCAAGCTTGATATTAGGCCTGTTTTCTGCCTGGAACTTCTTTATATACTGATCGAAGCGAATCCCCTCTGCCGCTGCTCCATTATTCATCATCTCTTCGACGCCGGGGGTACCAATGAAAGCGGGTGAGACGGCATTTACAAGGATCCCTGATGAACCATAAGCTTTTGCAAGTGAGGAAGCCAGGTTAATAAGCGCAGATTTTGTGAGATTATAGTGTATCATCATCGGGTCCGGCTGTGGGCCGTTCTCACTCGCCATCATGATAATACGGCCCCATTTTTTCCTGAGCATGTGGGGAAGTACGGCGAGAGTGGCACGCACACTTCCCACAACATTTATATCGTAGAATGTTAAATAGTCATCAGACGGGATCTGATCGAAGGGCTTAGCCTCAAAGATACCAGCATTATTCACCAGTATATCGATTGTTCCGTAAGTATGCACTGCCTCTTCAACCATTTTTTTCACCGCCGCGTCACTTCTAAGGTCCGCGGAGATACCGAGAACGTCATTTTCACTGACACCGTGTTGCTGTACTAATTCCAGCTTTACAGATTCGATTTCGGAAGCATTTCTCGAATTCAGCACCACCTTTGCCCCTTCCTTTAGCAATTCAGTGGCCACCTCCTTTCCAATCCCCCTGCTCGAACCGGTAACAAGAGCTACCTTGCCTTTTAATCCTAAATCCATCCGTTCCTCCATATCAATGAGAGTGTTAACAACACCCTGCTTAAGGTGCATAATAACATCATGACCCTTGAAAAGCAATGGTAGATGAAAAATAGGCCGGTTGCTGCAGGATAGATCATGCTCACAGACCTGCAGCATATAGTCGGGGTACGCAGTACCAGCTTTGTGATTGATTTATTCTCCGCTGAAAGATGTTATACTGCTGGTGCCGGCAGCGGCTTATTTGCCCAAAACAGTCTCCTCGATTCTCATTACCTGATCTCTGTATAGTGAAGCAATAGTTGCTCCATAGTGTGCAATAAGCTGGATGATATCACGCGGATTTTCATCATGATCTGCTCCATTAATCCTGTCCCCGGCATCTCCAAGGCCGGGAAGGATATACGCCATATGATTGAGAGCGGGGTCCATCCACAGGGTATATATCTCAGCGCCTTCGATTGCCCTGACAATCCTCAGAGAGCCCTTAAGCACGGAAACAACATTGAAGAATTTGATCGATTTCGGTTTCACCTTTTGCTCGAGCAGGTATTTTATTATTGTAACAAGACTGCCGCCCGTCGCGTTCATCGGGTCAGCAAAAAACAGATCTTTTCCATCCAGAAGCTCAAGATTAAAATAAGAGCGGTCAAGATTCAGGATATATTCCATATTGTTCTCCTCCTTTGTATCATCCCGTGAAATCTTAAATAAAGCAAAGGGAGTTACATAATTATTTGAAGAATACTCCTGAATCTCTTTTGAAAGTATCATGGATGGAAGAAGCGCGCCCCGCAGCATCACACACATCACGCTATTGGCAACTAATCGATCAATACTGGGGATTTTATGGACAGCATAGTTGGGCACGGGGATATTCACCGGTGTGTTCACCACGATGTAATTTTTCCTTTCCGGGGAAGCCCCCGCAAATGCAAAGTTGAATAAAAGTTCGTAAGCCCTCTGTATGTAGTAAACAAACTCCGGATGCTCTGTTCTTACATCCCGGAGCTTGGCAATCAGGCGGGAAGCCTCACCATGAATTGTTTCAGGAGTTTCAAAAGAATAGACATGGATCTTATCTTCCGATTTAATTATATCCTGCATCATTTTTCCCATCTCGTTGTAGAGTGCAATGAGCTTCTCCTTTGACCTTTCACGTTGTTGATGCTCCTGATCTTCTGAGAGCCTGGGAAAGATTGATATCACTTCCTCATATTTGTTCATCATAACATCGATGCTCTGTTTATCCAGATCAGCTAAATAACCATCCAGATCCGAAGCTTTAAGAACAATGTTTGCCATATTCATCCCCCCGGGGTGTTTTTTAATATCAGGCAATAACCATTTATCGCGGAATATACAGACATTTTAATATATAATTATCTCAGCTGTAAATGTAATTATTTAATAAAGGAGAGAAAAAATGAACGGTAGAAAATTATTAACGATGAATTAGATTTTATCATTGAACAGACTCTCAAACTCGCGCTCTTTCTCCATGACCTTAACCATATAGGACCCTGCGCCTTTTGTGTATAATCCATTGTAGTGAATCACTGCTTCTCCCCACGTTCTGTACTTTTCCTTGAGCATTACCAGGAATTCACACCCGAGCTGTAAATTAGTCTCTACATCGTAAAGCTGCTCGTCTGTATAGCCTTTAAATGTCCGGCTGTTCAATGACATCAGCCCGTAATCATATGTTCCGTTTGAATTTTTATTAACCGCTGCGGGATTGAACGAACTCTCAACATAAATAATGCTTAACAATAAACTGATGGGAATATCATACTCAAGCGCATAGCTGGTAATCAAATGAGTGAGGGAAGGATCACCAATAAGGTCAGCATATATATTCATAATAAAATATTTCTTTCCCTGATTGATTTTATCTCTAACTGCGTCATTGATTTCTTCCCTTTGCAAAAACTGTTTATATCTGACAACAGTGACCGTCTCCACCCTCGGGTCAACTTTGGATGCGTTCAGGTTAAAGAACATATTCGTCGATGGTATTCCCAACATAATCGACAGGAATACCCATAAAATTATTTTTTCTTTTTTTCTCATTTATTACCCCTGTTCCTTATGACCGTATATATACATAACCATCTGCTTTATTTCCGGTGATTGTTCTTCTTTTGGTTCAATGATTTTGAGTTTAAGTGTGAATCCCGGTGCGATTATAAATAGAAGTTATTAGTGAAGAGTTATGCTAATAAATTATTACCTCATAATCTGGTAGATAAAAGAATACGAGTAGAATATACTGCTTATTTTTTTAGATGTATATAAAATAAATTCCAGCAATGCATTAGAGAAACATTAAAAAATATTTTACCTCAGGAAACAGCTAAAATCAGCACCTTTTAGACGGTTGTTTAAGCTTCAGGAAAAACTTTTTGGGTGGAAAGAAATCTCATCATGATTGAAAAGTTTACTTGCCTATATATCGTTTTTCTCATTAAACTTTAAGATAGAAAAATCGCAACAGCATATTGCTGCGGCAGGAGACGCATTCGGCTTACCAAGCTTGAAGGAGGACCTGGATGGGAATATATCAGGAGAGGGTAGCAAAGGCTCAGGAAGCGCTTGCCGAGGCAGATTTCGGCTTGATGGTCTTCTTTCCCAGTTCGAACATGCTCTATCTAAGCGGCTTCTATGATGAAACGGGCGAGCGTATGCTCTTCCTTCTTGTGCCCCGTGAGGGACAACCTGTATTTCTTGTCCCCGAGCTCTATGAACAGCAGGTAAAAGAGGAATCACCTTTTCAGGATGTCCGGATATGGAAGGATTCGGAAGGTCCGATGAACCTGCTTGAACGAGCCCTTGCGGACTTAGGGCCGGCGGGCGGCAGGGTCCTTGTGGACGACATGATGTTTGCCATGTTTCTTTTAATGTTGAGGGAGATAATGCCGGAAGCTTCCTTTGAGCTAACTTCACGCGTCATGGTACCCCTGAGGATGCGGAAAACCATGGCGGAGATTAATTTCCTGGAAGAAGCAGGCTCAATGGCTGATAATGCCTTTAAGGAGATCCTGGGGTTGAAGGCAACGGGATTGACAGAGCTTGAGCTCTCATCGGCCCTTGAAGATGCGATGATGAGGGCCGGCGCTGATAAGATCGCCTTTGAGACTCTTGTGGCATCGGGACCGAACAGCGCTCTTCCACATCACCGGGCTGGCGGAAGAAAAATAGGACCGGGGGATGTGGTCGTTCTTGATTATGGATGCAGGTTTAAGGGGTATTGCTCGGACATTACGAGAACCATCGTCTGTAAAGAAGCTTCGAAAGA
>SDBS01006298.1_pt1 | contig 11544 bp, 9 predicted proteins | sample 2277091 | NCBI WGS metagenome assembly SDBS01 (sample SAMN10404972, study PRJNA504765) | marine sediment metagenome | isolation source: marine sediment core GS10_PC15, 163 cmbsf | place: Arctic Ocean: Southern Knipovich Ridge | collected 2010 | reverse complement strand
TAATATAGCAGATAGATTAGAAATCAAATATGTGTCTGTATGTCCGGGGTTTACTATTTTTGGTCAAAGTCGTGAATCGGGATATAATCTTTTTAAAGATAGTCTCAGTAGAATTCTTGAACATGCTGCAAAATTTAATAATATTGAAATTTTGATAGAACCGGCACATAAGTTCGAAACTGATATTGTAATTTTTATTGAAGATTCCCTAAAACTATTAGAAGAAATTAATAAACCAAGTTTAGGAATAGTTTTAGATACCGGACATATTAATGTAAATAAGGAATCATTTTCAGATGCAGTTAGACTTCTCGGGGATCATATTAAACATATTCATATAGATGATAATCATGGTTATAATGATGATCATTTGATTCCGGGAGAAGGAAATATAAATTTTGAAAAAGTAATATTAGATTTGAAAAAGATAAATTATAAAGGTTTTTTAACTGTTGAATTAGGATTTGGCTATACCATAGATCCTGATAGAGCAGTATATCAAAGTCTAAAATATTTAAACAAAATAGGAATTAAATAGATTAGCCGGAAGTGATGTAAACAATTATAGAAAACTTTTCTTTGTGGTTATATTAATTCAATTTAATTTTCAGGCAACAGGGACAACATTATTTTTAAGGACTTAATATTTATGATTTCTCAATTATTTAATCAAACTTAAGGAGGGGTATAATTATGGAAAAACTTATTCGTGTGGGAATTATTGGTAGTCGATTTGCTGCCGAATTTCATTATACCGCCTATCAGCGGGTAACTGGTATAGATGTAAAAGTAGTGGGAGTTACTTCGCCCACCAAAGAACATCGTGAAGATTTTGCACAAAAACGGAGAATAAAGGCTTTTAATTCTCTTGAAGAAATGCTTCCCGAGATAGATGTAGTTGATGTTTGCACTCCAGGATACGCTCATGAGGAAGTTTCTATCACCGCTTTGACATCAGGAAAGCATGTGGTAGTTGAAAAGCCCTTTACCGGATACTTTGGTCCTTCTGGAGATAAGAATTTTAAAGGAAATAGATTCTCAAAAGAAAAAATGTTAGAAGAGGCAATTGCCAGTGCAAAGCGTATCATCGCAGCCGCCTTAAAGAACAAGAGAAAGATCTGTTATGCAGAAAATTGGATTTACGCACCATCAATTCAAAAGGAAGCTGAAATTATTACTAAAACCAAAGGACAGATACTGTGGGCCTTAGGAGATCAGTCACACTCAGGGAGTCTCTCTCCAGCTTATGGGATCTGGAGGCTCTCAGGCGGAGGCTCGATTGTAGGTAAAAGTTGTCATCCTTTAACAGCTGTACTTTATCTGAAACAGGTAGAAGGCCTTGCTCGCAATGGCAGGGCGATTCGTCCGAAAGCGGTTAGTGCCCGGACTCATGAGATAACCCGAAATCCAAGATTTATCGATAAGGGTTTCCTAAGAACCGATTATGAGGATATCGAGGATTACTGTCATCTTCATGTAGTCTTCGATGATGGGATGGTTGCCGATGTTTTTGCCTCAGAATTGGTGATGGGAGGTGTGCACAACTGGCTGGAAGTCTTTGCCAATAATCATAGGACTCGTTGCAACCTGAGTCCTACTAATGCAATAGAGCTTTATAATCCACAAGAGGAACAGTTGGCAGATGTTTATGTAATGGAGAAAATTGGAACTAAACAAGGTTGGTCCAATCCTTCACCAGATGAAAACTGGATGTTTGGTTACCCCCAGGAGATTCAAGATTTTATAGAGGCAATTGCTAATGATCGAGAACCTAAGTCGGGAATGTTAGCAGCAAGTGATATAGTGGGTGTTCTTTATGCTGCCTATGTTTCGGCAGAACGGAAAGGGGCTGAAGTTGAAATACCTATTAACTCTTCGCTCTAAATATAAGAGTCTATAGAAAAGATAGCTGTTTTAACAAAAAGATTTTCTCTTGGGGCGGCTTACTTGTTTAATGTAGAAGCTAGTCTAAAATTTGTTAGGATATTTTAAGAAAAGGTTGAATTATAAAGAACCGGGTGTTTGACAATTTTAGAATTTCTTATATAATGTAAAAAGGAAAAAAAGTAGAAATAAGTTCTATAATGTAGAAAAGTATTTATTACAAAATATAGTTGCATAATTGTTTAGTAATTTTAAGATTAATGTCTGTATAAAATTACATTCCATGTAGTAAAAATTAAGCCAGATAATAGAAGTAAAAATATAGGGGGATATTATGGTAGATTATTCTGAAATGAGTGAAAAGAAAAAGCGAATTAGAAATCTAATGACTAAATTAAATCTTGAGGCGATTCTTTTAAGGAAGCACCATAATTTTTCCTGGCTGACTTGCGGAGGGATAAATTACGTGAGTATAGCAACAGAAATAGGATCAGCTCCCCTTCTGATTACTTCTAATGAAGAATATGTCATTTGTAATAATATTGAAGCAAAACGCATTGAAAAAGAAGAGAAACTTCAAGAGCAGGGCTATAAAATAAGATCTTATAAGTGGTACAACGATTACGAAGGAAAAATTATTGATGGCATTTTAAAAGGTGGAAGAGTTGGCTGTGATTGTGATTTTTTGGGAACAATAAATATTTCTAACGATTTAAATCCTCTCCGTTATTCTCTTACCCCCCGGGAGATAGAAAGATATAAAGAACTCGGGCATCTTGCCTCTAAAGCCATTGAGGAAACTGCCCAAACTATAAAATCAGGTGATAAAGAATGTGAAATTGTTGGGAGACTTGCAGAAAGATTATGGTCTAATCGTTTAGATTATATTACTACTTTTTGTGCTGCAGATGAGCGGATTTCTAACTTTAGGCATCCCATTGCTACAGAAAAGAAGATAAAAAAAAGAGCGATGCTTTGTGTTAATGCCCGGAAGTGGGGATTAATTGTTTCTCTTACCAGATTTATTCAATTTGGCAAAATTCCTGATGAATTAAGAAAGAAATATGAAGCTAATGTCTATATTGACTGCGTTTTAATGGCAAATACCATTCCTGGAAAACCAGTTGTTGAAGCATTTAAAAAAGGGTTAGAAGCATATAAAGAAATGGGATATCCTGAAGAATACCAACTTCATCATCAGGGGGGAGCTATTGGTTATGTTGGAAGGGACTATAAAGTTAATTCTCAATCTACAGAAATTGTACAGGAAAACCAGGGATTTTCCTGGAATCCATCTATAACGGGTACTAAAAGTGAAGACGTAATGCTAGCTACTTCTAAAGGACCAATACTCTTATCGAAACCAATTATTTTCCCCCAATTAAAAATAAAAATAGGAGGTGATTATATCTTTGTAAGACCAGATATTCTTGAAAAATAATTAAATTATCTGTAAGTAATTGTGGATAAAAATTATAAAAAAGGAGATATTAAGTGATGTTGTTTATTAAGTTTAAGGCAATAATTGTATGCTTAATCATGTTTACATTAATGTGTTTTGTGCTTGTTTTGCCCGGAGTTTTAGCTCAAGAAGTATACCCTTCTCGTGAGATAGAGCTAATGATTCCATGGAGTATTGGTGGTGGAACGGATATAACTTTTAGGACATTTATATCCATTCTTCCCAGATATCTAAAAGTACCAGTTATTATTGTTAACAGACCTGGGGGAGGAGCTGTTCCGGGGTATGCGGAAGCAATGAAAAATAAACCAGATGGATATTATATCCTTGCCTGGGCTAATGCTTCAATTACTAAAACTCATATGAGTGTTACCCCTTATGATTACAAAACCTTTGATCCAATTATTAATATAACCTATGCCCCCTGTTGGATTTTGGTTCCAAAAGATTCACCTTTCCAAACTTTAAATGACTTAGTTGAAGCAGCCAAAAAACAGCCAGGTAATATTACTCTAGGTAATGCAGGAGCAGGTGGCGGTACACATATGATAGCCTTAGCCTTTGAGAAGGCGGCAGGTGCTAACTTTAATCATGTACCTTATAAAGGTGGAGGTCCAGCTCTTATCGGAGCGTTAGGAGGCCATGTTGATGCAGTAAATCTTTCTCCACCCGAAGGAGTAGCACAACTTGAGGCTGGAGAACTGCGCTGTCTTGCTGTCTTCTCTGAGAAGCGCCTAAATGAATTTCCAGATTATCCCACAGCAATAGAACAAGATTTCGATTTTGCATTATCACAGTGGAGAGGTCTTGCAGCTCCTAAAGGCACCGATCCAGAAAAGATAAAGTTTATCCATGATGTCTTCAAAGCAACAATGGAGGATCCTGATTTTCTAATACTTGCTAAAAAAGCAGGAATACTCTTTGACTATAAGGGAACCGAAGAGTTTACAAAATGGATTGAAGAGCAAGATAAATTTTATAAGGATTTAATTATAAGTAATAAACTGGGCGATAAGTATAAATAATAATTCTGGAGTGATTGAAAGGTGACGGGTGATTAAAAAAGCCTGTCACCTTTCAAATTGAGAATTAAAGGGAATTTATGGGCAAAAAAGAGATTTTATTAAGTATTATTTTTATGATGATTTCAATGACTATTTATATATTAACATATCAGTTTCCCCAACAAACCGTTGCACCCTCCCCCAAGGTATTTCCACAGTTTGTTAGTATATGTTTATTTATACTTTCTGTTGCTCTATTAATACAAGGGATAGCAGGAGTAAAAAAGAACTCCGAACAAAAGAAAGTAAAGTTGACATTAAATAAAATATTTATTATTAGACTGCTATTAATGATAATCTTATCCTTTTTTTACACACGAATTCTCCCTTTAGCAGGTTATATAGTAACAACTCCGCTCTTTTTGGCAGGTGCTATGCTTCTTTTTAATGAAAAAAGGTGGTTTCGGGTTATGGCTGTTTCGATTGTTACTACAGCCTTACTCTACATTTTATTTAGAATAGTATTTAGAGTTCCTCTTCCTCGTTTTAGTCTTTTTTAAATATATTTTGTAAAGGAGATATTAAAGTTGGCAATTATACAAGGATTCTTATATATTTTGCAACCTTTACACTTTATGTTTCTTTTCTTAGGAGTAGCAGGAGGAATTATTGTTGGGGCCATTCCGGGATTAACTGCTTCGGTTGGAATTATTTTACTTCTTCCTCTTGTTTACCACTTAGATGCCAGTACAGCAATAGTAATGCTCTGCGGAATGTTCTGTGGAGCAATTTACGGTGGATCAATATCAGCTATCCTTATTTCTATTCCCGGAACTCCATCTGCAGCTGCAACAGTACTCGATGGATATCCGTTAGCCCAGAAAGGAGAAGCGGGAAAGGCAATTGGAATTGCAACAATTGCATCAACCACTGGCGGTATTATCTCTACTTTTTGTTTAATGTTTATTGCACCACAATTAGCACGAGTTGCCCTTAAATTTGGACCAGAAGAATATTTCGCTCTTATGATATTTGGACTTACCATTATTGCAAGTGTCTCCGGGAAATCACTTGTCAAAGGACTAATTGCAGGTTTTTTTGGTCTTCTTATCGCAACAGTTGGACTTGATCCGGTTACTGGTTACGCGCGTTTTTCTTTTAATATTCCTAACTTAATGACTGGTTTCCCCCTTCTGCCCGTTCTTATTGGTTTATTTGCCATATCAGAAATTTTTATTCAATTAGAACTAGTTGATAAAAAAGTTGTTCATTATAAAGAAAAAATTAAAAATATTCTACCATCTTTTAAAGAATTAAAGAGCTTATTTACTGTTATTATTCCTGCTTCTTTTCTTGGAACATTTATCGGAGTTATTCCCGGGACCGGGGGTACAATTGCCTCATTTCTGGCCTATGGTGAAGTTAAGAGATGGTCAAAGAATCCTGACTCTTTTGGGAAGGGGAATATTTTAGGTGTAGCAGCACCAGAAGCTGCAAATAATGGTACTACAGGTGGAGCTATGGTTCCACTTTTAGCCTTAGGAATTCCCGGTGATGTAGTTACAGCTGTAATGCTCGGTGCTTTGCTTCTTATCGGGATTAGACCCGGTCCTTTATTATTTACAGAACATCCTGAAATTGTGAATTCAATCTTCGCTGGAATGTTACTGGCAAATGTTCTAATTCTTTTACTTGGAATATTGAGTGCGGGGTTATTCCCCCAAGTTTTAAAGACTCCTAAATCAATCCTTTTCCCTGTTATATTTACCTTATGTTTTTTAGGCGCTTTTTCACTCAATAATAGTGTTTATGATATGTTTATTGCTCTTATATTTGGAATTATAGGATATATTGTGAGAAAAAATGGTTTTCCATTGGCTCCAATTGTTTTAGGCGTGATTTTAGGTCCTATTGCAGAAGATGAATTTAGTAGAGCTCTTATTATATCTCATGGAGACTGGACAGTGCTTTTTCAATCCCCTATTGCTATCTTTTTTTACGTAATTTCTATTTTTTCCTTGCTATCTTCTCTTAAGAGGCATCTTTCAATATATACAAAAACAAAATGAAAAAATGTTTTTAAATAATTTAGAAAATATAACAAGGCAAAAAGAAACTCAATTCCTTCAATTCTTCCAGCATTATTTTTCTATATTAAGCTATTAAAAGAGATAATGCCAAAATCAATCAAAACTAGGAAGGAAGTGAGAGAAATTTTACTTTACCCTGAAATTTCGATAAAATAGTTAAGATAAGTAAAAAATTTTAGTAAGTGAATTTGTAAGTATATTAAGTACCTACCTACACCATTTTTTAAAATTCTATAAATATTTGTTAATTTAATAGAAAATAAAAGTTGTGTAAAAATATTAAAATGTAACAAAAAAGTCTTTATAAGTCCTTCCAAAGGAGATAATTATGAAAGATAAAGATAATTTTTTAGGGAAAAACTGGTTATTGGATACAGCTGAAGGAATAAAATTATATCATGATGTTGCAGTTCCCTTGAGAAAAGAAGTGGGAATTATTGATACCCACACCCATCATAATCTAAGACAGATTGTGGAAAATAAACCTTTTCCTAACATTTGGCGGGCCGAAGTTCTTGAAACAAGAGAGGAGTATAAAAATTGTGATCATTATATTATTCAATTGGCAGCAAAGTTCCCCGGTTTTTCACAAGCTTTAGCCAGAGATCCTCAAATTTCAGATTATAATAAATGGGTAGCCTTGTGCAAGGTTTTTCCTTATTTGGAAGGAAATCATGTCCATCAATGGATGCATTTAGATTTAAAGAGAATGTTCGGAATTGAGGAATTATTGAGTGCAGAGACCGCAGATAGAGTATGGGAAAAAGCGAATGATCGTTTAAAGCAAAAGGATATGTTACCACAGGCAATTCTAAGAAAGGTTAAAGCCAAAGTAATTTTTACTACTGATGATCCTGCAGATGATTTAATATATCACAAGATGGCTAATAATATAGAAGATATAACTTTTTTACCTACTTTTCGACCGGATGCTTATTGTAATCTATTTGATGATAATTGGAAGTCTAACGTGGAAAAAATTTGTCAATTAACCGGTCAGGACACTACTCTTAAAGGTTTAATGGAAGCTTTAAAGATAAGACACGCTTATTTTGCCGAAAGGAGAGCAAAAGCAAGCGATCATGGTTTATTAGAACCTTATGGTTTAAAAGTTAATCAAAAAAGAGCTGAACAAATTTTCCAACAAGCCTATAATAAAGAAGAAAAATATGGTCTCAGATCAATTGAAACCAAAGAATTTATTTCTTATATGATGCACCAATTCTGTGCTATGAATCAAGAAAAAGGAATGGTTACGCAAATCCATTATGGTGCAGTTAGAAATGCTAATGAATATCTATTCAAAAATTGGGGAACAGATGTAGGAGGTGATATTTCAGCTGAAAGTGTAAATATTATTGAAAACTTACTACCTTTATTATCAAGATTTTTTAGTGGGGAAAATGAGAACCAAAGACATTTAATATTATATCCTATGAATCAAATTTTTGCTCATACTAATTTGATGTTGGAAAGGGCTTTCCCTAATGTTCATTCTGGTTTTCCCTGGTGGCATAATGATTCTCCTTATGTGATGGAACAATATTTATTACATACTGCGAACTCTTCTTTGCTTACCTCAAGCGGGGGTCCGGTCTGTGATGGCAGAAAAATTTTGTCAGAGGGAAGCAGGTTTGAGGTCTTTGACAGGATAATATGCAAAGCAGTGGGAAATCTTGTTTCGAATGGGCAAATAACCTATAATGGTGGGGTAAAATCATTAAAGGCTTTGATGTATGAAAATCAAATGAAATTATTTAATTTTGAAGGAGAAATCGGTAATTAATTAAATTATTTTATATCCCATACGCTATATGCTAAAAAACGAGATACAATTCACGAGATGCGAATTTTAACTGGTTATTAAATGATTGTTTTTGGGAGGTAATCGTGGTATAGCGGGAGTTTGTTTTTGCGCTAATTTTAATGCCTAATGCCAGTTATTAGACATTGCCTGTTGGGAATGTACATTTGAGGGATTAAGCTTAATCATGGGCATACGGAACCTTATCAACCACCATTGCCATTGCCTTAATACCTATTTTTATTTCACCTTAAATTACCACCTTCTTTGAAGGTGTTAATGGCCAAATGGTTTTACCGTAAAGAGAATATGTACTAGCTAAATATTTTTTAAATTAAAAATATTATGTAAGCAACATCGATTTGAAAGAATAGTTCAAAAGATATATAAGCCATCAAGAGAAAAAGAGAACAGAGAAGACTGGTTAATAAGAATTTAAGCCTCTTTTAGAGGCTTCTTTAAAGCCACTTGTTTAGCGGGTGGATTCTTTACTATTTTACTTATATAATAAAAGTGTGAATTTAAAAAAGGAATTAAAAAAGTTGACTCATTAAGGTAAAAATATGATATTACTTGGATAAACAGGTACCGAAGAAAGATTTTGATGACAGAAGTAAAAAATTATCCGAAAATAAAACTTAAGGAAATAAAAAAATATCATCCTTATTCTGATTGGGAATATAGAAATAGAGATAAAGAATGATCATGTTCGTTTATATATGGTAATTCCACCAAAATAAGTAGTGAGTAAAGTAATGGAAATCATCAAAAAGAGTACCAGTAGAACCTAAACAGGAAATTTGCTTTCTTGGAAAAGGTATTTTGGGACAGAAAAGCTATTTGTGGTAAAGAATTTTTTGTATCTACAGTAGGGATAAACGAAGAAGTGATCCTAAGATACGTAAAACTACAAGAAAAGGAAGAAACAGGACAAGTAAAGTTTGAGTTTTGAAAGTAGCACGCTTGTAAAGGCGGGGTATCTATTTACCCTAAAATTTCATAGAAGGAGAAGTTTCATATGACAGATGAGCAGTGGCAAATTTTGCTCGCTATAATCAAGGGTGAAAATCTAAAACCTCTTCCTGTTGGTTTTATAATTGACAGTCCCTGGATTCCTAACTGGGCAGGAATAAGCATTTTTGATTATTTTTCGAACCCTGAGCTTTGGTTTTTGGCAAATAAAAAAGCTATTAAGACTTTTCCAGAAGTACTTTTTCTCCCTGGTTTTTGGTCAGAGTATGGAATGTGTTCAGAACCTTCTGCCTTTGGCTCCAGATGTATTTGGGGCGAAAATGAATTCCCCTTTGCCGAAAAAGTTCTGCAAGATATCGGTGATATGTCTAATCTTTCTCAACCTGATGTACATAAAGATGGTTTGCTTCCCTTTATAATCAAAAGGTCTATTCAATTTCGAAAGCGTATTGAGGAAGAAGGGCACAGGATTCGTTTTGCTGTTTCCCGAGGTCCTCTTAACATTGCCTCTTTCCTTATGGGAAGCACAGATTTTCTCATAGCACTAAAAACTCAACCAAAAGAAATAAATCTTTTTCTTAAACGTATATCTAATTTTATTATAGAATGGCTCTGGTTTCAGAAAGAAACGTTTCCTTCTATCGATGGGATGTTTTTATTGGATGATATAGTGGGTTTTTTAGGAGAAGACGATTTTTGTACATTTGCTCTTCCTTTTCTCACGAAAATCTTTCACTCCTTGGATTTTTCAGTAAAGTTTTTCCACAATGATACACCAGGAATGGTTTCTGTTCCTTATTTAAAAGAGATTGGAGTTAATCTATATAATTTTAGTTTTCAACATTCTCTTCAGGAAATGAAAGAAGCGACTGGAAACGAGATTGTACTTCTTGGAAATATACCACCACAAGAAGTCATGTCAGAAGGAACCCCAGAGAAAGTTGTAGAAAGTGTGAGACAAACACTTGATACAGTTCAAGATACATCGAAGATCATTCTTTCTTGTGGTGGGGGAATGCCTCCTGGTGTTCCAACAAAAAATATTATTGCATTTTTAGAGACCGTTAAAAGACTTACTAAAAAGTAGATACCAAGGGAATATGTTTTTTTTGAGTGTTTTAATGAGTATTTGAATTTTCACCGTCCCCGTGCCTTTCCTATTGAAGTAAAGGATATAAAAGGAAAGATAAAGAAGAAATACAGATATCAGGATTATATGACTCCGTATGAGAAATTAAGGAGCATATCTGGTGCCCAGATATATCTAAAAGAAAGTGTAACATTTGAAGTGTTAGATAAAAAAAACAAAAAGATATACAGATAATGAGATGGCTAAAAAAGTACAATTGGAAAGGGATAAATTATTTGATAAAATAGGGGTATCAGCTATTACTCCCCCTGTAGCCTTGGCTGCCTATGTAGCAGCTGGGATTGCCGGATCTAATATTATGAAAACTGGTTTTACCGCCATGCGATTGGGGGTAGCAGCCTATATTCTTCCTTTTTATTTTGTATATCATCCGGCTCTTATTGCACGAGGAACGTCAACTTTTTTGGAGATTTCCTTAGCCGTATTAGGAGGATTAGTAGCTGTTTTCTGTATGGGGGCTTTAGGAGAACAATATCTTGTTCGTCGATTACCCTGGTATAAATCATTTATGCTTATAACAGCTATCATTCTAATTATGTATCCTACCACTTTACCACAGATACTGGCTGTTCTTTTAACACTATTTGTAGGGATCACTGAATATATTAAACGAAGTACAGACAGACGACCACCACAGGAGGTCAAAAGCGTTTAAAGAATTGTAAGATTCTTTTTAAAAGTCTAAAATATGTAAACAAAATAGGAATTAAATAAACCAATCTTAAAAGAATCGATGAGCAAAGATTGGAAATCTGTCTTTGAATTGCCGTATATCGGGTAGATGCAGAAACAACGGATAGCGTAGAGCGTTTAGTGATTAGTTAACTGGTTAAGAAAATAGAAAAGAAGCTAGAAGACAGAATAAATTCGTAGAAGATAGAAACGTATAAGTATAATATACGTCATTCCCTCTCCTCTGGATGGAGAGGGTTAGGGTGAATAATCCGAAAATAATATTAGGTTGATTCAATTCAGCCCTTATACAATATTAATTTTAATTATAATGGGAGTGTATAAAAATGAAAAAAAGCATAGTAGTTTCAAATGCAGCAACTATATTTTCAGCCTTGGATTTTAAAATAAATTTAGAAGAGAATATAGAAAAAATTGCGAGCTTGGGTTTTGACGGTGCAGAATTGCATGTTGGGAATCCTAAAGATTTAAATGTGGAAAATGTT
>SDBS01006297.1_pt1 | contig 11544 bp, 7 predicted proteins | sample 2277091 | NCBI WGS metagenome assembly SDBS01 (sample SAMN10404972, study PRJNA504765) | marine sediment metagenome | isolation source: marine sediment core GS10_PC15, 163 cmbsf | place: Arctic Ocean: Southern Knipovich Ridge | collected 2010 | reverse complement strand
TCTGTTCGCTGATTTCCAGTGTTTTGCAGGCTTGTCCTACTGTTTTTCCCTGGCTGAGATATATTTCAGCTTCCCGCAATTTGGTGATGATCTGCTCCGGTGTATATCGTATGCGTTTTGCCATCTTTTCTGCCTCCTGTGTGTACTGATCCTAACATAACTTCCGGATCAGAGAACACGCTCTTGCCCTCCAGTACTTCCTGTAGTATCCAGACAAGCAATCTGACGGGAACAGCAATCTATGATTCTCCTCAAACCAAGTTGCTATGCTTTATATAAAGCACAATAACTTGAAGGGCTCGACTAATTTTTCTGCGTAATCCACTAAGGCTAGAAGGTCTTCTTCGTGTTTGAAGTTTATCAACACTAGGTCGAGTTGATCCATTTCCTCAGCAATATATTCGGATGCATTTTTCTCGAGTGCTTCAAAAACCTCCGCTTTCTTCCATGATTTTTTATAACTAGTGTTTGTTTTCTCACAAGCTTGCATCAACTGTTCCTTAGTTTTTCGATGAACATACGCTCGCGATTCTTTAGACTTGGTCAATAAGCCAGTGTTGATGATCTCCCGAGTTGTTTGGGGTATGTTTATCCCAAAACTTCGAATAGCATAATTTGTCAACTCTGATAGTTGATGGCCTCCTCGTTTTCTCCAAATTTCCCCTGGACGCAGCCGAGACACTGCATATAGTAAATGCATACGGGCAGCTGGCGATAAACCCTTAATTGTATCCCGTGTATAGGCTGATACATTCACCGATCCGCTAAGGTCTGGTTTTTCAAAACGAGGAAAGTCCTTCCAAAAATCATGTTTTATTGCCCTGGTATCGATAAAGGAATTCCCTCGATCTACTAATTCATCCAATTTTTCTTGCCAGGAGGGTTGGTATACACAAAGACACCAAGCAAAGAGCTGGGGATTTTCGCCTTTTATCCAAAACTTTCGGTCGCCTCCGCTTTTTTCAGCCACTATAAACGATGCCTGAAGTTGAAAATAAGCATCAGTGTCTTCAAAGACAACATATGGCTTAAAATCCATCCGGGCAATTGTTTTCACCGGCTGATCAATCCACGTTGCTGCGCGAGATTTTGTTTTTTCGTCATCACTGGGTTCAGCAGACCCTTCAATTGAAAATATCAAACCGGGGTTTGCCCGTAAAACCTCGCGCATAAGGCGAATTATTGAAGATAGATCCTCCTCTTTAAGGCACTCCGAGATAAAGGGAATTAAATCTGTACACGGAACCCGAGAATTTGGCGAGTAGGTTTTGTGCAGAAAGGAATATTCAGGGTGACAAATTCCTTGTACTTTGTATTTAAATTCCTGAAAAGTGTAGCTTTTATCCATATTAACTATTTACTCCAGAGCCTCATCCTTTATTTATTCAGATCGTTGGTGCATACAAAGTATCTATTGGATAAAGGATAATCTTTAATCTCCAAAATTAGCTGCTTTTTTCAGTTAAGTTTTGAATAAATCCCCGCCGCCGCCGCCCTTCCTTCATGCTGCATCGCCTGATCTCGCTTGATCTTATTCTTTTTCCCACTTTTCGACTGACGTGCCCCCACTATGCTACAATCCTAACACTACTTTTAGATTAGTTTTAGTGGGGCACGTCACTTCCGTTTCCGCTTTTATGGGTGCCCAACGATTAAATGAGTAAATCGGACCGATAATTTTTTAAGGAGGTATATATTGGATTCAGGAAAATCGGATGGCTCTCCCCCACTTGTTGTAGCCCCATTAACCCGTCGGGGTAAAGGCGGAAAACTTTATAAACGTCCACCAGCGGTCGAAAAGCAAATTCTTGAAGTCATGATCTTGGAACCTGATCAGGTTCTGGAACGTGCTCAGGTTCCCAGGGGGAGCCCTGGTTATCTTCGAGAGGAAGTGTTGGTATTCATGTTTCAACAATATCAGCAAACCGGACAAGCTGAAGCATGGAATGATATGGCTCAACAATTGCTGAAAAGATGCAGCGCTTGGCTAAAGAAAAAGCTCAAAAATGATAAGGGTATTGCCCCTCAAGTTGCTGGGGATGTGATTGAACAGACATTCACCTTGATGATGGAAACTGAGAATAGAGTTGCAGATATTTTGCAGGTCAGTTTCCTCACTTATCTTAGCCGTCGATATAAAGATGCAAAGAAAAAAGAGATAAGAAAACTTAGCCCCTTGCGAGAACTTGTTGAGCCAGATGGGTTTGATAAAGATGATAAGTCTAGCAACTTTCTGAAAGTGTCCTACACTGATATTCTTACAATAGAGAATCATGTGGTTCTACGGGAATCGCTGGTCGCTATTCGAGACCAATCACACCGAGATGTATACATGCTTCGCCATGCATTCGGCATGCCGATAGAGTCCAAAGATCCTGAAAAAATGACTTTGGCTAAATTGTTCGATAAAAGTGGTCGCATGATCCGGTACATGCTTGCAAATGCCCAGAGTGATATTGCTGCCGCAGATAAAGGAGATAAAAATGAGTAAGCCTGTCGATTACAAGGATTTCGATGATCTACTTGATGCCTACTTAGTGGAAGTAGAAAAACCAAACTTAGAACAAATGAATGAGTGGATCAAAAATTATCCATCGTTTGGACAGGAGCTAGCCGAATTCACTGCAAACTGGTTTCTAATAGATTATTATTCAGCTCCTGAAGATCTAAGCTGGGAATCGATTGAAAGCCAAAATAAAAAAATCGTGAACAAATTGTTCTCTAACTACAAGAAGGTGCCAGTTAGTCATGAAAAGAACATAACATCGAGCATAGCTAGCATATGGCTCGCGCTTGATATGTCAGCCCAACACGTAGCCAATAGCGTTGATATCACAGTAACCCTCTTAACTAAATTAAATAAGCGTAGCTTAGAATATTTAACTATTCCACTCCAGTTGATTGAACGACTAGCTACAAAACTTAAACTTGAGCTCCTCTCCCTTGCTCATTATTTAAACTCTCCGGCAGTCTTGTCTAACGACGCGAGCTACAAATCCAATACGGCTCCTATCGTTCATCAAAAAGAAAATTTCTTTGATGCGGTTCGTAATGATCAAGAAATGACAGTATCTATGCGTAGAATGTGGTTGACACTGGAACCACCCGGCAACGGACAGAAAACCGAATGAATGATTGGACAGCGATTCGAACTCTAGCGCGCCAAAAACACGAGGAGCTGATTAGCCACGGTGAAGACTACTCGGCTGATCAACTCCTCGCTAAAGCTCAAGAAGTTACTGGAATAACCTGTCGTCCTGTCGCTCCTGGGGATCCCATCTTGGCTGGCGGTCTAGCAATATTGGAACCTGAATCGGATTCGATATTTTTTAATTCCGATCTGGATCCAAGTCTAATCGCGTATTTAAAAGCCCACGAATTTGGACATCATTGGCAGGATGAACATCTTGCTAAATGTTACCCAGAGGCCTTAAACTTAGATGCTATAGAGGATTTTTTATCAGTTGGTGTTGCGGTAGTCGAGGGATATAGCCCACATGAGAGACACGAAGTTGAGGCCAATGTTTTTGCACGCGAATTCTTGATGCCGTCTCAAAAACTATATAAATGGTTTGTAGAAGATGGTATGAATTCCCAAGAAATTGCTGAGAAGTTGGGCGTTCTTGAAGCCATCGCGCATCACCAGTTAATGCATTTACTATTACCAATATGGGATAAAAATTTCGCGAAACAAAAAGAGGAAAGCCCTCAAAAACCAATCTCCTTGGACAAGGATCAGCTTTTGGCAGCTCATGCACTGGAGGGGCCTTTATTGGTTGAGGCTGGTCCTGGTACAGGCAAAACCTCGACTCTTCAGGGACGCATTCATTATCTGGTTGAGGATCAGGGTGTTGATCCTACTTCAATTCTGACATTAACCTTTTCCAATAAAGCAGCTGAGGAAATCCGAGCGCGTATTGGGCTGGTTGTACCTGATGCCGCACCACATATCTGGATGGGCACCTTTCATGCTTACGGCTTGGAACTGCTTCGAAAATACGGGAGCAATCTTGGTCTGAGCAATAAACCTACTGTTGTCGATCAGGCAGCTGCTGTATTGTTACTGGAACGTAATTTAGATAAGTTGGAGCTGAATTATTACTTAAATTTGCGAGACCCTGCACAGGAATTAGCGCATATCCTCGGGGCAATTTCACGGGCAAAAGACGAACTAGTATCACCTGAACGATACTATGAATTAGCTCAATCACAGCTTGAGGCGGCTGATAACGAGGATGATGTTCAAGTTACTGAAAAAGCATTGGAAGTAGCAGGTGTGTACAAAGTCTATGAGGAATTACTCCTCAATGAAGGTGCTATCGACTTCGGTGATTTGATCTGTAAAACAGTGTATTTACTCCAGAAAGAACCAACAATTCGGGAGAAAGTCCAAAATGATCTCACGCACATTCTTGTAGATGAGTTTCAAGATGTAAACCATGCCAGTGCGCTTTTGTTGAAGGAAATTGTAGGAAATGGAAAAGGTTTATGGGTAGTTGGTGATGCCAGACAATCTATTTACCGGTTCCGTGGCGCTGAACCTAGAAATGTGAGCGATTTTCCGGTCCTCTTCCCTGGCGCCAAAGTTAAAGCTCTTGGTACAAACTACCGCTCCCTGCCAGCTATTGTTTCGACAATTTCGTCCTTTGCGAAAGATATATCTATCAGCGGTTCAGTCGATTTTAAAGGCTGGGAAGCATTCCGATCTGATGAGCCTGGTCGTGTAGCAATGGATGTTAGCGATGATTTTGAAGATGAGGTTGATACGCTGGCCAATCATATCAAGGAACTGCACAAAAGCGGTGTGGCCTATCAAAATCAAGCCGTATTGTGTGGTTCGCACACAACTCTAGGCAGAATCGCTTCCCTACTTGAATCACACAATATTCCGATCCTTTATATCGGCGATTTATTTGAGCGTGAAGAAATCCGCAATTTGCTTTCGTTACTCTCTTTCACCAGTGAAATTGGCGGAGCGGGGTTAATCCGTGTCGCACAACTACCTGAGTATCAAATTCCAATAAAAGATGTTATGCATTTCCTCAACATGGCCCAAGAAAAAGGCGAAGATTTCCCTAAATTTCTAACTTTCTCAAACGAGGTAAGCGAACTTTCCGAGCAAGGTCGAATTGGATTGGGCTTATTACGAGACCATCTCGCTGATGTCACATATTCTATGAACGCCTGGACAGTATTAACCCTATATCTCTTTAGAAATGGGGATTGGATCCGGAGTCTATTGCAGGATTCCACCGTAGCGGGCATGCAGCAGCGTCTCGCAATTCATCAATTCCTTGCCTTTGTTTATGCATATCGATTACCACCAGAAGGAAACATAACAGACCCGAAACGCTGGTTTTTAGAAACGGTCAGACGGCTCCAAGCTCTTGGTGAGACCAAACGATTACGAGGTATTCCAGATGGTGCTGAAGCAATTGATGCAGTACGGTTAATGACCCTGCACGCGAGTAAAGGGCTGGAATTCCCTGTGGTTTTTCTTCCTTATCTAGGAAGGGGTAAATTTCCTTTTCCACGGCGCGGGATGCGTTGCCCTCCTCCAATAGGAATGCTATCACCTAGTTTATCAAATTGGCAACAGGATGAAGAAGCCTGTCTTTTTTTCGTGGCAATTTCTCGCGCACGAGATCAACTTTTTCTTTCCCGGGCGACAAGCTACGGCAGAAGAAGCAGCAATCATTTGCCTTTGTTGGATACTATTGCAAACAATTTACCTCCAGGATATGAAAAACCCGGAAAAAAACCGCTGGTCAAAGAAGAACAACTCTCCGATCTCGATTCGCGCTCTCCCGGGAAGTTTCCTGTTCGTGAGTTGGAGTCATACATACGGTGTGGGCGTCGTTATCTGTACAATTATGTGCTTATCTTGATGAACAATAACCCTGAAAACGCTTATGGCCAAATGCACAAAGGTGTGCTTCAGGCCCTAGATTGGTATAAACAAGAACAGAAGAGCGGTCGTGAAATTTCAGAAGCTGAGTTATCGCAAGTTTTTGAAGAAGCCTGGTTAAAATTTAGGTCCGAAGACCATCCTTTTGAGAAAATGTATCGAGAATATGGTAGAGCTCTCCTTGATGTTGCCCAAAACATTGGATCAACAAATGAACGGTATACCGATTCCCCCATTTGGGAGATTGAAAGATTACCAGGAACAATTATATTTCAACCCGATCAAATAGCAATCCTAGACGAAGAAAAGCATATCGTTCGCAGGCTGACAACCGGTCGAATCAAAAAAGATCCGGATATTGATGCTGTTTACGTGCATGCTGCTCAAGACGCATTTGGGCTTGATGTAACCATTGAGGTACATTCATTATCTAGGAAAGAGGAATTAATTATTGGCATGAGTGAAAAGAAGCAGGAAACTCGCCTAGGGCATTACGACCGAGCCATGCTTGGAATCCAACGAGGGGAATTTATACCGAAATCATCACCCTGGTGCCCGAGTTGTCCATATTATTTTATTTGTCCGGCGCCTTCCATAGATCAGATTTAGTCCTTAGTTACATTTACTTGGGTAGGAAAAACTAGTGAACAGATAGTCTTCTAACCCAAAATCACCTAATAGCCAATACTCTTTCGGCTCATTTCATTTCCGTTTTCCAAGAACCTAATCGATTAAATAAATAGATGAGGCAAAAGTCGCTTGAGCTACTTTTGCTTAAAAAACCAATCCGGAAATCCCGGAATTTTAGTTTAGGAGTATTGTTATGGAAACAGGTATCAAAACCAAAAAGCAGGGAGGCAAAAATTCTGATAAATCACAGGGCAAGGTGTACTTGATTCTTGTAGAAGGTGAAGAATACACCTTTGACCATTCACCTGTGGCAGGGCGTGAGATCATGGATGCAGCTGGTATCCCATACTCAGTTGGTCTTCTGCTTTTGCTTGAAGACGGGACACAAAAACAAATTGGCATTGATGAAATGATCGAGTTAAAACCTGGCCGCAGCATTGTCCGTGCACCAAAATTCAAGCGGGGCTAAATGCGACCGCGACTGGAAGAAGAATTCCGTATACTCAAGATTCAATATCCGGACCTAGAGCATGCTCCTAGTTGCGATTGGTTCGTAATTCAGCAGACACTTCCCTCGGGCTGGAACAAAGAGATTGTACGCCTGTTGGTTCAGGTTCCAGTTGGGTATCCAGCTTCCCCTCCAGACAACTTTTATACTGATCCTGACCTTCGACTTGCGAATGGGAATCTGCCAGGGAATACCTCTAATGGTCAAATCGTAGCTGGGCAGACCTGGTTGCAGTTTTCTTATCATCTGGAACCTCATTCCTGGCATTCTCACGTCGAGGTGCTAAAAGGGCATAATTTGATGACGTTTCTTGATGGGGTCAAAAATCGTTTGAGTGAGGTGAGCTAATGGGTGTGATTAGAATTCCCCAAAATCTATATGAAGAAGTGCGAGAACATTTGTTTACTCTCCCGGGAGAGCATTTCGCCTATTTCCTAGCACGGTGGTCTGATTCAGGGAGTGGGCCAATTTTTTTGGTTGAAGATTTGCACCTTGTACCCGACGAAGACGTTGCCACAAGCTGGGATGCCTGGGAAGTTTCCGTTCAGGGATATCTCCCCGCAATAAATAAGGCGGTTCGTTCAAAACGTTGCCTAATTGAACTACACAATCATTTTTTACCACCCCCGCGCTTTTCTCAAACAGATCGAGAAGGATTTACAGAATTTGTCCCTTATATTCACAAATCCATACCTAATCGTCCTTATGGAGCCACGGTTTGGACAGACGGGGAGGTATATGGCGAATATTTTCTCCCAAATGGTCAAGCGGGGAAAATAGATAGTATTACTATTTACGGAGGAAAGTTGACACAATTGGTTTCTGGAGATAAATCTCAGCAATCTATGGATGTTATTTATAATCGCCAAATCCCCTGGTTTACCCAAGCTGGACAACGTCAGATTGAGCGGTTGAAAGTGGGCATTGTTGGTTTAGGAGGTACTGGGGCTCATGCCGCCCAACAACTTGCTTATCTGGGCTTTAGAGAATTCGTTCTTGTTGATCCAGATATTGTAGAAAAAAACAATCTGAATCGCCTGGTTACTGCAACCCAAAGCGATATTGGTTCTCCTAAAGTGACTGTGGCTGCATCTCTAATTCATAAAGTACGTCCAGATGCCAAAGTGGACACGTTCCATTCCGACATTCGCGAAAAAGTTACTTTAGAAGCCTTACCTGGGATTGATATTCTCTTTGGCTGTGTGGATAATGATGGTGCCAGATTGATCATGAATGAACTCGCTGTTTCCTACCATATCCCATACTTTGATATCGGTGTCGGCATTCACACCTCAAACGGAAAGGTATCATCAGCCGGAGGCTATGTAAATACCTTTATTCCTGGTGGTCCTTGCTTAATATGTTCTGATAGCATTGATCAAGAAGAAGCTAGCTATTTTTTAGCTAAAGAAGAGCAACGCGAGTTCCAACGCGATCAAGGCTATATATCTGGACTGGATACACCGGCACCTGCTGTGGTTTCTCTAAATGGGCTGTTAGTCTCTGCAGCAATAAATGAGCTCTTAGTCTACATCTCGGGTATTCGCCCAGTTGTAGCGCAGCAACTCTATGATCTTATTGGTAGGGGACGACCTATCCCAGGACAATGGGTTACTCCCTCAAGAGTAAGCCAACTTGAGGGGTGTGTGCATTGCGGTTTGGCTGGCACGGGAGATGATGCTGACATCAAACGATACGTTGAATAGTTCAAACTCTTTTTAGTGGATATTAATAATGAGCTCTATTAGACATTATTCATTATTGGTATAGAGAAGACTAAGAAAAAACCAGTATCGTTGGTTTACACAGTTTGATTTGATAATGTTAGAAAACCAAAGTCGGCCTTGTGTAATCCTACTAGCTTATGGAATGGGTGACATGCCCAGTATACCTAACTGGGGCAGGTCACCCATGGGAAAGCCTCCTTCAATATTTTTAACTATATGGTGATAGTTTTATGATAGTTCTTAGCTTATATCTTCAACTTCAGCGTTAGGAGCCGTTTTCTTAACTGCGCCAATCCCATTTTCACGTGCATCCTCTGTAGTGTACATTTCAGAATTTCCGATTGGCTCACCATTGACCGCAGTTAGAGTGAAATAGAATTGACCATTGGTAGCAGTCTTGCGTAGATATCGCTCGTCAATAGGAGCATTAGCCTTTACTGATTCGATGCCATTCTTACAGCTCGGCTTGGAAGTATAACCTTCGCTGCCCAGGATGATCTCTCCGTTGGCAGCAATAAGACGGAAGTAGAACTGCCCATTTCCTCCAATAGTTTACTAATCTTGATGATGGTTTGGAATCACGGTATCCCGTGTTAAATGTTAGTCCACTGCTGTTAGGTATATACATATCTATCCACTATGGATTATGATAACTATGTTTATCACAAGTATATTTGTCCTTCAGGTTGCTAGAATTTTTTACACCTAAACTCTTCTACTGCTCATAGATCGGCGAAAGATTATTTATTTTGACAAAACCTTTATCGATTGAAGGTCTGAGTTCAGCGAGCACTTCCTCCTTAACAGAGAAATACATAATTTGCCAACCTTCACCAACCAATCCTTGAAGGATTTTAAGCTGCATCGACAAACGTTTCCTATCAGAGGTCAGAAACGGGTCATCAAGCAATAAAAATCCCGGCTTACCTTGAAAGATTCGGTGGGCAAGAGATAGTCGTGTGGCTAAATATAACTGATCATACGTACCCGAAGAGAGTGTGTATGCCCTAAGTAGATCTCCGTCACTCCGTATTACCATAAGCTCTCCATCGCTCGGCTCGTACATCACACCCTCGTAAATTCCGTCGGTAATGGATCGGAAGTATTCCGATGCTATATCGTTCTCCCCAAACAGACCCCTAGCCTTCTGCTCTTCCTTGTCTTGGATATCATTGAAGATCTCGATCGCGGTCCAGGCCAAATGGGCACGCATTTCTATTTCTTCCACGAATTTCCGTAATTCTTTCTCTATCAGAACAAGATCTTCAAACGTATCACCTGGGAATTGTTCATCAGGCATTAGAACACGATTAGCCTCGGATGCAAACTGGGCAATCTCCCCTCTTACATCGTTTAGGTTATCTTCAATTTCACCAATGCTATCTTTGAGATTTATTATTTGTTCGCTTAGCTCTTTCTCTCGATCTTCACTGTACACAACGCCCTTGGCAACCTTTTTAAACGACGACAGTTCGTCAACACGCTCTCGCCAAGCCTGACGCTTATCTTCGTCAGACCCATCCGCCTTGCCAAAGCGTTCTTCAAGCTTAGCAAGTAGCTCTCGCTGTGAGGTTTCAAGCTTCGTTCGCTTCTTCATGTCATCTCGAAGAGCGTCAAACGTCGTAACACCGGTAGTCTCTTTTACGTCGGTGAGGACTCGGTTAGCTTCTTTGACCCGCGCTTCAAGCTCAGCAATCTGTTGTTGAGTTTCTTCCAGCTGTGACTCAGCAATCCCGAATGCGGTTTTCGAGCCGGAAACACGATCTCGATTCAGCTTAATATCAACATTAAAGTTATTGACCACCGTTAACAGATCTTCAATATTATCGACTATCATGTCATACTCAGCGGCACGCAATCTAAGTTTCAACCAGGCTTGTACCTGTCTCCCCTCTCGGAAACGAGCCACAAACAATGCACCAACAACAAGACTGAGCAAGCCGCCAAATATTATTGAGGCAGGTATAAGAACAACCGTAGCTCGCTCAAGGATCAAGCCAACAATGGCAAGTGCGAGTAGTGCTGTAAACAAGATGGTTACCCATGGCAAGATGGCTTTCACATGCTGTCGTCCTGCTGTAATCTCCAGGTTTTCTCGATACTGGCCTAACGCTTTGTCAATCTCTTCAATCACAGACTCCTTACGCAACAAGGAATCCAGTTGGGCATTGTCCTCTTTTAACTCTTTGCGCTTCTCCTTAAGGGCTTGTTTGCGGACCTTATGTGTTTTTTGCGTTTCTTCCAACTCCTCGACCGAGTTGTCAATCGAATTCTGAGCGTCTCGCCAGTCGTCGTAATGGTCCTGTTTAATAAGTGGGAGCTCGTCAATTTTCTCAATATAATTTTCCAGATCCGAATATATTTGCTTGCCAGAATTATATTGATCACGCTTCTTGGCCTGCCCAAGCAGCTCAAACTCTTGTAACGCCTTTGAACGCTCTTTAATGCTATCGAGCATATCAACTTCGCGCGCGATCATATTGAACTCTGTTGAGCGCTCTGCAAGTTTCTTGACCTTGAGAAGGAGATCATTGGCATCATCTACTCGAGAGCCTAACTTGTTGTTGCTTTGCGTGCTCATTATCTTGCCCGTACTCGTGACCTGTCCGATATTGTGCAGCTTGTCCCGGATCTTCCGAATTGGCTCGCGATGAATACCCATCAGTCGGTCTGTAATCTCAGCATAATAATCTCTATCTTGACCCTCATGCACCTGAAGATCGCCGGCACGAACTACAAGAACGTTACGTAGATCTGCAGCGTGAACATCC
>SDBS01006296.1_pt1 | contig 11545 bp, 7 predicted proteins | sample 2277091 | NCBI WGS metagenome assembly SDBS01 (sample SAMN10404972, study PRJNA504765) | marine sediment metagenome | isolation source: marine sediment core GS10_PC15, 163 cmbsf | place: Arctic Ocean: Southern Knipovich Ridge | collected 2010 | reverse complement strand
GAAACAGGTTATCATCGATCGTTCCGCCCAGGAGCAGAACGGGTTCTCCCTTGTATTCAAAATAGGTTGGGTACTGTTCACTGACCTGGATCTCCTGGGAGTAAAGGTTCATGGATGGAATGGTCAGAAACAGGATGAAAAGGATTGAAATATACATCCGGATGCGTTTTGTTTTCATATTCATTGGTTTAGTGTGTTTTTGATTAATTCTTCCATGGCTGCACCAGGGAGTAATTCATGGCCCCCTTCAAAGATGGTCAGGTTTATGGAATGAAATTGTTTATAGTAATGTATCCTCCGGCCTTCCGGCAGGATAAGCGGAGCTGTCTCAGCTGGATTGAAAGTCCTGTTGGACAACATATATAATGCATCTTCACGGGGGACCGATGCCGCTTTGTTTCCCTTCGCGTCCCTGACCAGTTTATTGTAAAAATTGATGGATTGAGTGATAGGTACAGACCCGGTATAGCCATCATGGATGCCGCAATATATGTTCAATATGCTGTTTTTGCGCCTGGAAACCGGTGTGTCCATGAAATATGGAGACCGGCGTTTGGACTCCTCAATGTCCAGCAACGAATCCTGGCTCCCGGTGCTCTTGAGAATATCCCCGGCATATTTGAGTCCCCTGCTGTCACATGCCCAGTACCAGTCCACCAGGTCACTGATGGGCACCCATGCAGAAAAACTCCGGATATCAAGCGAGGTTTTCATGTACATCAGTAAAGTTGCGTATCCTCCGCCGCTGGTTCCTATCACATGGATATTATCCGGATCCACATTTCCATGCTGTTTGGCGTACAGGATGGCATCCTCAATGTCCGGGATTACTTTTTCACTGCCGCATGCATCAGGATGGTTATTTCTTCCACGGAAATCCGGGTGGATATAGTTCCAGCCCTTTTCAAGGATCATTGGGGCCAGCGGGTCTTTTTGCCGGTAATCCCCGCTCCATGTATGCAGACTAACGATCAGCGGCTGTGGGGGGGGGCCCGATGCAGGGAAAAACATAGCATTCTGATAATCGGCATCCACACTTGAAGGAATGCTTATCTCCTGAAAAGCGCCAGGCCAGTCTCTTTTCCAGACATCATCTTCATTTTGAGCTGAATATGGTGGATTAGCTAAACCTTTTAGATAATCCAGGAGGGCATAGGATATAGCCTTTCCGAATGCCCTGGCATTGTCCCTGGTGACCTGAACTCCCAGGATATTGGCATAGGGAAATTCAAGTGTGGTTGCCAGACTAATGTTATCCAGTCCCCCTGCCCACCCGCTGAAACTCAACCCTTTGGTAAAAGATCCCTGGGTATTCCAGGACGTCCCGTAAGGCAGGAAATCCCTGCTACGAAATCTCAGCTCTCCAGTTGCGTGATTTTCGAGCAGCTCACCGAACCGGATCTGCTCAGCTTCCATAATAGGGTCTTTTTTACCAACCAGGTAGATCCATTCATGGTATTCCCCTTTGATCCAGGGGCAATGGAGATCAAGGGCTATTTTCAGCCTGCCATCGCTCCAGGCAGGTATTTCCTCCCTCAATGCTGCCGTTGATTGATAGATGGATTCTCCCTCATAATCCCGGTTATGGTCCCTCGGTATCCGGTTCTTCCCCTGTTCCCCGTTCTCCACTCCATCCTTATCCATGAAAGGAACGATCAGGAATTCCACCTTTTCACGCAGGTATTCCAGCTCAACCTCATTCAGTATACTTTCGATGATCCCTTCCATGACATAATTTGCCATCATCTCGCATGCATGATGCCTGGCTGTGATCAAAACCATAGTCCCGGGTTTGTCCCCGGAAGGAATGATGGAAAGTTGCTCTATGACCCGGTTGTCAGGCGAGAGGCATAGTGTATCACGGTGCAGGCGATCCCTATTTTCTAAGCGGCTGAGAAATGAATCCAGGTCTTTCCCGGTATAGGGGAAGGCAGTGCAGAACCAGGCTACTGTATCCTCCGGTGAAAATGCATAGGAAAAACCATTTTTATGCACACGGTTTTCACCGTACCATTTCCAGGTATTGTTATTGTTGATACTGTAAGCCGGACCAAATGCAGTAAACTGGTTATCCAACGTGAATTGAAAAAATAGCTGTTTCCCGCTTATGTTCGAAACCTTGAAATACCAGTAGAACCACTCACCATCAGTCTCCGAGAGGTCAGGTTTCAACCATATAGTATCACCGGCAGTCTTGACCACCATGATATTACCGCCGGCAAAATCAGATGAAATGATGGGTCCAGCCTGGGAAGAGGCAGGTCCCAAGGAAAAGAAAAACAGGGGGATCAGCAGGAATATTCTTTTTAAATTCATTTTGATATGCATTTATTGATAGACCAGCCTGGCTGTGGCACGGGTCGGACTGTCAGTTCTGAAACGTATCCAGCGCGCCTGAAAATGATCAGGAAAGCGGTGTTTGTATTCTGCACCCGGAGCTATGGTCACCCGCTGGTACAGCATCCAGGGACCGTTTCCTGCGGGGTCTGCCTCGATGTCAAAAGTCACGGGTTCATCTGATTCATGCGACAGTGTCAGGCTGCGGTCATCATAAAACCCGATCAGGTAGGGATCTGAAGCTTCGCCGGCAGCTGTTTCCGTCCCAATCCAGGGTCCACCCTGACCGGTGGGTTTGCCCAGTTTCCACAGATCATCTATTACTCCGACCCATACGGCCGCTTTGCCGTCGTCAGACCGGATCACATGGGATTTGTTCCCGGCCATGCCCGGCTTGATCCCTGTCATCACAAGCAGTCCCCGGTAACTGGCATAATCATGGATACGGAACGGATGGGATGCGACAGGACGGATCTTCGCGAAACCATCTGCATTTTCGGCAGGCAGTTCGTAAAAAGTTCCATGACAGTTGAACAGGTCCCGCTCTGTTGCAACCTCCCTGCAAATACGAAGAGATGCGGCCATGGTTGGTTCGGTGAAGGCATCATCGCCCAGGGGCAATCTCCATCTCCTGTCCTGATCATCTGTTATTAAAATGGAAGATTCATCCACGGAAATGACATCTTCGGGTATGGCAAATTTATCGAGTATGAATTGAAGGGTATCAGGGTTCTCCACCGGGATAAGCTCAAGCTTTTCATTGAGCTCATAATATGCGGTCAGGGTTTGATCCGTACCATTGAACTGCTGGCCGGCAACTCCCAGGGTTTTCCTGTTGTTCCCCAGACCATACAGCAATCCACCCACGGCCTCAGTATCCTTTATGTCTGCCAGTCCCCGGAAGATCCCCTCCCCTTCCACAGCCCGCTTCTCATCTTCTGTATAACTGAAATATACAGTCCCGCGGGCAGATCTGTGCGGGATCACCCTGATCCATTCCCCGGTTTCTTTCTCTGAAAATTCGACCAGTGCACTGCCCTTTCCCTGGACATTAACCCTCTTCAGTTCTACCCAGCGCCCGTTGCCACGCCTGTCTGTTTCAAAGCTGAAATTTACGATGCTGTCGCTTTCGTTGTGAATCCAGCAACAACGCTCTGACCAGCCTGCGAAAAGGAAGGGTTCCGAGGGAATTCCGGCATCCATCTGCTCGCTCAGCCAGATCCCGCCTTCAGCGGTTGTGGGACCCAGGCGGTCGGGCATGTCCAGGTCAGTAAACCAGAGATTGGAATTGGACTGGCCCGGTCCGTGAATATTTCCCTTTACCTTTCTTTTATTGAGAAATTCCCTTTGGGCCGAATCATCACATCCGAATACAAGCTGACCGCGCCATCGGGTAAAATCACCAATGACTTTCAGATAGGCGGAACGGGGCCTGATACCCCCGCTGTTCACCTTTGAAAAATTCTCCGGGAAATGCCAGAACATCCCGTGCATGGTCATGAGATAATCACGGTTTCTTTGTCCGCCCACATCCCGGATCCGTGGCCATTCGGTATTCCATCCATGAGCCCCGTCATAACTGTGGCTTGCCTTGGGGAGCCGGTAAAAATCCCAGGACCCATTGCCGGCATCCCTTACGCCCAGCAACAGGGATTTATGATCCCAGCCTGTTGTCCAGATCGGGTCATTTTCCGGATCCTCGTTGCCCTGTATCCCGCCCGGACCGGTAACCTCGACAAACTGGTTCCGGCGGACAAGTTTCCAGTCCGCTCCATTCCATTCCATCAGGGCTCCGGACTCAATATCAAACTGTTTGAGGGCTTCCGGTGATAGTTCACCATTGTTGGAATAAACCAGCACCCCCTGGCCCGAATACAATCCCTTACCATGGGCACCCGGTAAAAGGGTACCGAATTCTTCTTCGGGCAGCTCATGGGCATCAGGGTATAAGGTCTTTACTTCCAGCGTATTAACATCCACCTCATAGAAACCTTCCTCCATGCTGGCATAGTAGATCATTTCTTCCGGATTTTTCAGATGTCGGGCATTTCCGGTATGCCGTCCGGGCATTTGATCGTAGGGGATGACCCGGACCTGCCCGTCAGCTGAAATTGCATAGGGTCCTATAAAAAGTTGCTGGCTCTCCCGGTGGATCATCCTGTTGGCAGGTGTGCCCCCGAGGCTCTCCTGCCTCACTATCCTTTCCAGTTCCGGGCTGATTTCGTATAGCTTGTCGGATGATCCGTATGGGAAATGTGGTCCGTAAGTGACAACCCACAGGCGGTTGGCCCAGGGTACCACTGCACCGGTTCCGCACTCCCCGTGTTCATTGTAATGGGCCAGGTGCGGGTAAACGCCACTGATCTGTAAAGGTTCCTGCCCGCAGGCTGAAAGCAGCACTAATATGGCAATTAACGATGAACGGATTGAACTCATATTAACTTATAAACCAGTCATTTATATATTTTAATAAAACTATTACTTCAAATTTTGAAAACTAAGCATCATTGCTGATTTATTTCGGGCATTTGCGCATTAACTTCGCCTCTCCACTGATGCAGATCCATCCTGAGTTCCTCGAGAATTTCAGGATGATCCTCTGAAAGATCCCGTCTTTCTCCAGGGTCTGAATCAAGATCATATAATTCCCAGGCTGATTCACCCTTCAGGAGTTTTTCATGCCATTCGATCAGTTTGAATTTCCCCTTGCGAATGGCAGAAGCAGGTTTCATTCCGGACCCGCGATGGTAATGCGGATAATGCCAGTATTGAATACGTTCTTCCATGTGGCCGTTTCCCAACAGCTCGCCTGCAATGGATTTCCCGTCGAGCGGGTGATCCGGCGGGGACAGCCCCCCCAATTCCAATAAAGTCGGGAAAAGATCAATGGTACAGGTAATTGTTGGATTCCGGGAACCAGCTTCTATCCTGCCCGGCCATCTGACTATCATTGGCACCCTTATCCCTCCTTCATAGAGCCAGCCTTTGCCTTTCCGGAATGGAGACTGGCTGGCGTATGTTTCTTTGCCCCCATTGTCGGAACAAAAGAACACAATGGTATTTTCTTTCAGACCCAGTTCTTCCAGTTTTTCAAGAAGCCTGCCAGTACCATCATCAAGGCGGCTTACCATGGCTCCGAGTTTTGGGACCACCTTTAATTTCGGTGAAGGAAATGATTCCCTGTATGCTGTGGTGCGCTCCAGGCTCTCCATCACCGGATCATGAATTGAATTATGCGATACAAGCAGCAGGAAGGGCTGTTTATGGTTTTCTTCCAGAAATTTGATCGCACGGTTTGTAATGCTGTCTACATTATGCGGGTCATGCTCGGGATTCGTAACCCCTGTTACCGGTTTATAGGTGACCATATATTCATCAAAACCCTGTTTGTCGGGATTGAACGGTTTTGAATCCGGAGGTTTCTTTTCTATGCTCAGGTGCCATTTGCCAATTATGGCGGTCCGGTATCCATATTCTCTAAAAACCTCACCCAGGGTAATCTCTTCCAGGGGCAGGAACTTCTGCCAGTCCGGTTGCCTGAGCAAACTGTCAGGGCAAAGGCTCCCCTTGATAAAATCTGTGAGATGCAGCCTGGCCGGGTATTTGCCCGTCATCAGGGCAGCACGTGTGGGACTGCAGACCGCTGCTGAAGCGTAGGAATTTGTGAATCTCATTCCCCCGGCTGCCAATCCATCAATGTTCGGCGTCTGGTATGGTCCCCCGTAACAGCCAAGCTGGTTCCATCCCAGATCATCTGCCAGGATCACCATCACATTGGGAGGGTCTTCCGGCTTCAGCCCTCCCTGGCAGGATATTAAAATGACCAAAAACCCATAAAAAACAAGCTTTCTTATGATCAGGTTCATATTAATGCTATCATTTGTTTCAATGAATGATACAAGTCAGGATGGTCAGAGGAACTTAGATTACAGTGTTCCTGAAGGATACGCCTGTAATCCATACTGTATTCCAGCCTGAATTTCCGGTCCCCTTCCAGCTCCTGTCCATTTTCCCCGGCAGCCTTGAAATTGCAGCCCCTAACCCAGGCTTCCATGATCAGGTCACAGGGAAGTTCCATGCTGATCCCGGCAAGGATGGGGACAAGCAGCCGGTCATCTCTGCCCAGTTTTCTTGGCAGGTCACATCCAACCCTGAAAATGGTGTCCCCCAGGGCTTTGTTGGCGAAACGCATCAATAATTCATCGGTATGGGCTACAAGCATTCCTCGATCAAATTCATCGGGGTACATTCTCTGGAGAATGACAGCCGACTGAAGCATGGTCTCACGCGTCTTGTCTAGCAAGGCAGGTATTTCCAGTGCTTCCCAGGTGTAAACCAGGTCCGGGAAGTGAAAATTGGCCTGGTAAGCCAGTGCTGCATGTCCCAAATTATGTATAAATATTTTCCTGTCCACCCATGCTTTCATATTATCCTTGGGCGACAATCCCGGTACAGCGGGTACGGGATTTTTAAAGGCCCTCCCATCCAGGATCAGGTTATTATAGGGCTCCGCATAGACAGCCAGGGGATCCGCAGCAGTCTGTTCGAGGGTCATGATGGGGACCATCTTGCCGATGCTTGTCTCAATCAGGCCTACATAGGCCTCCACCGGATAGGCTGCTCCCCCTTTTAGGAGTGCTGAAAACAGGACATCACCTGCATTGCGCACATTTTCAGCAAGGATAATATCAATGGGCTTACCGGGATACCTGTGGTACCTGGACCGGATCCCTTTGTCCAGTATGCCGGTCAGCCCGGAAAGCCCGTTTTTCCCTACCGATGTGGCCATTACGTCAGCTTCCTCAATCTGGTTGATGATTTTTTCCTCTTCATCTGCATGCAGGGCAGTGATGTTTGTAACCTGTATGGTCATTTCCTCATCGGGATGCTGGCTGTCCCGTATCATCACCGGATAAGCCTTTCTTTCATTCAGCCTGGCAATGAGCTTTCTGTCAACATCCACAAAGACAACCCCGTATCCGGCATGGCTGAATAATTGCCCTATGAATGAGCGGCCTATCCTGCCGGCACCGAAGACTAATATTTTCTTCACCTCATCCATCTTTCAATTGTTCGGTGTACAATTCATAGAATTTAGATATGACCTCCATTTTTTGTCCCAAGTATTCTTCCAGGAAAGTCCCGCCCATATAAGTGCAGGCAAATCCTCCAGATACAATGCCCCATTTGGCCGCTTCAAGCAGGTCAGGGTGATCAGCACCCATACTTAGCTGGCTGGCCAGGGAATAGATCACTCCCCCGACGAAATTGTCACCTGCCCCCGTGGTATCCGCATCCGGGTTGTCTGACATGCTAAGATGCAGTAGTGACCCGGATACCGGCAATTTCATGATCCGGTCATGCCCGGCAGGGCCATATATGGCCTTGTCCGCGTAAATGCTTACAGGTTCTGTGCCATCGGTTACCATAAAGGCCTTCAGGGGACTTTCCATGAAATACGCAAGCGCTTTATCCAGGGAATTTTTACTGCTGATCTTCAGGGCCTCTTCCCTGTCCATGATGAGCAGGTCAATGGATGAAAATGAACGGTGATCCTTGCCTATTGGCCATGGCTTTCCGGGAGAACGCTTTTCATTTCTGAAATCGAATACAGTATTAACAAGTTTAAAGGTTGATTCTCCTGCCCCATCAAGGATTTCATCCAGCCGGTCGTGAATGGTAGGGACCAGTGCCGTACCTCCCAGCGCTAAGATATCGGCATCGAGAAATCCAGCCGGAAGATCCTCCGGGCTGAGTTCTTCAGCTGCACCCATATTATTGACAAATGTCCTTTCCCCGCTGCCAAGGTTAAAATTTGGATCTGAAAGCACATTGGTAAAAGGGGTTCTCGCATCCTTCCATACAAAATCATTGCTGCTGACAGGGGCACGTGAAAGAATGTCCAGTATCCGTTCTCCTATCCAGTCCCTGCCAATGGAGGCAACAAACCGGATTTCTGCTTCCCCTGGCAGTAACTGCGCAGCGTGGATAATGGAAACGATTGCCGGTCCCCCGATATTGAAGGCATCCGGTTTACGTTCCCCTGCAATTTCATCGATGATTTTCTCGAATTGCTTGCCGGCAAATTTTTCAAGCTCTTCAAGAAAGACCAGCTGCCCCGGTGTTAGTCCCCCGTCACCCGTCTTCCTGCTCCTGTATTTTTGGAATCCCGGACCCTTGAAATCAATCCCGTTATACACAAAATCGAGCAGTGTACAACCTAGTCCGGATATCTTCAGTTTATCCATAAAAATCCAGGATTACAGGTATTTCTCATAATCACCGACCAGCAAGTGAACAGGCGGTTCATCTTCTTCTATCTCAGGGAACCTGCCCAACTCATCATGAAACCGGTTGTCTGTGTGATCATCATTTACTGCACTGACTTCCCCAACCATTACTTTCCCTTTTCCTGTTTCACCATAGAATTTATGATACAGTCCCTGGTATAGTGTAATGCTCTCACCGGGTGTCAGCCTGATTGTGCTTCCCGGATCCAGGACCTTCCTGATACCATCCATACTGACTTCAAATGGCTGATCAGTAAATTCCTCATTATCATCGGAATTATAAAGCTCCATCATCAGGTTCCCTCCTCCGCGGTTGATGATGTCTTCCATTTTGGACCAGTGGAAATGCATGGGGGTTACCTGTCCCTCACCGACGATCATGATCTTTTCGGCATAAGGTTTCTGGTCAAATTTCAGGTTTCCATTCCTGATGGTGAACAATAACAGACCGGACCCGGGAAAATCATCCGATCCAAAATCTGTAAGATCCCATCCAAGCTGGTTCTTGAAGATCTCTTCACAGTTAAGCCTGTTCTTTTTCCAGTCGTCGTGGGACCAATAAGCCCAGGGGGGAAGTTTGAAACTCATGCTGTCAAAAAAATCCAGGGCCTCCCGGATCAGGTTATTAATTTCAGATCGTTTCATAATTATTTCACATTTTCAAGTACCTGTCCGTCCTTCAGAAGGCTCGTTCTCAGCTGCTCATAGGGAATCTCATGAATGCCTTTGCCTTCCGCAACAGCCAGTGAAGCCAGGGTAGCCGCACTTTGTCCCAGGATCATAAATACCGGTTCCATGCGGATGGAGCCAAAGGCAATATGAGAGGAAGACAGGGCTACGGGAACCAGCAGGTTTGTGCATTCTTCCCGGATTGGCAGGATGGATCCCATGTCTATCCGGTAGGGTTCACCCGGATGGACACCGATATCGCCTTCATTCTGGACGAATCCATCGGGTTTGATATATCTTTGGATATTGTGTGAATCCATGGTATAGGATCCCATGCCTATGGGATTATTAACGGGCTGTTTGCCAAGGACCTCATTTTCAGTCATGACAAATTCACCGATCATTCTCCTGGCCTCCCGGACATAAATATTATGTGGCCAGTGTGCATTGTCGGTGAACTCATCTTTTGCATATCCCCATTGAGCCATTTCCTCCTGCAGTTCTGGCGGGACCCTGGGATCGGATACAAGGAAATACAGGAGTCCCATCTGATAACTGACATGCTCCAGGACGATCTCTTTTCTTCTCTCATAGCCGGCTTCGGGATAATCGTAGTTCATTCCGATGTTGTCAGAACTGAATGGACCATGGTTGTTGACATCTGTTTTATGATTCGGGATGGGATCGAATTTATTGAATAAGTCCCTCCATCCGGCATCGAAAATCCTCGCCAGTAATTCATACTGTGTGGAGTCATAATCATCCGGGCGTGTAATTTCCACCCGGTTTTCCGGCACCTTTGTAAGACACATACGGAAGCAGTAAGCCTGGATCCGGCCATCCCCCTCACAATACTCCCCGGGATCTTCTTTTGATATGCGTGGCAGTACACCGCTGCCGGGATCACCCGGTATAATATACGGGCTAATATCATTTTTGAAGTGATGCCCATGGTGAAGTACGCCCGTTTGCACACCGTTCCATTTTTCCCCGTAAACATCGCATCCTTCTCTTCCTACGAAGTAACTTACGCCTGCTTCCGCCATAAGGTCCCCCTCGTATGTGGCATCTATGAATTCCCTGCCCTTAAATACTTTACCACTCAAGGTCCGTATGGATTTGATGGCGGTACCTTTCATGCTGACACCCCCATCCCTGTCGAGCCATTCTTCACGGTAGAGCGGGATATCATTTTCTTCAATCAGCTGATCGAAAACCATCTCTGCAGCATGGGGCTCAAAGATCCACATGGTACGGTTATCCCCATCAATGGCCACGTTTCCCTGTCCCACATTACCATAATCGGATGACTCCTGCCATTTCCAGGATTCTTCTTTCTGGTAGTGCAGGTACAGGCGATGATAGAAATTGCGTGCTAGTCCCCCGATCACCGACTTATCCCCCGTATCGGTCCATCCGAGCCCCGAAGCACTTAATCCCCCGAGGTGTTTATCAGGCGAAACAACAATCACTTTTTTGCCCATTTTGGCCACCTGTACAGCAGCCGTAACCGCTGCGGAGGTCCCGCCATAAATGACTACATCCGCAGAAAGGGTTTTGGTTATAGATTTTTTCTGATCCGATTGGCAGGCAGGCATTCCCAGCAGGAAGGCCGTAAGCATAAACAAAATTTTCATGGAAAGTTTCATTACTGGTATTTTGGATTTAGATTCGAGGTCTTCTGCGATAACTGCAATTTAATAAACTATTTAACTATCTTGGTGAATATTCTTGCAGAAACTCCAACCTTATATGAAGAAAATAAATCCGGCCGTTGTCACTCCCGTATTGATAAGCTTTTTTGTCGTAAGCTTTATCGACCTGGTCGGGACAGGCGTCGATGAGCTCAAACAGGATTCAGACACTCCGCTATATGTACTTCAGCTTATCCCTTTCGTGGCCCTTATCTGGTTCTTCCTGCTTTCCGTCCCGGTAGGCGTATGGCAGGACCGGGCAGGGAAAAAGAAGGTGCTGAATTACGGGATACTGATCACCATAATGGGTTTGGTGGTCCCGGTATTTGGGAACACCCTGCCCGTCATCCTTCTGGCATTTGCCCTGCTCGGGATAGGGAACACCATCCTGCAGGTTTCCGCCAATCCCCTGCTGGTGGATGTGGTACCCGCCAACAGAGCGTCCAGTTTCCTGAGCTTCTCACAGTTCATTAAATCCCTGGGATCCATGTTGGGGCCATTCTTCGCAGGAATGATCGGTCCCTGGCTGGCCCGTCTGTTCGGGGATGATTCACC
>SDBS01006295.1_pt1 | contig 11545 bp, 10 predicted proteins | sample 2277091 | NCBI WGS metagenome assembly SDBS01 (sample SAMN10404972, study PRJNA504765) | marine sediment metagenome | isolation source: marine sediment core GS10_PC15, 163 cmbsf | place: Arctic Ocean: Southern Knipovich Ridge | collected 2010 | reverse complement strand
AGAAGAGATTGAAGATAAAGTTAGGTGAAGCTGAAGAGATGGTGGGTATAGCTTAGTGGTAAAGCGGCGGCTTGTGGAGCCGTTGACGAGGGTTCGATTCCCTTTACCCACCCACGAATTTCGCTCGCGAGTGGAACGAGTGATTGCGAAATTCAGTGTCCCGATTCGCCAGTTGGCGGAGAGGGCCTACAAAATAACCGCATAAGATTTGCAAATGATTTAAATATGCTATAATCAATAGCACAATACCCTTGTGTGTTGTGTACCTTTATAACTTGAAAGCTAAGATGAATTCATAGCTTTTCCTCCCGGCCCTGCCATCAGCGTGATAGGTAATACTCTGTGTGGCTTTGGCGGAGTCACACATCCAGGGTAACTACGTTATCTGTCTACGCAATAAGCAGGTCTGCCCCAGCCCCCTAATCATCTACCCATATCAGGTTAGGGGGCTTTTTTTATAGGAGTCTTGGTTGAGGTATAATATTATTAAAGTTGTGAGCCAAAAATATCCCGATTTAAAAATCAAAGACCTGCCCAAAGCGCCTCACTGGACCAAGGCATTGGGTGTTGGCGTTGTTGTGGTGGGACTTGCTATAGGCACCGGAGAACTTATTCTCTGGCCTCACTTGGTTGCCAAATATGGTCTGGGACTGCTCTGGGCGGCCTTACTGGGAATATCTTTCCAGTATTTTATTAACCAAGAAGTGGCTCGGCACGCGCTGGCTACCGGCGAGAGCTTCTTTACGTCTTCAGCAAGAGTTTTCAAATGGTTTGTGCCTGTTTGGCTTTTCTCGGCGGTTATTCTTTATATTTGGCCCGGCTGGGCCGGAGCAATGGGCACTACCCTAACGGAACTTTTTGGTGTCGGCAACTACTTAATATGGGCATGGCTAAGCTTGCTGTTAGTTTTGGTTCTGACATTTAGCGGACGAGTGGCTTATCTGATACTGGAAAAATCCTTAAAAGTTATTGTGCCGATATTCTTTTGTCTTCTTGTTATTGCCAGCTTTTTGGCTTTGAAACCGCACCATCTTAAAGAGGCATTTTTCGGCTTGATTAATTTTGGCTGGCTGCCTCAGGGAATTGACGTGAGTATACTCTTGGGAGCGATTGTTTTTGCCGGAGCAGGCGGACTTTTGAATCTCTGCGTTTCGCTCTGGTATCGTGACAAGCAGGCAGGTATGGGAAAGTACGTTGGCCGAATCACTAATCCGATCTCCGGGAAGCTGGAAGCCGTTACAAGCGTTGGTTATACTTTTGAGCCGACCAAAGAAAATCTTTCAAGATGGAAAAGATGGTTCCGCTTTATCAAGATTGATCAAGGAGCTATTTTTTGGTTTTTAGGGCTGATTACATTATTATTGTTGAGCGTTAATGCTTATGCGGTTTTAACCCCCTTGGGACTGGTGCCGGAAGGGCTGAACATTGCCGTGGTGCAGGCCCAAATTTTTGGAGAACATTGGGGAGTTTTTGGCTTCAAACTCTTTTTGGTAATGACATTTTTGATGTTGTTTACTGTGATGTGGACTGTTATAGACGCCTTTGTTCGGATTGTTTCGGATATTCTCTACGTTAACTCACGGACCGGGCCGTTTCAGAAACGGCTTTCTTGGGTGAAAAGATTTTCAGCGCATCATCTGTACTACGGACTTATTGTCGGTTTTGTTGTGGTGAGTGCAATGCTCCTGCCGTTTGGACAGCCGTTAACCCTACTAACCATCAGCGCTGTTTTGGGCGGGCTGACAATGGCAATCTATACTCCTTTTTTAATCTACTTAAACAACACTCGTTTACCTAAACCTCTGCGGCCTGGCTGGCTAACTAATGTTATAATGGTTGCTGCGTCTTTGTTTTACGGGTTCTTTGCGATCTATATGATTATTGATAAATTCTTCTAAATTATGAGTATAGTAATTATTGGTGCCGGCGAAATTGGGAATGCCATAGCTTTTGTTTTAAAGAACAAGGGACTTAACTTAAATTTGTGGGACAAGGACATAAGCCGTGTTCCAAACCAAAAACTACTTGAGGACATCTTGCCCAATGCGGACTTTCTTTTTATATGCACCCCGTCATGGGCAGTAAGGCCCGCTCTAAAGAACGCACTTGCCCACCTGAACAAAAACGCGGTTGTTGTTGTTTTGAGCAAGGGCATTGAAAAAGATACCAATAAGACGATGGATAAGGTGCTGGACGAACTATTATCTGAAAGCACGGGTTTCGCGCTCCTCAGCGGCCCGATGATTGCCGAAGAACTGACTCAGGAAATGTTCGGTATTGGCGTTGCGGCATCGGAGAGTCGGGAAATTTTTGATAAGCTCTCCAAGCTTTTTGCAGATACCAATCTTCGGCTTGAGTATTCTCCCGACATTCGCGGCACAACGCTTGCAGGCGCCCTGAAAAACATATATGCGGTTGGCTTGGGAATTATTGATGCCTTAAACACCGGAGGAAACTTTAAGGGCTGGTTTACTCAAGGCGCCGTGAAAGAAATGGCTGAAATTATAGAAATTCTGGGCGGCCAAAAAGAAACGGTTTTTGGAATAGCCGGTTTGGGAGACCTTGTTGCAACCGGATTTAGTTCTTATTCCCGGAATCGCAAAGTTGGCGATGAGCTGGTAAAAACAGGAAAGTGTTCTTTAACGAGCGAAGGAATTATTTCAATGCCTTCGGTCGTAACTCTTCTTGGTAAGAAAATAGAAGAGTTTCCGCTTCTCAATGCTTTATCAGAGATATGTATTCAAAATAAGAATGCGCAGACCGTTTTTGAGAAACTTATTAACAACCCTATTTACAAGAACACAGATATACGATTATAATGTAAGCACCATAAAGGTCTAAAATTAACCATATAAATATATTAATTTATCAAAAGTATGAGCAAAATTATTTTTTCGGTGATGTTGATGTTTTTGTTGATATCTCCCGCTTATGCGCAAGATTCTGGACTTACCTCTCCCACTGAATCTAGAGTTAAATATGACGACAATGGGATAGCGGTGCCTAAATATGACGACAATGGGATAACAGTGCCTTCACCTGAAGAATCTGGACTTACCTCTCCTACTGAAACAGAAAAGGCGGACGTGATGCAGGAAGGTGAAGTCATTGGAATTACTTTGGAAACAGGCACGGGGACGGACGAGAATACCGGAGTCAAGGCACCGCAGATTTTCCCTCAGAAAGTACGTGAGGCTGTTCGTGGTTTTGTAGAACGGGTGCGGTCTGAATTAACGCCGGAAGCTGTGCCATCGTTTGTTACCCAGAAAAGAGAGGCGTACACGGTGCGTATTCAGGAGCATCGCGAAACAATGGAGCAGAAACAGGCAGAGATTCAGGGACGCGTAGACCAGCAGCGGCTTGAACTAAAAGAACGGCTGCAAATCGTTCAAAGTGAACAAAAACAGCGTGTTGTTGAACGCATAGATGAGCAATTGGTCGCTTTGAACAAGCGAATGACCAATCACTTCCTGCATGTGCTTGAACAAATTGAAGCAGTGGTTACCAACATTGAAACCAGGACCGATAGAGCGGTTGAAAGAGGGTTGGATATTGGTGCGGTGCACGGAGCGATTAACACAGCGTATGGAGTGATTGAGGCAAGTCGTGCCGAAATCATGGGACAGGCAGGTATAATATATGTCATTGAGATTGAGAGTGAAGAAACGCTGAAAATAAATGTCGGCGCAGTGCGTCAGGCATTGCATAACAATCTTAAAAATGTTAGAGATACTGTAAGAGCAGCACATGATGCAACAAGGTCGGCGGCTGTAACTTTGGCTCAGATTCCGCATGTGGACGATGTTGAGATAGAAGCGGAAGAGGAAGAAGAGCTGGAAACGCAGTCGGAAACTGAATAAACATAAATATTGAAAAAAACTTTTCTTTATGAGTAAGAAAAATTGGACAATTCTTATTATTGTACTTGTATTGATTGTAATCGGTGTGTGGATATGGCAGTTTGGAGGCATGCCGGTGGACGAAGGAACCGAAGCTCTTCCTGAGGTTGGAGATGACACAACGTCAGATATTGATGAACAGCTTGAAGGAATAGATTTGGGCGATTTGGAAAGCGAGTTTGAGGATATTGATGCAGGGCTTGAAGAACTGTAATAAATAGAATTCATTAATATTTCAAAAATCTCCGATGTTATTATCATCGGAGATTTTTTGTTATAATAAATACATGCTTACGCTTGAGGCAATGATTATACGATTGGCAATTGCCGTTGCGCTTGGCGCAATTGTCGGTCTTGAAAGAGAGTTGGTTGGGAAAGAAGCTGGAATACGCACTAATATAGTTGTTGTAGCAGGCGCAGCGCTTTTTACCATAGCGGGGATGGTTATGCCCTACCTCCTGGGTCTTTCCGCGCCGGACATAACGGAGATGCTGGTGCGCAACAGCGGATACCTAAGAATTATTGCGAGCATAGTAACAGGCATTGGCTTTTTAGGCGCCGGTATTATTATCAAACAGCGTGCACGCGTAACAGGGCTTACGACCGCGGCCTCTGTATGGTTTGTGGCGGCGATAGGTGTGCTCTGCGGAATCGGCTTGACTATATTCGCAGCCATAGCGGCACTTGGATTAACATCCTTACTTTTTATATTAAGGAAAATTGACCTCTATCGTTTACTGCGTAAGGGACAGCGGATAAAGAAATTTAGCGAGGATGAGGTCTAAGAAAGATGGTAGAATCTACCTTGACTATGCTGCGGCAACACCTCTTGACCCGCGTGTGAAAGAGGTGTTTTTGCCTTATATGCAGGAGAAATTCGGCAATCCCGGGTCTTTACATAGTTTTGGACAGGAAGCACTTACTGCGGTGGACAATGCTCGCGAGATAGTTGCAAAAGCGGTTGGGGCCGGTTTTCGCGAGATTATTTTTACCAGCTCGGCGACTGAGGCAAATAACCTTGCCCTCCGCGGTGTTATCAAGAGTTATATCAGTGGAAATCAGCCAAAAATCAGCGCCAATCAGCGGCCGAGAATAATTGTTTCGGCGATAGAGCACGAATCGGTTTTGAATACTGCGCAGGATTTAGAGCGAGAGGGGGTTGAGGTGATTTACATTCCCGTTGGCAGTGAAGGATTTATTGATGTAAAAGAATTGGAAAAAGCGCTCAATGAGCAAACGGTGCTGGTCTCGGTAATGCATGCGAACAACGTCATTGGTACAATACAGCCCATTGCTGAAATCTCTAAGATAATTAGGAATTTCAAAAATAGCAATTCAAACTATCCGCTGTTCCATACCGATGCCGCCCAATCATTCCAGTATTTGGACTGCGATATTAATAAGCTCGGCGTTGATTTATTAACGCTCTCCGGACATAAAATGTGCGGACCAAAAGGCGTTGGAGGTTTGTATATTCGGAGACCGGATAATTTAAAACCTATAATCACCGGTGGTGAACTGTAATTTGGTCTTCCTGCTGGAACACACAACGTTCCCGCAATTGTGGGATTTGCTCACGCAGTAGAGCTTGTTTCTGCTTCGCGCGAAACAGAGAATAATAAAATACAGAAATTAGGAGCGTATTTTTGGAAAATACTCAAAAAGGCACATTCTAAGGTGATTCTTAACGGAGGCGAGCCGAAACTTCCTAATATATACAATATATATTTCCCAAGTATGAGTGCGGCGGAATTTCTTGTTAAACTGGATATGGCTGGCATTGCCGCTTCTGCGGGTTCTGCGTGCAGATCCCGTTTGGTCAAAGCATCGCATGCGCTTAAAGCATTGGGGTACGAGGAACAAAGAACCGACTCAAGTATTCGCTTCAGTTTCGGGAGATTTACAACAAAAAAAGAGATTGACGAAGCCGTGAGGAGAATTATAATTGAACAAAACAATTGTACGGAACGTAGTGAAGTAAAATAATACTAACCTAATCTATGCGCACAAATCGAAAGATCTATCTCGTGCTTATATTTACGCTTGCCGTTGTCGCGGCGCTTGTTGTCGGATTTTCTTCGCACTCGGCACAGGCGAGTATTTTTGACAGCATTTCCAACTTCTTCAGAGCGCAGTTCGGCGCCACCTCAACTGCTCCTATCATACTTTATAAACCGGTCATTGATTACGAGCAGGCGGTAATCCAGGCGGTGGAGAAAAACAATCCGGCGGTTGTTTCTATTATTATTACAAAAGACCTACCGGTTATTAAACAACGTCTCCACAATCCATTTGGAGACCTTCCATCTGAGTTTCAAGAGTTTTTCGGGAGAGGATTCGGTTTTGAATTCTATGAGCCGTATCAGAGCGGGACCGAGAGGCGTGAGATAGGCGGAGGAACGGGCTTTATTGTTTCAGAAGATGGTTTGGTGGTTACAAATAAGCACGTTGTACTGGACGAAGCGGCTGATTACACGGTGCTTACCAACGACGGCGAGAAATACGATGCCGAAGTGCTTGCGCGAGACCCGATTCAGGATATCGCCGTTCTACGGATAAATGTTGACGGTTTAGAGCCGGTGCAGTTTGGCGACTCCGATTCTATAAAACTTGGCCAGACGGCGATTGTAATTGGGAACGCCCTGGGTGAGTTTAGAAACACCGTCTCGGTTGGTGTTATCTCCGGTCTGGCCCGCAGTATTATTGCCTCGGATGGAGGAGGGTTTGTGGAGCGTATAGAAGACGTTATTCAAACCGATGCGGCAATCAATCAGGGAAACTCCGGCGGCCCGCTTATTAATCTAAAGGGAGAAGTGATTGGTATGAGCACCGCAATGGCGCAGGGCGCTCAGAATATCGGCTTTGCAATCCCTATTAACAAAGTAAGGCGTGACATTGAGTCGGTGAAACAAACAGGAAGCATTAAAATCTCCTTCCTTGGGGTGAGATATATATCTATTACGCCCGAGCTTATTGAAGAAGAAGATCTTCTCGTTGACTATGGAGTGCTTGTTCGCGGCAATGAGGATGGACCTGGCATTATACCCGGTTCTCCGGCAGAGAGAGCCGGGCTTCAAGCGGAGGATATTATTCTTGAGCTTGGTGGTGAGGAAGTAACACTAAGCAGTTCTCTTGGGTCACTTATTCACAAACGCCAAGTTGGCGATACGGTAACTATTAAGGTTCGGCGTGGAGAGGAGAACATAGAACTCCAAGCAACCCTTGCAGAACGCCTCGATTTATAGCATAGTATTGGCATGCCAAGTTTTAATCGTTTTACAATCAAAGCTCAGGAAGCATTAGAAAAAGCTCAGGAGCTTGTTACGCGCAACAATCACGGCGAGTTGAAAGCGATACATTTGCTTGCCGCGCTTTTGAATGATGACCAAACGCTTGTTCGTCCCATACTTCTGAAATCAAATGTGAAGATGATGGAGTTGGAGCAGGCGTTGGAAGAATACCTTAACGGTCTGCCGAAACTGGTTGCCTCAAGCAAGCTCGGACAGCTTTATCTTTCTCAAGAGGTAATGCGTGTATTGAACAGAGCCGCAGAGATTTCAGCAAAACAAAAGGACGAATTTGTTTCATGCGAGCATATTATAGTGGCGCTTGTTGAAGAGCCCTCAAGCACTCAGGATATTTTAACAAAATTTGGCGCCAGAAAAGAAACACTAATGAGGTCGCTTGCTCAATTGCGCGGCTCAATGCGTGTTACGGATGAGATGCCGGAAAGCAAGTTTCGCGTTCTGGAAAAATATACTATGAACCTTACGGAACGCGCGCGTGAAGGTAAGCTTGACCCGGTGATTGGCAGAGAGAACGAACTGCGCCGGGTAATGCAGGTTTTAAGCCGCAGAACAAAGAATAATCCGGTGCTAATTGGCGAGCCGGGCGTTGGCAAAACAGCTATTGTTGAAGGGCTTGCCCAGCGTATTGTTGCCGGAGAGGTTCCGGAATCCTTAAAAGACAAAGAGGTGATTAGTTTGGACATAGGGTCGCTTGTTGCCGGCACCAAGTTTCGCGGTGAGTTTGAAGACAGAATAAAAGCGCTCTTGAGAGAGATTCAACAAGCGGCCGGAAAAATAATTCTTTTTATTGACGAGATGCATATGATTGTCGGAGCCGGCGCAACGGAAGGAGCGATTGACGCGTCCAATCTTTTGAAGCCGGCGCTTTCCAGAGGTGAGCTTCATGCGGTTGGCGCTACAACAACGCGGGAATACCAGCGTTATATTGAAAAAGATGCCGCACTGGAAAGGCGATTTCAGCCAATTGTGGTTGAAGAGCCGTCTATTGAAGATAGTATTGCTATTTTACGGGGGTTGCGGGAGAAATATGAGAGCCATCATGGCTTGAAAATCAGTGATGACGCAATTGTCTCGGCGGTTAACCTTTCCGCCCGATACATTTCGGACAGATTTTTGCCGGACAAAGCAGTGGACTTGGTTGATGAAGCGGCGGCCGCGCGCCGCCTTGAGAGTGACAGTATTCCGAGTCAGCTTGACGAGACAAGAAGGGATATTACACGTCTTGAGATAGAACGGCAGGCGCTTCAAAAAGATACCGAAGGTGCCGTAAGCGCCAAAGGTACTGCAGGTGCGGCAGGCGACAAAAAGAAAACCAACTCCCGTTTGAAAGAAATTGAAGAAAAACTTGGCGAGCTTAAAAAGAAAAACGATGAACTCTCTGCCCAATGGCATAATGAAAAAAATGCCGTTGAGGATTTACACGAACTGCGTAAGAAAGTTGACAATCTTCGCTGGCAGGCAGAGGTTGCCGAACGCGAAGGCAACCTTGAAGAAGTTGCCCAGATTATCTACGGCGAACTGCCAAGAGCAGAAAAGGAGCTCAAATCACTTGAACGAAAATACGCAAAACGGGGAAAAGACAAGAAAGAAACCTTTATTAAAGAATATGTGGACAGCGAGGACATCGCGGGCGTGGTTTCCCGCTGGACGGGCATCCCGATTAGCAGAATGCTTGAGTCGGAAATCAAAAAACTTTCCCGTTTAGAGCAAGTACTTTCAAAACGGGTTATTGGTCAGAAAGATGCTATTGAAGCGGTTTCTCGCGCCTTACGCCGCTCGCGAGTCGGTCTTGCAGACGAGAATAAACCGGTTGGCTCGTTTATGTTCCTTGGTCCTACCGGTGTCGGTAAAACGGAGTTAGCGCGAGCGCTTGCCGAACTTATGTTTGATGACGAGAAAGCGATTGTACGGGTTGATATGTCCGAATATATGGAACGCCACGCGGTCGCGCGGCTGATTGGTTCGCCTCCGGGTTATGTTGGATTTGAAGAAGGGGGCCAGCTTACCGAAACGGTTCGCCATCGGCCGTATAGCTTAATACTCTTTGATGAGATTGAGAAGGCGCACCCGGAAGTTTTCAATATTCTTCTTCAGATTCTTGACGAAGGACGGCTTACAGACGGCAAAGGCAAGACCGTGAACTTCAAAAACTCAATTATCATTTTAACATCCAACGTGGGAAGCGAGCATTTCCGAAACCTTTCTACGATTGGTTTTGGAGTAGGTAAGAAAGACGAGTCATTTACCGAGGCGCAGGAGGAGTTTCGCGAACAGCTTATGGAACAGCTAAAACAAACATTCAAACCCGAGTTCTTAAACCGTCTTGACGATGCCATTATTTTCAACGCTCTCAGGCCTTCAGATATTAAGCATATTTTTGAACTTCAATTAACAGAGGTGAAAGAGCGGCTAAAGGAGAAAGGGATCCAACTTCAAGTGAAGCCGGAAGTGAAGAAATACATTATTGAACACGGATTTGACCCCGACTACGGAGCGAGACCGATTAAACGGCTGATTGAAAAACTTATAGTAGATGCCCTTGCCGATCAAATTGTAAAAGGGCGCGTTAAAGATGGTCAAAAAGTTAACGTTGCTTTTAACAGCCGCTCAAAGAAGGTGGAAGTTACCGTATAAGGCGGTTCTCTGGACGCTCTCGCTTGGAGCGGTTGTATGGTCAGGGTTTCATTTTTTATGGCTCCTTGTTTTTGTGTTCGTGAGCATCGGGGCATATGTTACCGAGTCGCGTGAGCGCGCAATGCTTCGTACTTCGTATTGGTTTCTTGTCGCGCTTTCGCCGCTTTTGCTGTGGCTCCAGGCGTCGTCATTTATTCCACTCATTGCGTCGCCGGGCGTGCGTGTGTTTGTGGTTGCCGCGCTCGGGGTGCTATTCTGGGCGATGCTGAACTTAATGCGTTTCGCATTTTCCGATAGGTTGTTTGCTTATAATTTGGTTAACACGGCAATACTCGTAGTACTTTTTCTCACTACTTTCCATATGGTTCAGCCATACTATATGGGTGTGATAGGAATCGGTTTGTTTGCGGCAATAACGTTGCTGTTCAAGGAACTGTACGGCTTTTTTGGCATTACCCAGAAGAAAAGTTGGGTGATAAGCGTGGTAATTGGACTTATAGCGCTTGAGCTTGCCTGGTTTGTCCTGCTTTTGCCGCTTGGAATACTCAATACAGCGGCATTTCTCGTACTTTTTCTGGTTTTAGTGCGCGATATACTGCTTTCTCATCTTCGCGGAGACCTTAGCACGGCATTTGTCTTCCGCCAGTTCACATTTCTTGTTTTGCTTACAATCATCATTTTTGCCGCTTCACAATGGACACTTTAGGAAAAGCACCAAATTTCAATCCGGCCAGCTGGCGGATTGAAATTTGGAATTTCCGCTTTTTTGTGTAACGTTACAAAGCTGTTAACGTTATATATAGTGAAAGCCAAGGTTTAGAGTTATCCACACCTTGCTTTTTCACAAGAAGGTATAATATAGTGTAAAGCCATTACGGCACAGCTTAGGGTGAGGCTAAGCTAAAACGTAACAAGTGGCAGAGCGCAAATAGATTCCTTGTGAGCTGTTTGTGATACTGTGTTATTTGTTCGTTTTATGTCTCGCTCCAAGCCAGAGCGAGTTTTTTGTTTGTCTTGTACTGAACTCGCTGAATGTATTCCCAAACCCTGTTTTCCAGCAAACTTTCCGCCTTTATCCTCCCGCCAATCCTCACTAGGTCGGCGAGGCTCGCCCCAAGGGGGCGGCACTAAATAAGGGTAGAAAGTATAAGTTGGAGAGACAGGAGCCAAAAACGTCGTATAGTAGGTCGAAATACGGCAAAAATAGGTCGAAAAATAAAAAAATCGAAATAAATGAATAGAAAAATAAAGAAATTCGGAATTATAGCACTGTCCTTAGTGACAGTTCTTTCCCTTTCTGGTGTAGCGCAAGCAGCTTCGCTTACGTCGGCGCAGGTTGACGCTATTGTTGCATTGCTCCAGTCGTTCGGCGCTGACTCGGCAACGATCAGCAACGTACAAAGTGCCCTTACGGGCGGAGCAGTAACTCCTGTGTCCGGCACCGGTGTTGCGGTGGCCTGTACATTTACTCGCGATCTGTATCCTGAGACGAGTGGTGCAGACGTGAAATGCTTACAGCAGTATCTTAACGCAGCTGGCCACCAAGTGGCCCCAAGCGGCGTTGGTTCAGCCGGTAGTGAGACCGAATATTACGGTTCTCTTACCACGGCAGCTGTAAAGAAATGGCAGGATGCCCAAGGTATTGCTTACGGCAACTGGGGCGGATATTTTGGTCCCGCTTCACAAGCTGTTTATAACAGCTTG
>SDBS01006294.1_pt1 | contig 11545 bp, 7 predicted proteins | sample 2277091 | NCBI WGS metagenome assembly SDBS01 (sample SAMN10404972, study PRJNA504765) | marine sediment metagenome | isolation source: marine sediment core GS10_PC15, 163 cmbsf | place: Arctic Ocean: Southern Knipovich Ridge | collected 2010 | reverse complement strand
ATCATGGAAAGACCCCAATAGATCCCCACACCGAGTGCCAGTCCAATGACACTAAATTTTGCGCTTTTTTGTTTAGCCATCATTTCCCCCTACAGGTATTGTTAATTCTAGACATCACAATTTAAAGAATTAAATTCAAGCCCCGTGACTGCTACTTTCTTTTCATTTAGGCGTAAACGAGGGGCTCAGATACAAGTTTCTCGAGGAAGCCAAGGTATTGGCACCTTGGTGACGAGAGAGGCGCTGTAAATGAGTACCGCAGGTAGCATAGAGGAAAAATGAGGTAGCAGTCGCGGGGCAGGGAAGAAAATAATGTCTATTGTTGCACTCATTACACCATTTGATAACGAGGGAAAAGTTGATCTTGATTCTTTGCAGCGGCTCATCCAGTGGCATATCGAAGAGGGAACAGATGGACTTGTTCTGTGCGGAAGTACGGGAGAGGGAAGCTTACTCTCCACAGAAGAAAAATGTGCTATCTTTCAAAGGGCTGCCGAAGTGGGCAAGGGAAAAATATCCCTAATTGCCGGGACGGGAACCCATCAAACGAGAGAAAGTAGAGCTCTTACTGAAAAGGCTAAAAAATATGGGATGGATAGTTGCCTCATAATTGTCCCTTACTACTTACTCCCTACATCTGAGGGCTGTTATCAACACTTTGCTGAAATTGCCAAAGTTGACCTGCCTATGATTCTCTATCATCACCCGGGACGCACAGGTGTAAAGCTAACCTCAGATGCCACTTGTCGCATTTGTGAGATTCCTCAAGTCGTGGCGATCAAGGACGCATCGAATGATCTCAATTTGGCAACTGAAATTCTCACAAAGACTAAAACTCCTCTTTATTCGGGGAATGATTCTGTAGCATTACCTTATTTTTCCATCGGGGCAAAAGGGGTCATTTCCATCGTGGGCAACGTGATCCCTCGGCAGTGGAAGGAGTTCATCGAATTAGCTCAGAAAAACCGTGGGCGTGAGAAGTTTTTTGAGCTTTATCCCTTATGTAAAGCCATGGTCCTAGAGACAAATCCTCAATGCGTCAAATACGGGGTGAGTCTTTTGGGAAAATGCTCTTCAAAGATGCGTTTGCCGCTGATGGAGCCTCAGGAGGAGGTCCGTGAAACTATTAGAGCAAATCTCCTGACTGCTGAATTAGCTTTGCAATGAGTCCTGTCCAGCCGGTTTGGTGAGAGGCGCCAACACCTCTGCCGTTATCACCGTGGTAATATTCATTGAAGAGAATATGGTCGTGAAAATCTACCCCTCCGAAGATGGGACGCTTTCCATTTTCCCCGGGAATAAACATCTTGATGAGTCTTTTGGAAATTTCTGTAGCCACATCCCATAGATTGAGGAAATTTCCCGATCCTGTGGGAAATTCTACCTTAAGTTCATCGCCATAATAGTGATGGTAGCGCTGAAGCGCTTCGATGATCAAAAAGTTGATTGGAAACCAAATCGGTCCACGCCAGTTTGAGTTCCCTCCAAATAGGCTGTTGTTGGATTCTCCTGGGATGTATTTCACTTCATATTCGGTCCCATTGGCTTGGAAGACGTAAGGGTTTTTTTCATGATATTTAGATACCGATCGGATGCCATATGGAGAGAGGAATTCCTCTTCGTCGAGCATGTATTTGAGTACTCGGATCAGCTGATCTTTGGTTACAATCGACATTAACCGGCGTCCACCCTGACCACCGCTATACATGCATGCGATGTTGCAGCTCACATCGGGGCGCTTGCTGATAAACCAATCCATCCGCCGCTTAAAATCGGGCATTTTTTCTAACAACTCTGGCTGAAGAGTTTCCACACCGAGCATGGGAACGAGTCCGACAAGAGAGCGGACTTTTAGTGGTGCAATGCTATCATCGGGCAAGTGTAAAACGTCATAGAAAAAGCCATCCTCTTCATTCCAAAGAGAATGCTCTCCTCCACCACAGCTCGACATCGCAGCTGCGATACGCAAGAAGTGCTCGAAGAATTTCGTCGCCATGTCTTGATAGACGGGTTCTTCTTCTGCGAGATGGAGGGCGATTTTCATAAGAGAGATGCAATAAAAGCTCATCCATGCAGATCCATCGGACTGATCGATGTGACCCCCAGTTGGCAACGTGTTGCTTCGGTCAAAAACACTGATGTTGTCCATTCCAAGAAATCCTCCTTGGAAGACGTTGTGTCCATCTTCGTCCTTTTTATTCACCCACCAGGTGAAGTTGAGCAAGAGCTTATGAAAGTTACCTTCGAGAAATCCTCGATCGGCTTTTCCATATATTTTCTCATCAATTTTATAGGTTCTCCAAACAGCCCATGCATGGACTGGCGGATTCACATCTGAGAAGATCCATTCATAGGCGGGCAGTTGTCCATTAGGATGCATGTACCATTCTCGCGTCATCAATGTAAGCTGCCGCTTAGCAAAGTCGGGATCGACAAGGACTAAGGGGATACAATGAAAAGCAGTGTCCCACGCGCAGAAGTAGGGATACTCCCACTTATCGGGCATCGAGTGGATGTCAAATGCCGTTAAGTGTCCCCAATCCTCATTGCGCATCTGGGAGTGGTTGGGCTCTAAATTGGGATCGCCATGTTGCCATTGGCGTTGATCGAGATAATAGAATTGCTTAGAAAAGAGCATGCCGGCAAAGGCTTGTCTCTGAATATTCTTCAAATCATCGGAAATTCCTGGATTTTGGATCGTCTTATAAAAATCATCCGATTCTTTTATGCGCTTCTTGAAAATTTTCGAGAACTTTTTAAATGGATCTTTTTGAGGTTCTCTTGAAATACGACAGAAAACCCCTTCACTTTCTCCAGGATTGACTGTAAAGCTAAGGACAGCTGCGGCTTTTGTCCCTTTTTTTTCTGGGTTTACAGCTTCTGTTTTTCCTTCGATCACATAGTGGTTAAACGCATATTTTGGATAGGGGACATCGGTATCATTTTCGCAAAAGATCCATTTCCGTGGATCTTGCACATAGAAATAATATTGATCGGATTCCATATGCTGCAAGCGGACATGATCGTTTTCTTGCATGAGCTCAGGTTTGCCTTTATTGTCTCCTGTGGGTCCATTTTCATAGCCCCATTTCCAGGAATTGCGGAACCAAACCGTTGGAAGGAGTGTAAGCGGAGCTGGTTGCTTACCTCGGTTAGTTACAGTAACGCGACATAAAATATCGTCTGTTCCTTCTTTGGCATACTCAAACTGCACATCAAAATAGGCATCGTCATTGAAAACGCCCGTATCGAGAATTTCATATTCGAGATCTTCAAATCCCCTCTTCTTATTTTCTTCTCTCAGATCTTCATAGGGAAATTCTGCCTGAGGATATTTATAGACCATTTTGAGATAGCTGGACGTCGGCGTGGCATCTACATAGTAATAGAGGTCTTTAACATCTTCGCCGTGGTTGCCTTGGGCGTTACTGAGGCCAAAGAGTCGCTCTTTTAAAATTGGATCCTTGCCATTCCACAGGGCAAATGCCAAACAAATTGTCTGATACCGGTCGCAAATACCGCCAAGTCCATCTTCACCCCAACGGAAAACCCTTTTATTGGCATCTTCAAAAGGGAATGCGAGCCATGAATCTCCCGATCCATAGTCTTCGCGTACGGTTCCCCAAGCTCTCTCGCTGAGGTAGGGGCCCCATTTTTTCCAATTAGCTTTTTTATTGCGGTGCTCTAAGAGCCGTTTTTGTTCAGACATCCCAATTCTTTATATGGACACTAGATATTTAGATTTCAACCCACCCATAAAAAAATCAAAAATTGACAAAAATATTCCAAAATGATCATATAATGATATTTAATTTCACCGGAGGTGTATTTATGAAATGGCACTCAACCCTAAATTGGGATTTCTCGTTTAGCTATAGGACATTTCTGATAGCCGTTATTTTTTTTCTGGTTCTATTCATTGTAAATGCTGCGCAAAAACCATTAACTCTTCACTCAAATCGAGTAAAACCGCTTTCAATCGATGTGAAGATTGGTTTTATAAACCAAATCATGTAAAAAAAATATTTGTTCAGTGAGTCTTGCGACTCACTGAACAAATACATGTTTTAGAATTGCGCTATAAAATAATAGATACTGGTATTGTGGGTGCGCATGCTGCTGCACAAGCAGTGATACACAATGGAACTCCTACACCTGCTGAAGCTATTCCACAGCCTACTGTACAGGCTGTTAAGCAGCCCAAATATATTACTCCCGGGGCTGTTACTCCAGGTATATTGCCAAGCGCAAATAGTGTTATTGCTGGAACTGCTATCTTGTTAAGATTGTTTGCGATATTAGGTAAGCTAATGGAAAATCGATTTGAAATTGAATTGGATATAGAACTGGCGTTTTGTTGAATTGTTTGAGATATTGATGATATTGACATAATGGTCTCCTTAATTGGTTTAGTGAATCTCAAAATGATTCCTCTTTGAGACTCTGTTTTTTAAATGCTAAGCGAATTTTCTGTGTGTGCGATTTGTTTTCACTGCGTGCCGGTAAATGTCCGGCATAAAATTCGCATATAATAAAATCAAAATATGATATTTATTGTCAATAAATAAAATCCAATATATGAAAAAATCTAAAAAAGATGATTTTGAAAGCAAAAATCACACCCCTATATGAGGTGTGATTTTCGGAAAACTGAAATGGAAATTGCATTTTTAAGGTAGAAAAGGGATTGCAGTTAAAATTGCTCCAACAGCTGCAGAAGCTGTCTCTACTGCAGCTATGACCCCGCCCGCGCTAGCTGCGTTTGCAGCAACTACTCCAACTCCTGTGCCCAAGCTGGCTGTCCCAACTGATGCAGCGGCAGCAGCTGCTGCTCCTCCTACTCCAGCGGCTGCTCCTCCTGTTGCAATAACAGCAGCAGTGCCAGCGCCAACCGCCGTTCCGTAGCATAGTGTTTTGGTCGCCCAATATCCAATAGCACCAAATAGAGGACCCCCGCCTTTCATTCGGAGTTTACACTCGATTGCATAGTCTTTCCCGATTTTAGACAAAGATAGGTAAGCCACATCCAAGCATTTTTCTAGCTGCTCGAGAGTAATTCCCCTAAGCTCCTTAGATAATTGGTAATTTTCAACTTTTTGGCTTTTCCCTTGGTGGATCACAAAAAAATCATGGTCTTTATATTTGACCTCTACGTTGTTTAATTGATTGGGAATGAATAGGTTTGTTTCTGGTATTGACATTTCTATTTTTGAACTCATGGTTATTCTCCTTAGTTTGCTTTTCATGAATGAATTTTCTGAAGGCTATTGCTATTTTCGAGATGCAAATTGCTCTAGCAATGTGTCTTTTATTGAAAATTCAGCCCGCATAAGATCATTTAAGAATGTTTATGTCAATATTTGATCAAGAAAAGATCGAAAAGTCACAAACCGCTTTGGGAAAGCGACTCATCATGGATTGGCTGTATAGTATTTTCGCCAGACAGTTCATCAAGTTTGATTAATTGCGTACGCAAAGCAATCGTATTTGTGGATGAAGAACCAAATCTAATTTCTGAAAGATGAATAGCTCTTTTGAGATGCATTCTGGCTCCGGATAAATCTTGTCTTTGGGAACAGAGAATTGCTAAAATTTGGTAACAAGTAACCAAGCGCCCCTGAATGCTTTCAGGTTTATCTTCTTGAATTGTTTTCTCATATGCATCGATGACAAAACTTAGATGCTTTTCTTGATTGACCGTATCTGAGAGCGCACCATAAGCTTGCGCAATGAAATAATCGACTTCTGCAGAAAAATGATTATCTGGCTTGTAGATTTCAACAAAGGCCTGTTTTGCCTCTTTTAAGAACTCAATTGCTTGCTCAGGTTTTCCTTTTTTTAGTAGGACGTATCCTAAATGCTTCAAGTTGAATCCAAGAAAATATCGGACATTTGTAGATCCTATCAAAGTAGGGCCTTTGCGTAATCGGTCAATGTCTTCCCTAAGCATATCCTCTGCTCGATCAAATTGTTTTCTCCGAATCATTACTTGGATAGCTCCATCTCGATCGTTGGCTTTTAGATAACACTCTTCAGCTTTTTCCAACTGCCCCGTGTTGACGTAAATATTTCCCAAGTTTTTGTAGACCCCCGCACTCTCTTCAAGATCGAGTGCTCGCTTGAGTACTATTTCAGCAAGTTCGAAGTTTCCTTGATGACAGGAAAAAGCACCGATGGTGATGAATAATTCGATTGCTTGCGCTTTCAAACCGGATGCGACTGCATGAGTAGCGAGAGAAAGGCCGTGAGGTAAAAGACGGTAGAGGTTATTAATAGTCTTTGGTTCGGTGTTCCAATAACAAAACAGGGGAATTTTTCCATCATCTTGATATTTTTTGAAAAATTTCATTGTATCTATAAGAAGTGCGCGGAGTTCTCCTTGAGAAAGGCCGTCTCTCACTACGGTTTGTACAAGAGAATGGATACTTAAGCCCTCACGTGACAAATCCACCATAGAGTAACGTGTTAGAAAATTCACTGTTTCTTGAAGCTCCAATAGATCTTTGTCCTTGCCGAGATGGAATTTGATCCACCTCAGAAGGAGAATGTCACTGGGGATGTCTTTCGGGCCAAAAAGACTGCACGATTGCATCAGAGGAAGTACACTATTTTTGGTTGCTCCAAAGCGTGCAAGGGAGACTCTTTCCTCTTCTGCGATTCTGTTCATCGAAAGATCCCAAGTCGTCTTGACGGTTTTCTCATATAGATCATTTGGAGCTTGTTCATCTTCCCATAAATCCGGACGTGCCTGCTGAAATAATTCGATATATTCTCGGATGCTTATTTTTGTTTCTCTAATGAAAGCCGCTGCTTGAGCAACAGCTAATGGAAGGTGATGTAGACATGTATTACTAAGCTCAAGAGCATCTTCTTCTTGGCCATATAATTCTGTAATTTTCATGATTAATTCTACAGACTCTTTTGGTTTAAAGACTCCTACTTTGAATACTTGGGCGAGCCCTTCCCAAGAGGTATTTCTAGAAGTTATCAAGACATGACCCCCTGATTTCGGAATAGAGTTGCGTATGGCATCTGGATGCAGCACGTCATCAAAAATGAGGAGCCAACCTGGGTGCGTTTGAAGAAATTGATTCACATCCTCTACTAGTGAAACTGTAATAGGGATTCCGATCAGGTTGGCAATTTTTTTGTAAGAGCTCGTAAACGTGGATTCATTTTCAGCATCGATCCATAAAATGCGTTGGTATTGATGAGCTGTTCTGTATGCATACTGAAGGGCGAGTTGGGTTTTCCCAATCCCGCCAAGGCCAACTTCGGCAGATAAAACCAGGGGTTTGTCTTTGCTCAGAGATTCTTCCAAGGAGACGAGATCTAATTCGCGACCTACAAATGTTGGATTTTTTTCTGGCAAATAACTGCTTTGCGGTAAATTTCGAACATTTTCTTCTAGAACTGCCAAGCGCATAACTAGATAGTTCTCGACAGAGATCTTCCACTCGCGAATTTGTTCAACAGCTCTGCAAAGGGATGAGGGAACGAAATTTAGGGCTTCAACGATTTTTAAGGCAGTTTCTTGAGGACAACTTGGAAATTGTTTGAGCAGCACTTGAATCGCTTCTTTTTTGGAAAATAAACCCACGGGAACGATAGTGGCTCCTGGAACATTCCAATTTGTTACCCGTGAAGTGATCAAAATATGGCCATTTTGCTCAAGAGTTTCTAAAGAAAAGCCGGCTTCTCGGAGCTGTCGTAGACTTTGGACATTGTCCAAGACAAGAAGCCAATTTTGATTTTGATGAAGTTTATCGAGAAGCGTAGGGTCCATGAGCTGTGAATCTGCTTGTAGTTCAAAAATTTCATCAAACTGGTTTCCGTAGATCTGAGCGTAGTCTTTTGCAATGACTGTTTTCCCCGTTTTACATTGTATTCCCTCTTCTTGGGTTAAAATCACGATTCTGGCCATTTTTGAAAAGAAAGCTTCTTGAATTTGGCTACTGTATGTTCCTCGCTTGACAAATAGGGGATTGGGAAAGGAAAGGCCTTCTTGTTTTTTTATTTCTGGCTCGGTGTTGTTATTAGATGATGGTCCTAGAAACTGAATTGGTGTTAAATTCATTGGAGTATCCTCTTTAAAATAATTGTTTCTGTTGTTTTTTTAATTGGAAAAAATTGATCAATAATACTGAGTCCTACTTCAAGGCGCACTCTTGCTTTTGTTGGCGACATGCAAAAGACTTTTTGTAGATATTGATAAACAAGTGATTTTTTGACAGGTGATACGTGCAGGAGAAGATGAAAAAGAGGAAGTACAAAAGACTCTGTAGAGGGGACTCTTTCTATTTCTTTTTGTTTGATAAGAGGAAAAAGATATTGTTGCCACGCAACTTGTCCATGATTTAGACATTTATTTATCTGTTCTTCTGTGAGACCCACATTGCGCCATTTTTCTACTGTTTGAACAAAAATAGGACGCCCTTCTGGCAAAGGAGAAAGTGAAAAGTGCTCTTCGGGAGGAGAGGAGGTGATCACGATAAGGTTTGCATGATTTAGTGGAATAGAACTATCCCTCACATCATCCAATATTAAGAGTCCCCGGTGTGTTTTGAAAAAATCCGTGACGCTTTTTTGAGGATCGTCTTCTTTTAGGTGAAGTTTGCGGGCTATTTCAAGATATCCTGAAAACTGAGTAGTTTCACTCTCACAAGAGATATAACCTAGAACTTCGTATTCGAGAGCTTTTTGAAGAGCATAATACTTAGCAAATGTTGTTTTTCCAATACCAGGTTCACCGCAGAGAAAAAGAGGCCCTTTTTTTTGAGAAAACCATCGATCACAATATTCAGTTTCTTGCAGCCTTCCAATACATTCATCGACAATAGAGATATTGCCCTTATTAGAGAGAGCTTGTTTTTTTCGTGTAAGCTCTTGTTGCTGAATGAGAGGATAATCTTTTATAGAAAAAGACTCAGAAATAGCACTCCCCATTTTTTCAATAAAGGAAGGAATATTTTCCACACTATGAATCAATTCGACGGCTAAATTTTCATCGGTATAACACCGACTTATTCTTTGAAGAAGATCAAGTGCTTCGTCATCGGAAAAAGGAGGAACGTTGATGACTTCAACATCTTTCAAATCCCAATGGGGGTGTCTAGAGGTAATGAGAACGTGTGCTTGGCCTTGAGCATAAAAATCTGAAGGATCATCTAGGACAATAAGAGTCCTAGGGCTTGAAAAAGCTTCTTTTCTCAATTTTATTGGACTTTCGATCCAGATAATTTTGTCAAAACGCGTTGTATTTCTTGCATAATCGATCGCAATTTGTGTTTTTCCTGTGCGAGATAGAATATTTGGATCCTGGATTAAAACGACAATTCTGCTCCGACAAAATGCAGCATCGATATCTATATTTTTTCGTTGGATAAAGTATCGATTTTCGTGGGGAATTGGACCTAAATCGGTGTAGGGCCGTTGTTGATGCGAGGGAGAATGAAGCCTTGAAGGTCGATAGGGTCCGAGAAATTCAAGTGCTTTTGCTTGAATATTTCGAATTCCGTCGTTTGCTTTTGTGCAGTCTGGGTGACCTCGCAAAGCCACAAACACTCTGAGAATGGGATAATACTGATAGGGTGTGATGTATAGACCAAAAATGGATTCAGGGAGAGTAGGTGGCAATGACTCGCTCCGAGAGCCTTTAAAAAAAAGAGGAATTGTCGTGTTTGGAGGACGTTTTTGGATTAGAGCGACTTCCCGGGCGCATCCACTATCGGGTATGTTGGCGCATTTTCTTTTTAAATCGGGTGTGCACATGATGAGTGCGAAATCTGCTGTTCTAGCATTTTTTTCAAACTCATTTAAGTCATTCCCGGTCATCAGATTAACAGGAGAATAAAGAGGGACGACTCCGAGACGGCTTAAATCGGGGAGTAAGATATTTAAAACCCATTGTTTCACATCGAGCTCTTCTACATTGAAACAAATAAAACAAATTGGAGGTCTGGCTTGTGGATATGCATCTTTGATGGTATCCAAAGTTGTAGAAAAAATTTCTCGAATCGTTTTTTTTTGTTGGCAAAGAGAGCTCAGTGAAAGATCTTCGAGGAGTTTTGTTTGTATGCGCTCAAGAAAATTGGCATAGAACAGAGGGTCATAAGCTTGATGAGAAAGTTTTTCTGCAGTGTCGATGATTCTTCTAGAAACTGCATGATACCGGATTCCATACCCTTCTGCCATCGAGAGGTAATGATGGATAGCTTTTGAAAACTTTCTTTGGCGTTCACTTTCTATAGCGAGATCAAAATGAGCTCGAACGGGACTGTTTTCCCAATTTGGTTCCTTGACAAGAAGCGAATCACTTAGAGAGAGGCCGTTCATAAATCTAGTTCAAGAGTTTAAGAAAATTTTTTCTTTTCATACAATTGAAAAATCAATTCTGACACCATTACTTTTTTTTGAGGGGAAACGAGAAATGCCGGGAATTTTTGTGTCTTATGCTCATCAAGAAGAAGATCAAAAGGCTTCTTCTGAAAAAAAATGGAATAAGAAAAATCTTTTTTTTCTTATCGGTCCCATCATTTTTTTCTTTTTATTGTTTTGCAATCGTGGCGATACAGAATTGCTGGATCTTCCTACGAAACATGTAGATTTTATCGGTCGTGAAAAAGAACTTGGAATATTAAAAAAGCATCTTCATACAAAAAAAAAAGAACGAGGATCAAACTTGGTTGCCCTGTGTGGTGAGAGTGGAATTGGAAAAACAGAACTTGCAATTGCCTTTGCCAATAATCGTATCAAAGACTTTTCTCTAATTAGCTGGATTGATGGGAGCTCAGAAGAGACAATTTCCTATTCTTATGCGAAACTTGGAGAGTTTTTGGGAATCCAGGAATCGCACTTTGATACGTTGTGGAAAAAAGTCCACGGCGCTCTTGAGAAGCAAAGAAAAAAGCCTTGGCTTTTGATTTTTGATGATCTTAGAGAAGTTCCTTTTGACCTTCCCAAATCGGGAGGGATGGTTCTGGTCACCTGTCGTGATAAAAGTATTTGTCCGCCAAAAACTCTTCTTGAAATAGAAAAAAATCCTCTCGAAGCCATACATTTACTCTCCAAATTAACAGGTGAAAAAGAATTAGAGTCTTTGAATCAAATTGCTAAACAACTCGATCATCTTCCTCTCATGATGAATCTAATTGGACATTACATAGCTGAGACCCCTGGAGTTAGTATCTCGAACTTTTCAGCGATTGCTCCTTCTCTTTTGGCCTCAAAGGACAGTCTTTTGCAAAAAGTGGACTTCATAAAGCGTTACGCAAGAAGTTTGGCAGAAACGTATCTGACTACTCTTGAGATTCTTAAAGAAAAGGAGCCCATTTGCGTGGAGTTTCTGAAACAGGCGATTTACCTTCATCCAAATCATATCCCTGTTGAGTATTTGTCTTGCTGGCTGAAAGCAAAGGAAAAATATTCAGCAACGCAAGAGCTTTGTTTGCGAGGGGATACTTTACGAGAGCTTCAGAACCATTGTCTCATTTAAACTGTACAACAACCCACTGTGGCAGGCTTTATTATTCTTATTTTAAGGAAC
>SDBS01006293.1_pt1 | contig 11546 bp, 8 predicted proteins | sample 2277091 | NCBI WGS metagenome assembly SDBS01 (sample SAMN10404972, study PRJNA504765) | marine sediment metagenome | isolation source: marine sediment core GS10_PC15, 163 cmbsf | place: Arctic Ocean: Southern Knipovich Ridge | collected 2010 | reverse complement strand
TGCATCCAGAGCCTCGATGCCGTGAGTGCCCCAGTGGGTCGTATCCAGGGTCAGGTATTCGTGGACCTGGGCCCATTTTTTTGGGGTGTTCCACCAGATGAGCCATTCCGGTGGAAAGAGATCAACCAGGCGTGGAAGGTTTTCGATACAGATCAACACGGGGGTATCTTCCTGAAGCCGTCGAAGCCCGCCTTCGTCGATCCATTGTTTGACCGCTTTACCGTGGGATGACGAACAGGGAAGCCTGAAGTCTTTCGCACCCAGCGCCAAGCGGCGAAACCGGATTCGTTCGGGAAGGTGGGCCACTACATGCGCGGCGCCGATTTTTTCCGCCAGCCTGACCGTCTGTCTGATGTACGCAACGGCGCCGGGTTGCCAACGCTGCAGGACTCGATGGGGAAAAGGCGAGTGGAGGCTCATGACCGGAACCCCGTGCTTCTCCACCAGTGCCTTCAGAAGAGCTTCGTCGTGGGTCTCGCGGTCGGGATCGCAGATGATCTCCACGCCATCCAGCCTCAGCTCCCGGGCGAACCGAAAGCAGAGCGCGACTCGCCTGGAGTGGGGATAGAAGGATCCTGAGGATAATCCGAGTAAGGGCCTCTTCATAGGGGGATCAATATATTACAATCTGTCAGGAATGTGAATGATTTCGCGGGGTTTACTGCCGTTAGACGGTCCGATGATACCTCGCATCTCCATGTGCTCTGTCAGTCGCGCTGCTCTGTTATAGCCGATTTTCAGTCTTCTCTGAAGGTAGGAAGCTGAGGCTTTCCCGGCCGCGATGATGATGTCCAGGGCGCTGTCCATCAGCGGATCTTCTTCCCCGTCGCCGGCGAGATCGCCATCCTCTTCCTCGAAGAAGATTTCCTCATCGATATACTCGGGTTCACCGAGGGTTCTCACATGCGCGGTAATGGCTTCGATCTCCTCTTCGGCGAGAAAGGCCCCCTGGATCCTGACAGGCACGGGATCCCAGGCTGAGACGAAGAGCATATCTCCCTGGCTGAGCAGCTTGTCGGCTCCAACGGTATCTAAGATGATGCGGGAGTCGAACTTGCTGGCCACCATGAAAGCGATACGAGAGGGGATATTTGCCTTGATCAATCCCGTTATCACATCGACCGATGGTCTCTGGGTGGCTAACACGAGGTGGATGCCGACGGCTCGAGACATTGCAGCGAGGCGGGCCAGTGTGGCTTCCATCTCCTTCCCGGTCGTTGCCATGAGATCGGCAAACTCATCAATGACTATCACCAGATAGGGTAGAAGCTGAGTAGCCACGCGGTTCTTCTTGACTTTTCTGTTGTACGAGCGAATGTCCCTCACCTCCAGGATGTCGAGCAGGCTGTAGCGTCTTTCCATCTCATGGATGCAGTACTGAAGAGCCTGGTAGGATCGTCTCGGATCTGTAATGACTGGAGTCAGGAGGTGGGGAATATCGTTGTATATCTTCAGCTCGACTATCTTGGGATCAATGAGAAGCAGCTTCACCTGCTCCGGTGATTTTTTGTAGAGAATCGAGGAGATGATCGAGTTCACGCAGACCGACTTTCCCGATCCGGTGGCTCCTGCAATAAGGAGGTGGGGTGTTTGAACCAGATCGACTATCTGGGCACCACCCGAAATGTCCTTGCCAAGCACGACGGGAATCTCATACTTACTCTTCTGAAACTTCTCCAGGGTGATCATCTCTTTGAAAGGCACGACGACCCTCTCTCTGTTCGGCACTTCGATCCCGACGGCGTGTTTGCCCGGGATGGGAGCCACGATTCGTACCCTCAGGGCTGCGAGTCTCAGGGCGATGTTGTCGGCGAGATTGACGATCCGGGAGAGCTTCACCCCGGGGGAGGGCAGGATCTCGAACATCGTGATAACCGGTCCTTTCTGGATGCCAGTCAATTCAGCCTCGATGTTGAACTCCCCGAGGGTTTTCATTAGAACCTCGCCGGAGGCCTTGGTCTGCCCATCCAGTTGCCAGTAGTTCCTGTCCGTGTAGTCTCTGAGGATGCCTTCGATAGGTACGGCATAGGGACCGAATTTGCTTTTTGTGCGTGTCTGTGGAACATCTGTCTGTGGAACATCTGTCTGTGGAACAAGAGCCAATTCCGTCTCGACTCGTTCGAACTCTGCATCCTCCACTTCCAGAGCAGAATCTTGCTCTTGCAAGACGGAATCTTGCTCTTGCAAGACGGAATCTTGCTCCTGCTCCTCGACATCCGCAGAATCGGCCCAATCGGCAGCCTCTTCTGAAGGCAGAGGATCCTCGAAGATCCCTTCTCCCAAGGGGAGATTCGCCTTGGGCGCATTGGCCAAGGGCAGATCTGCCCCGGACAGATTTGCCTCGGGCAAGTTCGCCTCTGGTGAATTTGGGCCGGGCACGGGTGCCCCTTGCGCGGACGCCCCTGGCACGGGGTCTTGGGCTTCATCTTCAGCGAAGAGCCGGTCCCGAAGCTCGGTAAGGGTTTCCTGCGGTTCCGCAGTGGCAATGCGTTTTTTGAGGCTGCTGTACAACTGCACAAGAAGAAGGATCTCGATAGCCGTGATAACGAGCATCAGAGCGGCCCCGGGGATCCTGCCGAATGCTTCTGTGATAACCGCCGGGAATGGCGAGAGAAGGGGCTGTCTTTCGGCAACGATCTTCAGAAAAAGCGAGAAGGAGAGAAAGGGAACCATCGAGAGAGTCAGCGCATACAGGAAGTTTCTTTTAAAGGGGCGTCTTATAAGCAGATAGGCGCCGGCAAAGAGATAGAGAGGAATATAGAAGCATGCCCAGAGAAACGATCCGTAGAGGAAGGTCCCGGGCCGGGAGAGAAAAATCACCCATTCTGCTGTCTGAGAATCCTGTGTCAGAAAGCTGAGAATCGAAAAGAGAAAGACGAGACCGATAAACGATGTAACAGTCGCCAGCACACGAGCATAGGTGGATGCAGCCTCTTTCAAAAAACCCCTCCTAATTCCTTTATCGGATTGTAGTTAGGCTGTCATGAATGCGAACACTTCACAGCGCGTTCGTAGGTTTGATTTGATATAAATTTTCACATTTTGACATTGGTTTTCACTTTTTGCACACGGCCTCTTGACGCAAGCCCTCCACTTCCAATACACTACGCCGATAGATTGTTTGAAGAATACAAAGCCTCAGAATATCAAACGAAAGTAAGTATCCAAGCGATAATCTAGAGGATAATCTAGAGATAATAATAGGAGGAAGGTTATGTCGCAAAGATTAACAAAGGAAGAATTGCTCGCTAAGGCAAAGAAACCTTCTGAAGATGCTATGAAGTTGCATGCGTTTTACCGCGGTAAGCTGCAGGTAATGCCGAAATGCCAGGTTCGTAATATAGATGATTTCTCTATCTATTATTCTCCGGGAGTTGCTGCACCCTGCAGAGCAATAGAGGCCGATGAATCAAGGATGGAGGAGTTAACAAATAGGGGAAATACCATCGCTGTGATATCGGACTGTACCAGGGTTCTCGGACTGGGTGATATAGGTCCCAAAGCCGGCTACCCCGTCATGGAAGGGAAATGCCTGATATTCAAGTTTCTGGGAGGTGTGGACGCCATACCTATTGTCCTTGCCACCAAGGATCCGGATGAGATCGTTAATACAGTTAAGTTGTTGGAGCCGTCGTTCGCGGGTATCAATTTGGAGGATTTCTCCTCTCCCAAGTGTTTCGGCATACTTGACCGGCTGAGAAATGAGATGAGTATCCCGGTCTTTCATGACGATGTGCAGGGTACAGGAACTGTTGAGCTTGCTGGTCTGATAAACGCCTTGAAAATTGTTGGAAAGAAAATCGAAGACTGCAAGCTTGTTTTTAACGGCATGGGGGCCGCCAATACGGGCGTCTCAAGGCTCGTTATTGAGTATGGAGCCAAACCAGAGAACATCATGGTGGTCGACAGTAAAGGCATACTCCATAGAGGAAGAAAGGACCTGGAAGCGAAGAAAGAAGCGTACTCTTACAAGTGGAAGATGTGCCAGATAACCAATTCTGAGCAGAAAACCGGTGATTTGGGAGAGGCGTTGAAAGGTGCCGACGTGTTGATTTCTTGTTCAACGCCTGGACCGGGAATCATCTCCCCCGACCAGGTAAGGGGAATGGCAAAGGATGCTATTGTTTTCCCCAGCGCTAATCCGATTCCCGAGATCTGGCCTTGGGAAGCAAAAGAGGCAGGGGCCAGGATTGTAGGCACCGGTCGATCCGACTTCCCCAATCAGGTAAATAACTCCATGGGATTCCCTGCTATCTTTCGCGGGGTGCTTGATGTGAGAGCGAAAACAATAACCGATGAGATGTGTATCGCTGCTGCCGAAGCACTGGCTCAATATGCTGAGGAGCGGGGCATAAACGAAGATGACATCATAGCCAGAATGGATGAACCCGATGCATTTATACGCGAAGCAGTAGCGGTAGGCTTGAAGGCTCAGGAGCAAGGCGTTGCCCAGCTTAAGGTTTCTGCCGATGAGCTGCGCAAGAATGCTGAGAAGATGATATCCAGTGCTCAGGATCAGGCTAGGGCTTTGACGGAGAGCGGTTGCATTGAACAGGCAGTAACGTAAGACCAATGGGAAGAGTTCGATACAAGGAGATGTAAATGGCCAGGTTATTTGAATATCAGGGGAAAGAGTTCCTCAAAGAGATGGGGATCCCGATACCCCAGGGTGAGGTGGTTTCCACTGCTCAGGAGGCCCGCGAAGTCGCTGCTAAAATGGGAAAGCCAGTTGCGGTGAAGGCGCAGGTCTGGGTCGGAGGAAGAGGATTAGCAGGGGGCGTTAGGCTCGCTGACACACCGGTGGAAGCCGAGAAGGTAGCCAGCGAAATTCTTGGTATGAAAATAAAAGGCTTCGAGGTACGCGAGCTGTTGATAGAAGAAAAGCTGGATATCGATAAGGAGTTTTACGTTGGCGTGTTTCCAGACGGATCATGGACCGCCCGTTGTCCCGTATTTATCTTCAGCACCCATGGAGGTAAGAATATAGAATCGATCCCGGAAGATCAAATATTCCGATGTAACCTCGATTACCTCAGGGGTCTCCCATACTATGACGCCCTGGGTCTGGTAAGCGAAGCAGGTCTCCCAAACGAATTGCTGAGGGAAATGGCGGGGGTCATTTCCAAAGTGGTTGAAACCTTTAAGAAATGTGATTGCAGCATTCTCGAGATCAATCCCCTCGTTGTGACTAAAGAGGGCAAGGTTATTGCCGCGGATTGCCGCATGGGGGTTGATGACAGCGCCAGTTACCGCCATCCGGAGATGCATATTGATATTCCAAGGGAATTCCCCTGGGAACCCAGTGAGTTTGATATTGTGGGGTGGGGGATAGAAGAGACAGACCTGCGAGGTTCGGGTTTTGTCATGAAGATGACGCTGGATGAGACGAGTCCCGGCTACATTGGTTTTCATGCCATAGGCGGTGGGGCAGCCATGATAGGCATAGATGCGTTGAGCAGAGTTGGTTTGAAAGCGGCGAATTTCGCCGACACCAGCGGCAACCCGGTAGCCTCCAAGGTCTATCGAGTGGCCAAAACAATCCTCGCTCAACCCAATATCGAAGGTTACCTGTTGGCGGGATTTATGGTCGCCAATCAGGAACAGTGGCATCATGCCCATGCATTGGTAAAAGTCCTCAGGGAAGAGCTTCCCCTGAGGCCTGGATTCCCCTGCGTGCTTCTCCTGGCCGGAAACAAGGAAAAGGAGTCGCTGGAGATACTCAACCTGGGACTGGAAGGGCTGCCAGGACGAATAGAAATTTACGGGCGCGAACACGTCGAGGACAGCGATTTCATCGGGAACAGGATGGTGGCGCTGGTAGAGGAATACAAAAAAGAGAAAGCAGGATAAGGGAGGTTCGCTATGATGGAGTTTGAAGAGAGAACTATTAAAATAGCTATCGATACATCAAAGTGTCCCGAATGTGAGAGCAAGGCTTGCGTAGAGGCGTGCAAGCTCTACAGTCGAGGCATACTACAGTTGAAAGACGGAATACCGTCTGTAAGCCACCTCAGCCCTGACGAGATAAAGAGGCAAGGAACCGAATGTCTGGCCTGTGAGTTCCAGTGCTGGCAGAATGGTCAATACGCTATTCGTATCGAGGTTCCCGTGAAGGGGCTTGTTGACTATACCGCGAAATGGCGGGGCAGGTAGGAGAAGAGATGTCAATACTTATAGATAAGAATACCAAGGTGATCGTTCAAGGCATAACGGGAAGAGAAGGCTCTCTTCGATCCAAGTACATGAAAGATTACGGCACCAAGGTTGTCGCAGGCACCTCTCCCGGACGCGGGGGAAAAGAGGTCAATGGGATTCCCGTTTACAACACCGTTAAGGAAGCGATAAAAGATCATGGATCCATCGATATGAGTGTCACATTCATCCCGGGGCCGGGTGTCAAAATGGCTACTCTGGAGGCGATCGACGCCGGTGTCAAAACGATAGTTGGACCGGTGGAACGTGTACCCGTGCATGACATCATGGAGATGATCGCGGAGGCCAAAAGGGCCGGGGCAACCATAATTGGTCCGGGGTCTTTGGGACTTATAACCCCCGGCCAGGCTGTAGCAGGCTGGCTAGGTGGAAATGTTGAGTGGGCTAATGAGCTGCTTAAACCAGGGGATATCGGAGTTCTGTCGAGAAGTGGAGGTGAATCCGCGACAGTGCCGTGGATCTTGACGAACGGCGGATTTGGTGTAAGCACGGCTATCCATACCGGCACAGAGCCCATCCTGGGAATGTCTATTGCCGATTATCTCCTTGAATTTGAAAAAGACGAGCAAACCGTTGCCGTTGCTGCCTTTGGCGAAATTGGTGGCAGCATGGAGGAAGAGGCAGCAGAAGTTATAAAGGACGGTAGGGTGACAAAGCCTTTTGTTATCTATATCGCCGGGGCAGCTGTACCCGAAGGACAGAGGTTCTCACATGCATCTGCCATAATAGAGGGGGACCGGGGCTCGGTGAAAGTCAAAGTGAAGGCACTTCGCGAGGCGGGGGGCTATCCGGTGGAGACTCCCAAAGAAATTGTGCCCACCCTCAAAAGACTATTGAATCGATAACTGTATGGGAGGTGCGGCGTATGTAGTGTCACCTGTCGGTGCTATTTGAGGTAATCACAAATAAAACAATTGCAAGGAGAAACAATGCCAGTACTACGTTCTGTAATGTATGTTCCAGGAAACAAAGAGGATCTGATCGCCAAGATTCCCAGGCTGCCGGCTGACGTTATTACGATTGATCTTGAGGATTCGGTGCCCCCGGCCGAGAAAGAAAAAGCCCGTGAGTTGGCCCATAAAAATCTCAAGATGGCAGCGGACACCGGAGCCGACGTATACGTTCGTCTCAATAACTGGGAAACCGGCATGACCAATGCGGATTGTGAGGCTGTCGTAGATGAGGGACTCACTGCCGTATGTCTTGCCAAGTGCGGTGGGCCGGACGATGTAAAACGTCTGGATTGGAAACTGCAGGAGATGGAGCAGAAGAGAGGATTGAAGCCGGGCAGCATACAGATTCAATTACTCATTGAAACAGCAAAGGGAATGATGAATGTCTATGATGCTGCCAAGGCAAGTCCAAGAGTGAATTCTCTTATATTTGGCGCAGTAGACTATACCACTGACATGAGGGTGACACTGACCCAACCGAATGGTCATGAGCAGGATTGGGCCAGGGCTCGTATGGCATGCGCTGCAAGAGCTGCGGGGCTTATAGCCATTGATTGCCCCTATGTGGCATTCAAAGATACCGAGGGGTTTGAAAAGGATTGCCGGTATGGTCGTCAGTTGGGATTTGAAGGACGAATGTTGATTCACCCAAGCCAGATCGAACCTGCTCATATAATTTATTCCCCTGCGCCAGAAAGAGTAGAGTGGGCTAAGGCAGTGGTTAAGGTATTTGAGGAAGAAGGAATTGCCAAGGGAACGGCGGCGGTAACCTTGAACGGGCATATGGTGGATACACCCGTTTACATGAATGCCAAGAATATACTTGATGCCGTAACACAGATCGAAGAGAAAGAGAAAAAACGTAAGGGTTAAAAGGCGAGATATCTAAGCTAATCAAAACCCGATTTGGCAGGGGGCAAGCCAGTCCATCTTGTGCAAAGGTGGCTGCCTTGCTTCCCCTCACTCATTCGCACAATATACATCTGCCTGTTGCGTCCTATAATTGAAACGAACCGGTTTCTCCGGTATGATTGGAGAAAAGGCATCAACAACCTGTACTGTCGGCGAAGCCGGAGGTGCGGTGGCAATGCGAGGTGGAATTATCGTAAAAGGCAAGGCAGTCAAAGATAACCAATCCGTCCGAAGGGTCTTTCGGATTATCAAGGTGATGGCCCGAAACACGGGACCCATGAGGCTCGGGGATATATCGAAAGAAATCAGAATACCCGCCAGCACCGTTTTGCGGTTTCTCAATACCCTGATGAAACTCGATTATGTGGGTCAGGAGCCTCAGACGCTGAGATATTTTCTCACATTAAAGCTCTGCGAGATCGGAAACCTCATCAGCGCTCAGATGAGTATCAGAGATATTGTGAGACCCTATCTTGTCGCTTTGAGTGAGACTTGCCAGGAATCCGCATGTTTAGCGATCGAGCAGGACAATCTTGTTGTCTACATCGATGTTGCCGAAGGGCCCGATAGTATGCTTAAAACCCTTCAGCGAATCGGGAAAAGTGCCCCGTTGCACAGCACGGGGGTCGGAAAGACCCTCCTCCTCGAGTTCGATGAGGTGCAACTGGACCGATTCGTCAAGGAAAAGGGTCTCAAGGCTGTCACTAAGAACACCGTCACGACACAGCGAAGCCTGCTGGACGAGCTGGATCGAGTCCGAAGACAGGGGTATGCTCTCGACGACGAGGAGTGTGAGTACGGCGTTAGATGTGTGGCTGCCCCTCTGAAGGACTACTCCGGAAAGATTATCGCCAGCATCAGTGTTTCAGGCCCTCTCAGCCGTTTACCTTCCAAGAAAATAGATTTCATAACAAAGCGGGTCGTCGAGACATCCAAAAGGATATCGAAACAGCTGGGTTTCGAATCCCTCAGCTGACGCGATTAGGGCGTATCCTCGCCATTAAGGCGTATCCTCGCCAAGGTGCATCGCGCAAAAGTCCTCCAACCGCTCGATTTCGATGATCATGCGATCCTTCTCATTTCGTGCAACAATCTTTCCCGAACCGTGGAGAGTGCGGTGGGAGTATCGCCCGGGTGTTGGAAGTCGAAGGGTCACCGATATATTGGTGACCGGAATGAGCCTCCTGAGTGGTCTCTGACATCCCGATGAGAGATTTACCAGCGACAGCAGATAGCGATCGGTTTCATCATGCATCAGTGTCACGTTGACGCTCTCGGGAGCCGTAGTGGTGAGAGTCAGATCATCGTCCAGGAGATAGAGAATCGCGTTCCTCAAAGTATGGCGGACATCCTCGTGGCCTTTGATATAACTCTGTCTTCCCGTTTGTGCTGCGAAGTAGACGACCTTTCCCTTTCCAAACCGACTAACCAGGATTGTGGGATGGGAGCTCGCGATATCATCTCGCCAGGCCTTTTCCGGAGGCTGATTGATAATCGCCGGGACGTGGAGACACACCACGGTGGAGTTTGAACTCGGGCTCACCTCGCAGAGAGCTGTACGACCGGCGTTTATCAGCAGCTGGGTATCTCCGATATCCCTCAGTAAGGGATGGTTCTCCGCATCCGCGAGGCTTTGATAGCAGTCCTTATTTGTGTCGACCGTCTGACCGGTGTAGGAACATCCGAAGAGGTCGGACAGACCGAAGTTCTCACGCTGAGCTCCCTCTTCGCTGTAAAGGGACGTCTCAAAGGTGGCAAGGAGGTTGCCTCCCGAGGAGACATATTCCCGGATCCATGAGCATTCCTGATCACTCAGGCAGGCAACGTTAGGAAGTATCAAGAGGCGGCAGTCTTTTAAAGATTCGTGGCCGGGGTTTTCATCCGTAAGAAACCCGTACTGAATGTGGTTCTCCAGGAGCACCGTTGTCACACCCGATACCGCGGTATTGTAGGCGTCCGACGAGACTTCATCACTTCCGAAGTGGTCCTTTGTGTGTTTTGAGTAATACACCGATACGTCCTGAACCGGCACCTGTCGCTCCAGGATATCGGAATTGCTCTCGATGTACTCGTACACCTCGGCCGGTAGGAATGCGTTGCGTCGATCCTGAGTCGCTGCGGGGTGCTGGCCGTTAAAGAGGCAGTTCCAGAATCCGCTGCCCAGGCTGACGGCCTGCCACATCCACACCTTGGAGTCGAGCGGCGGATCCATTATATATCTGTGGGAGGTCCCGTTTCCTCCGAAGAGAACCACCGGTTGTTTTTTACTGTCCAGGGCCTTCAGAAATCGCACCAGATTGCACGGATAGTTGAGATCGGCGTACTCCACCTTCTCTTTGTTCTTTGTGAGGAACGCCACGCTGACCAAAAAATCGAAGAATTTATTCGCCTGGTAGAGATCGATCCCCGATCGTTTGGGATCTTGAACATCGAACATGTCGAAGACTTCGGCGGTGTAGGCCTTGTCATTGCCGAACGATTTTACCGTCTGCCTTAAAAGTTTAAGATTGCGGTCGGCACAGCGGGACTTCCACGACCAGTATGTCTGCAGTTCCTCTCCGCCGCAGGCTTCCTCGATAGAAATCGTATCCTCGATAGGGATCGTATCCTCGATAGGGATCGTATCCTCGATAGGGATCTCGGCACCCGTTTCTTGTTTGTAGGATTCACGGCAGCGATCGCAGTAGCAGATGTCCCTGCAGCGAACGGCGTTGTGCCAGATACCGTCGATCGGATAGTTCTCAAAGAGGTTACGGATGAAGGCGGTTGCGTGCTCGTTTCGATAGTAGCTGTTGTAGCACGGGGCATAGAGTTGGAGGCTCGTCTGTCTTGTCAGAATGGGAGATCCATCGGAGTTTTTACCAAACCAATCGGGATGGGTCTTGTATCGTGACTCATCAACGCCTCGAAAATCCACCCTGACGATGACCCTGATGCCCGCGTCCCTGCAGGCGTTGGAGGCTTCGGCGAGAATGTCACGATCGCCGATGTAGGGATTGATGTTGGCCATGGGAAGGGTATTCTGAAAGAAATCGAAGATTCCTCCGCCGTTGATGACCAGGGTATTACAGTGGCTCTTCCTCATATAGTCGATGACACCACCCGGGTCGTAATCGATGGCGTCTATTTCTCGAAGGACCGTTTGCAGGATTCGTAAGGGCTGAGTGTACCAGTGTTTTTCGCTCAAGTTTCACTCCTCGTTGCATGTTTGCAGCCGGATCACTGCTTTGCAGGTTGTCTTTTACTCGATAATCAGCACTTCGTGATCTGTAATTCGCTCGATGGTGAACGTTATGCATCCATCCTCTTTTTTGGAAGCCAGCTTGGTTTTGGAGACCAGTGAGCGAACTACGCTTGCGGTTACATCAACACGTAAGCTCACGCTAACCTTCACAGGGCCGATGGGAACAATTTCGTAGATGGGACCCCCCATGGTGTTTGTGAGATTCACCAGATGAAGAATAAGGC